>Ga0302046_10000082_pt1 | contig 94598 bp, 87 predicted proteins | sample RVTome_11_FD_200261 | JGI IMG/M metagenome (GOLD analysis project Ga0302046, IMG submission 200261) | Soil microbial communities from uranium-contaminated site in the Upper Colorado River Basin, Wyoming, United States - RVT147D111 (version 2) ... | reverse complement strand
TCACCGCTTCCAAACTCGCTGTCCACCGGGGACTCGGTGCCACCGTTGCCGTTGGCAAAGCCGCCGTCCGCGTTGATCCAGTCGCCGTCAGGGAAGAGGGGGTTGGGGTCCAGAGAGTCCTTGATCCCGTCGTCGTCCGTGTCGGGGTTCCGCGGGTCCGTGCCGTGGATGTACTCCTGCCAGGAGTCCCATCCGTCCCCGTCGATGTCCGCCAGGTCGTCCAACTGGTAGGTTGGGTCGAGCCCGTTCAGGACTTCCCAGCCATCCGGGGTTCCGCCCCCGTCCGAGTCTGGGTTCGATGGGTCCGTTCCACGGTTGAACTCCTCGATGTTGGTCAGGCCGTCGCCGTCCGGGTCCCGAAGGGCATCCAACGGGTCCGTCGGGTCAAACGCACTGACCGCAGCGGGGAGCACAGAGAGAACCATCGCGGATCCGATTAGGATCGCCAATGTCTTGCGCATTTAGTTTCCCTCAAGCGTGATGACGGGCCGTGCCTATATAAAGGCTGTCAAACGGCGCTCGAACGTTCTGCGGCCGTTTCATGGGCCGCTGGACGGGGGGCCAGGAGGCGCCGAAGGCGGGGTCGGCGGCGGCTCGGGCGGCGGGTCGGGCCCCGGCCGGAACGTGACTTGGAATTCGGCGTTGGAGGGGGGGGCCCCGGCAGGGCCGGCGGGAGCGCTGGCCGGCTCCTGGAGCTCCCGCAGCGAGATGATCCGGATCCCGTCCACCGGCTGGCCGGCCTTCAGCAGCTCCGCGCGGATCCCGGCCAGGTGCCCCTCCCCCACGACGGCGACCACGACGGGCGCCGAGCGGTGGGCCCCCTCGATCCCGCGGGCCATGTGCTCGTTGCGCTCGTCGATGAGCGCCCGCTTCGTGTCGGGGAACTGCTCGGCGAGCTCGCGGAGGAACGCGTCCTCGTCCCGGTAGAACTGCTCGAGGTCGCGCTCCACCCGCTTGCGCGAGGCGAAGGCCCCCCACGCGACCGAGAGCAGGAGGCGGACGCGCTCGCCGACGGAGAGGCTCCCCATCCACTCGCGGAAGAACGCGCCGCTGTCCTTGTCGATGAGCTCCGTTCGCGCGCCCACCTCGCGGGCGGCCTCGTAGGCCGCGAGCATCTCGTCGCCCGCGCGCGACCCGTAGGCGCCGGCCAGCCGCTCCTGCATGAGGACGAGGAACGCGAAGATGACCCCGCCGCGCCCGATCGTCCGCCAGTCGAAGCCCCGCTCGCGCGGGAGCCCCTCGTGCTCCCGCCGGCGCTGCTCGAGCAACGCCTTCATGCGCACGCCGTCGAGCTCGAGGCAGACCACGCCCGGCCGCGCGCGGTGGATCTCCTCTTTCAGGCGCTCGCGGATCTTGAAGATGTGGCCGACCCCGATGAGGATGATCAGGCGCCCACCCCCCCCGAGGCGGCCGCGGCATCCCCAAACCGGAGCGAGGCGGCCAGCGCGTCGAGGAGGTGGCCCTCGTCGAGCGCCGCGCGCACCTCGTCGACCGACTGGAAGGGCCGGCCGCGCGCGAGCCGCGCCGCACGCTTTCGGCCGACCCCGGGCAGCACCTCGAGGGCCCGCATCGGCAGCCGGTTGATGTCCACGGGGTGGCGCAGCGCGCCCACGCTCCGGTACCCATGGCTGACCACCACCGCGTCGACCCATGCGCGCAACGGCACCTCCTCCACGAACCCCACGAGGAGCGCGTAGGTGCCGACCTGCCGCCCGTACGTCATCTTCCCCTCGCGCGCCTCGGTGAACACGTCCGTGAGCACCGTCCCGACGGGGGCGACCTCCTGCAGCCACGGCCGGTCGAACGACTCCCGCACCTCGCGCTTGAACGCGTGGAACGCGGCCTTGGGGACGCGCGTCGTGAACCGTTTGCGCACGGGGTTGACCTGGCGGATGTTGATCCGCCGGAACACGAGCCCGCGGCGCTTGAGCTCGTGGAGGAACGCGAGGTCCATCGCGTAGGTCCCCGGGGTCTCGCCCTCGAGCCCGCGGATGAAGTTGAGGCCCGGCAACAGCTTCGGCATCCCGTTGCCCCCGCGCGCGCGCCCGCGCCGGTGGACGATCTCGGCCGCGCGCGCGACATCGTCCGCGGTCGCGTTCAGGTTGTTCGCGGCGTGCACCTCGGGGTCGACGGACTCGAGGCCGAACGCCACGATGTTGCCGGGCGTGCACAGCTCGACGATCGCCTCCGTCGCGCGGTCCGCCTCCTCCGGGTGGGCTGCCATCACCGCGGGGTTCGCGTTGTCGACGTGGAGCACCTTGAGGCCAGGCCCCGCCGCTTCGCGCACGGCCTGGAAGAGGCCGCGCACCGCTTCGGGGTCCACGCGCGGGGTCTCCGACCGTCCCACCTCGGGCGAGCCGTAGCAGTAGATGCAGGTCTGCCCGCCGACGCGGAAGTGGCGCACGCCGCGCGCCGCGAGGGCCTCCACCTCCTCCGCGAGCATCTCGGGCGTGCGGAACTTCGGGACGCCGTAGCGAACGTCCGAGCAGAACGCGCAGCCGCCGGATAGGTATCGGACGCACCCCTTGTAGGTCTCGAGCTCGACGAAGAGCGGCTCGGGGAAGTCGGGGTGCTGCTCCACGAGGGACGCTCCGGCCACGAGCCACCGCTGCCACTCGGCGAACGAGCGCATCCCGAGGACCGAGCGCGCCGCCCCGTGCTGGAGGACGCGCAGCCGCCCCTCGGCCTTGCCCGTGAGGAGCGCGTGGAGCGCGTGGTCGATGTCCCCGTCGGCGAAGAGGTCGACGTGCTTCAGGGACGCCTTGACGAGGCCGTAGGTCACGGGCCCGCCGAGCACGACGGTCCCCCGGCACGCCTCCCCGTACGCGTCGACCTCGCGCATGGAGATCGGGCGGCCCCGCAGGTAGTTCCCCGGCACGAGCGCGCCGGTGACGACCACGAGCAGGTCGCAGTCGGCGGCTTGTCGCTGGAGCTCGGGGCGCCGGCGGGTCTCGTCGATGGTCTGGTAGCGCAGGTCGAGGTCGATGCCGGCCTCGCGGGCGGCCTCGTGGAGGGCCCCCGCCGACGAGCGCAGCTGCGGCGCGATGTAAGGCGGCACGCCGAAGATCGAGGGCTCGTCGATGAAGCCGTCGAGGAGCGTGACGCGGTAGGGGCCGGGCACGGAGACGGTGGTGGAAAGCCCCCCTGATGAAGGTTCCGCGGCCTCGAGCGGTGGGAGCGAAGCGGCGCGCCGGCGGACGGGGCACGCGCGCACGGGGGGGCCCCGCGCGCTCCCCGATTCGCGCCCACGCCGCCAGAGGCCAAGCCCTTATCTACGCACCCGGGCCTCGGCGCCCCCGGGGCGCCCGATGCCAGAGCCGCGGTGGCGCTCGGTAGGCGATTTCCTCGCGGACCTGCCGCGGTTCCACTGCTCCGTGAAGCCGCCGCACGGCTTCTGCACGGTCTGCCTGCGCATCAACCCGGGCGTGGCCTCGGACTGCCCGCTTCGGTTTCCGGATGTCCCCAGCGCCCCCGTGCGGGCCGGGCCGCCGCGCGCCCAGGGCGACTTTTACCCGCGGGCGCCCCCCGCGGCCGCGGAGGCGGAGTACGGCGCGATGAGGCACGAGCGCGTCCCGGCGCAGGCCGTGCTGCCCGACGCCCCCGTGATCGAGTTCGCGCGCAGCACGGAGCCGCACCAGCCGCGCAAGCGGATGAAGGCGCGCGCGGTCCAGAAGCGGTCGGCCGCCGAAGGCGAGGGCGGGGGGGCGGCGGCAGAGGACCCGCAGCGGCGGCGCGACGCCGACGGCCGCGTGTGGGCGACGCACGAGGACGCCGCCGGGGCACCGGCGCCGCAGCCCGCAGAAGACGAGGACGCGCGCGTGCTGCGGGAGTGGGACCCGGAGGCGGGGCCCGCCCCGGCGCGCCGCGGCCCGCCGCGGCCGCCCCGGCCGCCCGCGCCCACGGACGAAAGCGGCGGCGCGTGACGGGGTCGCGCCGGCCCGCGCTGCGGCTGTGACGCGCGTTTAAATACGGGCCGAAGGGTTGCCCGCGTCCGCAGCGCCCAACGTGCCCGAGTGGGGTAGCTGGATATCCTAACAGCCTGCGGAGTTGTTGACCCGGATTCGAATTCCGGCTCGGGCACTCCTTCTCCCCGATCGGACCTCAAGGCGCAGCCGGCGCCGTAGGGCGCGCGTCCCCCTGGCCGTAGGCCCGGACACCGGCCATCCACCCTACGGCCGCGCCAGCCCGGTAGAGCAGCGCGAACCCCACGGCCGCCTGCGGCAGGATCGGGAACACGACGAGCGCGAGCAGCCCCAGCGCAACCGCCGCCACCCGGACGGGCAGCACCGCCTGGACGACCCGCTGCCGCAGGACGAGGTGCGTGTAGAGCACCCACGAGACGACCGACATCAGGATGGCGAGCGGGCTGGCCAAGGGCTCCACCTGGGCGGTAGGCGAGAGCGCGGCCAAGAGGAGGACGACGTACACGGCGAAATAGGGCGCGCTCCACTTGCCGAACTTCTCGCCGATCTTGTAGCTCGAGTAGGCATAGAAGGCCACGCCCACCACCCCGGCGGCCACGAAGAGGCCGACGACCAGGTCTGCGCCGATTGCCGTGGGTCCCCCCTCCCCTTTGCCGCGCGCAAGCCTTAAGCAACTCGGCAGGGCTTGCGCGCACCTGCGGATCGGCGGGTCGGGGAAATGGGCCTTGCGGAGGACTTCACGGCGGCGGCCGCCGCCGTCCTCCCCGACTGGGCCGTGATCGCCCTCATCGCCATGCTGCCGTTCATCGAGCTGCGCGGCGCGCTGCCGGTCGCCGTCCTCCTCTTCGGGTGGGACGTATGGGCAGCGCTCGGCTGGTGCGTCGCGTTCAACATCGTGCCCGGTGTGGTCGTGGTCTACGGGATGGACCGCCTCGAGCCGCGGCTACGGAAGGTGGGGGCGCTCGACCGCGCGATGGACTGGGTGTTCGAGCGGACGCGGCGGCGGCACGCCGACCGGGGCGGGCGCGCGTCGAGCGTGCGGTGGCGCGCGCTCCTGCTAGCGCTCTTCGTGGGCGTGCCGCTGCCGGTGACCGGCGCATGGTCGGGGGCGGCCATCGCCTACGTCTTCGGGATGGACAAGCGGTACGCGGCGGTGGGAATCACGGCCGGGGTCGTCATCGCCGGTGTCATCATCGCCCTGCTCATCGTCCTCTTCTCGATCTACGTGTAGGCCCGCGGGACGGGCGGGCGGCGCCGCCTGGCGCGGCCGCGACGGCGAAGAAGAAGCCGCCGCCGGCGGGCAGGACCTCGGGCCTTGCGAACCCCGCGCGCCCTAGGGCGGAGGCCAGCTCGCGGCGCGTTCGGAAACGCGCGGGCTGGAGCGCGAACTCGAGCTGCATCGCGCGCACGAGGACGTTCCCGGAGTCGTTGGGCCCCGCCCGCTCGTCGACGAGCCCCTCGGCCACGACCAGGTGGCCGCCCGGCTTCAGCGCGCGCCGGCACGCGGAGAGCATGGCCGCGTCCTGCCCGGCCCCGCAGAGGACCTCCCCCAGGTGGACGAGGTCGAACCGCTCATGGTAGGGCAGCGCCTCGACGGCCCCCGCGTCGAAGCTCACGCGGCGCTCGAGCCCGAGCGCCCGTGCCCGGCCGCGCGCGCGCCGCAGGGGGACGGGGTCCGCGTCGACGCCGCGAAATCGCGCACGGGGGAAGGCCCGGGCGACCCGGAAGCACCACGCGCCTGTCCCGCAGCCGACATCGAGCACCTCCCCGCCCCGCTCGAGCGACTTGCGCAGCGCCGGGACCGCGGGCGGGACGAGCGCGAGGAATGCCGTGTGGTCCCACGCGGTCGCCTGCGCGAAGGCCTCCACGAGGTGCCGTTGCTCGCGGGCGGACGGGCGCCCGTCGCGGAAGAGCTCGTCGAACCCCGCGAAGTCGAGCGACCGCAGGGCCAGGTACGAGAAGTGGCCGGCCATGTAGTCCAGCGACGACTCGTCGGTGAGGGCGGCGCGCAGGTGGGGCTCGACGGAGAACTTCCCCCCCGCGGACGCGCGCAGGATTCCGAGCCCCGCGGCCGCCTCGCACCAGGCGCGCGTGGGCTCGCGCGCACGGGCCGCCCGGCGGGCGAGGGTGTCAGGGGCCATCGGAAGGCTCGCTCGGGCGAGGTGCTGCAACAGCCCGTGGCGCCTCCCCAGGTGGACGGCCCATACTCGCCAGAAACCCAGCGATGCCTCCCAGAGGGCTGCCGCCGGGACCGTCGGGCGCGCCGGGGCAGGCATCAACTAGCGAACGCGCAAGCCGCAGAAGAATGCCGCTACGGCGTCCCCGCGCGCAGGTACAGGTCGACCGCGCCCGTGAGGGCAGGCAGGCCCAGCCCCACGAGCGGGACGAACCACGAGAGCTGCTCGCGCGCCGGGCGTTCCACGATGGCGTGCACGCGCGCCCCCGCGCGCGCCCCGAAGACCATCGCGGGGCCGGCGGCCAGCACCGCGGCTGCCCACAGCGGGCCCTCGCCCCACACGAGCAGGCAGAGGGCCCCGAAGACCACGCCCGTCGCGGCCCAGGCGCCCGCCTCGCCGACGCCGCGCTGCACGAGGAAGAGGTAGAGGAGCGCCGCCGGGAAGATCGGCAGCGGGAGCCACGCCGCCGGCCCGCCGGTGACGTCGAGCGCGCGGACGAGCGCCCGCTCGCTCACGAGCGTAAGCGCGGACGCGACGAGCGCCACCGCAAGGAAGAGGTCGCGCCGCTGCGTGAAGCGGCGCATGAGCGATAGGCCGACGCCGGCGGCCACGGCGCCAAGCACGGGCATGACCGGGTTGGTCCGGTCGAGGTTCCACTCGAGGTAGATCCGGAAGGTGTGCTGCGCGGACGGCTGGAGCGGGAGGGTCCCGTACTGCGCGACGGCCGCCACCGTCTCAGGGGTGTTGTTGTTGCCGATCGGCCCCATGATAATGTTGACTGCTGCGGAGAGGAGCATGAAGCCGAACGAGAAGAGCCCGAAGCTCGAGATCGGCTTGAACGGGGCGAGCGCGAGGCGGCAGCTTGCGAAGCCGGCGAACGTGAGGAAGATCCCCCAACCCAGCATGGCGTGGGGCAGCGACCAATTCGTCTCGTTGAGCCCGAACGCCGTGTGCCACGCGCTGTCGAACAGGCCTGCAAGCCCGATGACGCCGAGGCCCCCGCAGAGGAAGAGCAACGCCGGAGGAACCGGGAACGGGGCTCCCGGGAGCGCGATTCCGTCGCCGAAGGCCGTGCGCAGGCGGGGCCTGAACACGATCGAGGCGACCGTGAGCATGGTGAGCCCGACCATCGAATAGATGAACAGGTGCGGGGGCGAAAAGAACGAGTCGAAGACATTCTCGACGTGCCACCGGCGGTCCCACCCGGCCCCCACGCTGACGCCGAGGAGCGCGAACACGAGACCGAGGTAGAGGCGGCGGCGCGCGGCGAGGCCGTCGGGGGCCGGCGGGCGCGGCGCGTCCGCCGGCTCCTGTGCCTCGACCATCCGGCGCGATGCCGCGCTCCTATCTAGAAGAAGGTTTTCCCCTGAACCCACCGCAGCCTCCACGCCGCGGGGGCGCCCCCGGAAGCCGCGGAGTGGAGGGCGCCCGGCACCCGCTCACGGCGTGCCCATGCGGAGCACGAGGTCGACCGTGCCGAGCACGGCCGGAAGGGCGGCCCCCATCAGGAGGGCGACAACCGGCATGGCGCGGGGCCCGGGGGTCTCGAGTTCGAGGGACAGTCGATCTGCGAGCCTGCCGACGGCCCAGCCGACGGGGGCGCCCGCCAACGCCATGGAGAATCCCGTGGCGCTCGGAAGGTAGACCGCCGCGGCCGTTAGGCTCGACGCTAGGCCCGTGGCCGCCCATGCGGAGGGGGCCGAGAGGCCTGCTCGGCGAGCGGCGGCCCACGCGGCCAGCCCGGGCAGCACGGGCAGGGGTGCCCACGTGCGGAAGCTCCACAGCAGCCCGTTCGTGGCCGCCCACCCGATGTGGACGGCCATGTACAGCGTCGTACCGGCCAGCGCGGCCTCGAGCATCCTCCAGGGGCGGGGGTCGAGCATCCGCAGCATGGCGGTCGCCGCGACGGCGTAAGAGGCGGCCATCGCAAGGAACAGGGGGTTCGTGCGGTCCAGTCCCCAGTAGAACACGACCTCCATCATGCGCTGCGTCCCGGCGCCCGCGAACCCCGGGGTGGCGGCGAGCGCCACGTTGTGCTCGGGGGAGATGTGCAGGGCCATTGGGCCGAGGATCGCCGGCATCGAAAACACGAGCACGGGGAGCGCGTAGCCGACGGCGGAGAAGCGTCCGAAGGGGACGACCGAGCGGAGGGCGAGGCGGCAGGAGCAGAAAGCGAGCGACGCCATGTAGGTGCCCCAGCCAATGAGCCCATGCGGGTAGGACCACCGGGTCTCGTCCTGCCCCCACAGGGTGTGCCAGACGCTGTCCGTCGCGCCCGCGGCCACCAGGACTGCGATGGCGGCCCCCATGAGGAAGAGGGGCGCGGGGACGGCGATCCGCTTGGGCATGCCCGGCAGGGGGGGGCCGAAGCACGCCCGCAGGTCGGGCCGGTTGACCACGGCCGCCACGGTCGCGGCCATGAAGGCGACCGCCGTGTAGAGGGCGACGTGAGGGGCCACCCAGAACGTCTCGAACGGCTCGCGCGTGTGGTACCAGATGTCCCAGGGGGCCGCGACGGCAAAAGCGAGCAGGAAGAAGGCGAGCGCCGCGAGCATGAGGCGGTTCGCGGTGCGGGCGGCGCGCGGGTCGAGCGGCGGGCGCGCGGCGTCCCGGGGATCGCCGGCCCCGGGGCCGTCGGCAGCCGCGGCGGGCGCACCGGCCACGCCCCCGAAGGAGGCCGCCCCGGCATAAGGCGTCATCTGGCGAAGCCGCCTCAGGGGCGCGGCGAGCCCGCCGCGGCCGGCGGCTGCTCCTCGGCGGGCGCCCGGGCAGGGGCAAGTCCCCCGTCACGCGCGGCGACGGGCGCGTCGCGCCCTCATGAAAGTTTGGCGGCGCTCCACGGGCGCCGCCCCCCACATCCCCGGGCCCGGACGCGCCGGGCCCGGGGTCCCCGGTCGGGAGCGGCGGCGGAAACGGCGCCGCGCCCCCCCGCCGGGGAAGTGGGGAGATTAGGGGGATGGCTTTCGACCGCGCGTCGCGTCTCCCGCCGCCGGGCCGCTCCACATCCGCACCGCCTGCGCGCCCAAGAGCGCGCCCGCGGCGCCCGCGAGGGCCACGGGCGCGAGGAGCCCGACGTCGCCCGCGCCCGCAGGGGCCTCGGGCGGCAGCGTGCCGCTCTCCTCCACGATGAAGAAGCTGACGTGCCCCGGCGGCCGGTTCGGGAACGGCGACTCGTGGAGGTTCAGGTACGGGAATCCGACCGCGCCCTCGCCGATGTCGATGAAGTGCTGCCCGGGGGCCCCCACGGCGTAGAGGCTGAAGGTCACGTTGCCGTGGGACTCGATGCCCGACACCCAACCCGTGAGGCGGTTGTCGTAGGCCACGTTCCAGCTGGCGCTGTACTTCTCGTAGCCGAGGCCGTAGCCCTTCACCGTCACCTGTTCGCCTGCGAGCACGTAGTCGGGCCCGACGATCTCGAACCGCGGCTCGATGATCAGGCCCGAGCTTGCGAGCTCCGTGCTCCCGTCGAGGACGGAGACTTGGTGGACGCCCTGGTAGTCGTACGGCGTCTCGAGGGTGAAGGAGAAGGCGCCGTTGGAGTCCGTCGTGACCGTCCCCAGCGTCCACTGCTCCGGCGTGACCTTCCAACCGAGGAACTTCTCGCCATTGACCTGGTTTTGCACGTCGACGGTGTTCCACGCCAACGTCAGTTCCCGGCCGGCCGGGAGGCGCACGCCGCTCACCGCGAGCGGCTGGCCCGGGACCGCCACGCCCCGCTCCAGCAGGACGGCTGGGCCGGTTCCGGCCGCCATGAGCACGAGGTCGGGCTCGTCGCCGCCAGCGCCTTCGGCCGCCGCGGTCGGCACCGCCAGCGCGCCCAGCGCGCCCACCATCACCAGCGCCGCGGCGGCCGCCGCGGGGCGCACCATCCGCTTGCGGTGACGGATCGGGACCTCCATCGCGACGGCCGCCAGGAGCAGCAGGCCGGCCGCCATGTACAGGGGCACCGCACCGTCTCCGCCCGGCGCAGCCGGCGGCGCGGAACCGACGTCCTGGCCGACGGCCCCGGCCTCCTCGGTCACGAGGAACTCGAAGTGGAAGATCGGAGGCTGCCATGGCACATCGCCCTCCGAGAGGTGCGGCAGCTTCCAGGGCGCCGGCCCGTCCGACGGCCCGTAGTAGAGCGCCGGCCACACGTCGATCGTGTGGAGGCCCGGGCCCCCCGTGGCGGGGAACCAGGTCGTCATGTTGCCCTGCGTGTTGAAGCTGCACATGTAGCCGATGTAGGCGTTGTCGTAGGTGACGGCCACGATGTTGTCGTACTGCGTCCAGCCGCCGCCCGTCATGTGGAGCTCAATCATGGTGCCGGGCGGGCCCGACGCCGGCGTGACCTCCGCCGTCCGCGTCACCATGAACTCACTCTCGGCGAGCACCGTCTCGCCGTCCATGGCGAGCACCGGGTGCGGCGGCCCACCGAGGTCGGCGGGAGCTTCGAACCCGAACCGCAGGTTGCCCGAGGGGTCGGCAACAGCCGTCCCCAGTGGCACCCGCACCTCGGCAAAGCCGGAACCGCTCACGCGGTTGCCCACCATCGTCGACCACACGATGTCCACGCTCTGGCCGGGCGTGTAGCCCGTCCCCGTGGCCACGATCGGCGTCCAGATCGGTCCCTCAGCTGGCTCGACACTCAGGGTGGGCACCGCCCCCGCCCCGCCCGCCATCGCGACGAGCAGGGCGAGGGGCAGCGCCACCCACACCCACGTGTTGCGTTCCATCTTCCCCACCTTCCAGCAGCGTCAGCAGTCTGGCCAGGAACCCTCAGTCCCAGCCCTCGTCCTCCTTCTTCTTCGGCTTCTCTTCCCCGCCCGTGGCCGGGGGGGCCTTCGGGGCGTCCTTCGACCCGGCGCCCGGCCCGCCGCGGCGCCCGCGCGCGGCCATGAGCCCGAGCGCCGCTCCGATCGCGATCCCCACGCCCGCGAGCGCGTAGCCGAGCATCGAGTCCATCGTGCCCGGGGGAGCGACCTGGACCGTCTCGTTCCGGTAGATCGTCTGGTTGTTGTAGACCGTCTCCGTGACGATCTCCGGCGGGGGGACCGGCAGCGTCGAGAACGTGGAGGTGGCCTTCCCCTCGTTGGGGGTCGGCGCGCCGTCGCGCGCGAAGGCCTTCACGGTGATGTTCCCCGCGAGCACGCCGGTGGCCGGCACCGCCCAGTCCCCGCGCCACGTGCCCGTGGCGTCGTCGAAGGTCAGGGTGAGGCTAGCGAGCTGCGTCTCGAACGTCTGCGTCGTGGTGTCAAAGGCGCCGATCCCCAGCACCGCCGTGGCCGCGCCCCCGCGGTCGGGCCCCAGCCGGTAGCTCTGGTTCTGGTTCACGCCGTCCGTGTTCGTGTAGTTCCAGTTGTGGTTGAAGTGCTGGTCATAGTAGGACCCCACGACCACCGTCACCGTGTCCCCGGGGTAGAACGCCCGCGTGTCGTCGCCCGTCTCGTTCTCCATCCAGAGGGTGGTTTCGAGCACCGACGGCACGAGCTTCAGCGACCCGAAGATGCCTGCGGGCGGCGAGACGCCAACGCCGACGTTGCCGAGGCCGTCCGCCGCGTTCACGGTGAACAGGAACACGCCGATCGTGGCGTCCCAATCCAGCTCCCACGCCGCGCGCCAGAACTGGTGCGTGTTTTGGTAGGTGAGCGCCTTGGTGGCCGGGTCCCGGTCGGTGGCGAACAGCGTCCCCGTCACGTTGCCCCTGGCGCTCGGCGTCGAGGTGCCGTTGAGGATCTCGCCCGTTGACGCGTACCGCACATAGCCCCGCGCGATGATGCCGTCCCCGCGCTGGAACTCCTCGGCCAACTGGCAGTTGTGGAGGTCGCGCAACGGGTCGCTCCCCGCCGCGAACTCGGTCGTCACCACCAGGAGGTCCGTCGCTTGCAGCACGGCCTCCGCCGCCGGCTCGAGCGCCGCGCTCGTGTCGTTCCACCATTCGGCGCGCAGCGTGTAGAAGCCCACCTCGTCCACGGCCGCCGTGAGCCCGTCCGACACGTTGCCAAGCACCTTGCTCATCGAGCCCGGGCTCGAGAAGTTGTACCAGGCCGCGCCCACCTGGGCACCGCTCGGCGACCACACGGTCACCATGTAGTTGTCCTGGCCGGCGCCGGCGCTCGACCCGATCTCGAGGGTCACATCCGTCTCCATAGCCAGGTTGACGTAGTTCGGTGCCGCGAAGAACGCGGTCACATGCGGGCCACTTATTCCTACTGCAGACGCGGGCACGGCGGAGAGCACGACAGCCGCCGCCAGTGCCACCACAAGTCCGATGGGTGTTGTCTTCACGGGGTCACATCCTCAATGTCCTTCCACTAACGTCTCCCCCTCCCGCTGCGCGAGAAGAGGAGCTTGATCAGGTCGACCGGCCCGTCGGCTTCCCTGGCACCCGCCTTGCGGAGCCGGAGGATGTGGAACGTGGCGTAGAAGAAGGTCAGCCAGACGCCGCCGACGAGCAGCCCAAGGGGGACGCGCACGGGGTCGAACCATGTCCATACGCCCTTCTCCTGGCCGCCGTAGAGGTCCTGCCAGACCCCCTCGGGGTCGTACACCGTCACCTGGACGCTCCCGTTCGAGGAGAGGTTCTTCGAGGAGCCGTCGTAGTAGGCGGTCACGAGGAAGTCGCCAGGCGCAGGCACGGACCAGTTCGCGCGGGCCGTCCCGTTGGGGTCCGTCGTGCCCGCGCCGAGCGGGAGGACGCCCCAGCTCAGCTTGGCGGCGAACGTGACGGTGGCGTTCGGGATGGGCGCGCCCGTCGAGTTGGCGATCGTCGCATGGACGGTGAAGTTGTGGCCCGCCTGCGCCACCTCGTCGGGGCCCGCGAACGCCATCACCATCGAGGACGGCTTGGGGGGCTCGGGGGCCTTCTCCTGCGCGTCGAGGACAAGCACGCTCCAAAGGTCGGCCGGCCCGTCGCTCCCGTCGCCGTCCACGAGGTTCACGAAGACCGTGAACCGGACGTTGCCGGAGTCCTCCGGGGGCGCGATCCACAGGAGCGGCCACGAGCGCTTGGCCCCCGACGTGTGGGTAGCGTGATTGCCCGAGGCGAGGACCGTGGGGTCCGTGCTCGAGAGGGACCCCTTCGTCACATCGACCGAGAACCCCCCTCCCGCGCCCGTGACCGGTCCCTCGCCGTGGACGATGAGCGGGTACGCCTCGTCCGGCGTGTAGATCGCCGGCCACCCGTCCACCGCAATCTGCACGTCGAAGTTGGGGCCGTCGCTGTGGCACGTGCACCCCTGGGCGGGCAGGACCCCCACGTCGCTGCCCTGGATGGGGACCCCCACCGCGAAGGCAAAGGCCGCGGTGAGGACGACCGCGACCGCTGCGTGCGCGCGCCCGGCCCGCCAACGGCCCACCTCAGGCACCCCCCTTTGCGCCTACCGCGGGCGGCGCGGCCGGGCGCGCCGGCGGCCCGCCTGCGGGCGACTCGGCGGCCAGCCGCGCCGCCTCCTCGCCTTCCTCGATCTCCCAGAGCGAGACCATGGGGAAGAGCTTGGCAAACACCGCGAAGATGAGGCAGAACGACGCGAAGGACCCCGCCGTGATCGCCCACTCGACCCAGGTGGGCGAGTAGGTTGCCACCGTGTCGCCGGGGACCAGGGGGACGGCCATGCTGGGGATGACGATGACGATCCGCTTCACCCAGAGGGAGACGTTCAGCAGGAGCGCGCTGACCGTGATCCACCGGATGGTCCGGGTGCGTGGCAGCGCGAGCAGCACGGTCACGAGCACGAGGGAGAGCGTGGAGAACCAGAAGTACGGGGCGAGCGGGCCCTCGACGAGCAGCTGCAGGAGGATCTGCTCGTCGGTCGACGGCTGGAAGGTGATCGTCAGGTACTCGTTGAGGGTGAAATAGAGGTAGGTGAGCGAGAAGACGAGCAGGATGTTGGCCATCTTGCGGAAGTGGTCCTCGGTGATGAGGTCCTCGAGGTGGTGCGCCCGGCGGAAGATGGCCATCGCCACCACCACGATGGCGATCCCCGAGAAGAGCGCGGCGCCTACGAAGTACGGGCCGAAGATCGAGCTGTGCCAGCCCGTCCGGGTGGTCATCCCGAACATCCACGAGAGCACGGTGTGGGCCGACACGGCGATCGGGATGATGATGATGGAGATCGCAAGCAGCGCGCGCTCGAGCGACCGCTTCTGCGCCGGCGTGCCCTCCCACCGCATCTTCAGGAACCGGTAGGCCACCCGGCGCACGCGGACGCGCCTCGGCAGCACCCGGTCCATCGTCGCGAAGTCCGGGATGAGCGCGAGGTAGAGGAAGAGGAGCGAACCTGCAAGGTACGTGCCGATGGCAATGAAGTCCCAGACGAGCGGCGACTCGATCCGGCCGTAGAGGATGAGGCTCCAGACGCGCTCCGGCCGGCCCATGTCGAAGATGGGCATCATCACCGCGACCATGAGCGCGGCAGCCGTGGACGCCTCGGCGATCCGCGTGATGGGGCGGCGCCACTCCGTCTTGGTGAGGCGGAGGATGGCCGAGACCATCGTCCCGCCGTACGAGATGCCGATGAAGTAGATGAATCCGGAGATGTAGATGCCCCACGAGATCCGGTCCGTGAGTCCGGTGACCGCGAGGCCCTCATCGAGCTGGCGGATCCAGGCGAGGTTCGCGAAGAGCAGGACGCCGCCGAGAATCCCGACGACGGCGAAGTACGTGGAGCTCGTGCGGACGAGGGGCGCCATGATGCGCTTCGTCCGGGGGCTCAGCTGCTCGCCAGACACCTAGGGCGCCCCCCTTCGTGGCAGGTAGTAGACGCTCGGCCCCGTCCCCAGGTCCTCGCGCAGCCGGTAGGCGGAGTTGCCGGCGAGGGTCTTGCGCAAGGGGATCGTCTCGCCCCGGCTGTTGGTGACGCCGTCCTCGGCCGCGTCGCCGAAGTACAGGGCGCCGGTGGGGCACCCCCCGACGCAGTACGGGAGCTTTCCCTCGGCGCGCAGGTGCACGCAGAACGTGCACTTCTCCGCGACCCCCCTGCGGTGGGGCCACGGCTCGTGGGGGGAGTACTCGTGGGCGAGCTCCTCCTCGGTGTGCGGGGGCTCCCCCCAGTTGAAGTAGCGGGCGCTGTAGGGGCACGCCGCCAGGCAGTAGCGGCACCCGATGCACCGGTCGTGGTCGATGAGCGTGAGCCCGTCGCTGTCCTTGTAGGTGGCGCCGGTCGGGCAGACGTTCCGGCAGGGGGGGTCCTCGCACATCTGGCAGGGGCGGGGGAGGAAGTACTCCCCGCCGAACCCGTCCTTGACCGTGTAGACCTTGATCCACTCCTGGCCGTCGGGCACGAAGTGCGCGACCTGGCACGCCTTGGTGCACTTCTGGCACCCGTCGCACTTGGCCAGGTCAATCACCATCACGAACCGGTTGACCTCGTGGCCCTCCTCCGCGCCGGGCAGGTGCACCCCCAGCACCTCGACGGCGCTTTGTCCCGCCGCGATGGCGACCGCGGCCGCGGCCCCGGCGCGTATGATGCCGCGGATCGTCTGCCGCCGCTCCGGGGAGGGGACAGCCGAATCCGGGGTGCGGCCCCCGGGCCCTGCGGCCGGGCACGCCGCCGCCACGACGGCTCCTTCCTCGACTACGACGTCCTCAGACCCCACCGGGAGGCCTCCCTAAACCTACGGCGGCTTCGTAGGTTCGGCCGGGACATCCACCTTGCGTGACGAACACTACGATACGTCGTTACCAAGAGTTCATACGAACCTGCGAAGAGGTCGTAGGTTCAGGCGGCTCGCCAAGGGGGCTTCCGGTGCCACGTAGGGGGAAAGGCGATGTCCCGCCGGCGGGCCCGGTCCTCACGGGGTTCGAGTCGGAGGTGCTGTCCGCCGTCCGCCGCATCGGCAACGCAGGCGCGGCCGAGGTACGGTCGGCCCTCGCGGAGGGCGGCCACCCCCACCCCTACACGACGGTCGCGAGCGCCCTCCAGCGCCTCCACCGCCGGGGCCTGCTCAGGCGGGACCGGGAGCGTGTCCAGGGGGGCCTGCGGTATACGTTCCGCGCCACCGACGGGGACGAGGGGTTCTACGAGTCGTTCCTCGACCGGATCACGGAGGCCTTCGGCGAGGGCGCGTACGTCCGCCTCTTCGACGCCATGGGCCGCCCGAGCGACGAGGACATCGAGCGGCTGCGCAAGCGGGTGGAGGGGGGGAGCTAGGGTGGGCGGAGAGTTCACGCCCGTCCTCGTCCTTGCCATCGGGGCGAGCTCGCTCGCCTTCCTCGCCCTTTCGGGCAGCCACAGCCGGTCGCGCGCCGGTTGGTCACTGCTCTTCGCGTACGGGGTCCTTGCCACCTTCGTGGGCGCGCTGCTCGTATTCACGTTCCATTTCCACGCCATCACCCTCGGCGCCGTGGTGCTGCACCTGCACGGTGCCGCCGAGTCCATCGAGGCCGCATCCACCACCGCCGCGTCGGCCGTGGTCATCGGCACGACCGCCGTGGTGTTCGGGCTCGCGTTCGCGCTTAACCAGTTGTCCTTCCGGCGCATGGCGGCGCGTGCGCGCCGGGAGGCCGACCCGGGGGAGACGGCCCGGCTCCGGTCCCTCTGCCCGGGGGACGAGACGCTCTGGGTGGTCGAGAGCCGTGAGCCGGCGGGGTTCTGCTTCGCCGTCCTGGGGCGGCGCGCGGGCAGGGCCTTGCCCGGGGCGCGCGAGTACCTCATCCTGACGACGGCCCTCACGGGGGCGATGGACGACGCGATGCTGCGCGCAACTGTCGCCCACGAGCGCGCCCATGTGAGCGCGCGTGACAGCCGCTACCTGCCGGTCGCTCGGGCCGCAAGGCGCCTCATGTTCTTCGACCCGGTCTACCGGTGGATCGAGCGCCGGTTCGAGGAGGAGCGGGAGTTTGCGGCCGACCGCCGGGCGGTGCAGCGCACGGGCGACCCGCGGGCGCTTGCGCGCGCGCTCCTTGCGGCGCTCGAGGTGGGAGTCGAGCCGCGTGCCAAGAGCTGTGGGCTCGTGGGGACCTGTGGGCCGGCCGTCGTGGTGCGCCGGATCGAGGCGTTGCTCGCGATGGCCGAGGCGCAGGGCGGACCGCCCCCGTAGCGGGTCCGGTCCAAGGGGGGGCCGCTGCAGGAAAGGCGGGGGCCGGCCCCGGTGGAGCCGGGCCCCCAAAGCGCGTCGGCTAGAGCGCGAAGAGCGGGCACTGGAAGTTGCGCACGACCCCGCTGATCGAGAGGTCCGCCGCGTGCGCGAGGAGCTCCTCGTCGCTCGTGAACTGCACGGGGTCCATGCCTGTGAACGTCACCAGGTGCACCGCCCACCGGCCGCCGTTGTAGTCGGCGTCACCGGGGGACGCCTCGCCGACAGGGACGAGGTCCGGGTTGTCCGGGAACACGTAGATGTTGTCCACGCTCGGGGACGGCGCGTTCTTGAAGTCTGCCGTCCCGAAGGTCGCCCACAATTCGCCGTTCGCATACACTCGCCCCTCTGCGCGGTCGGGGGCCTTCGCCATGGACGCGCCGGCCACCAGGCCGAGCGCGAGCAGGCCGACCACCGCCACGGTGGCTGCTGTCGTTCCTCGTTGCATTTCCGTTGCCTCCGGGGCGCGGTCGGCGCCCCGCGGCCACGCGACGGGGGCATCCTATTTGGCCGTTGGCCACATTCCGTTCGGTATCCGGCCCGAGTTTCGCGTGCGCCACGGCATGACGCACGCCGGGGAGAGCGGCTGTCAGGGCTGGCGCGCGGCGCCTCCGCTCGCCGCCGCGCGGCGCCTCACGGCCGGGCCGGCCCGCGGTCATCGGCGTGCAGGATCCAGATCGCCGAGTTGTTGCGCAAGAGCATGTTCATCTCGGTGAGCGAGATGCCGGCCTTCTCGAGCAGGATCGGCAGCCACTGGTCCGGCGGCTGCTTGATCCGCCCCTCGTACGAGACGCACGCCAGGTGCGCGAACTTGAGGGGCTTGCCCGCGACCTTGATCCGCGAGCACGCGGCCTGGCGGAACGTCTGGTGGATGATGCACTGCGTGTCGATCGCCGACGGCTGAACCTGGCCGTTGTAGTACTCGGCGACCTCGTAGTGGATCTTCGCGAATTCGCCGACGCGCTGGATGTACTCGCGGTACCCGCGGCGGAAGGGGCACACCTCCGTCACGGCGCAGGAGCCGGCCGCCATGGTCACGCGCTCGAAGGCCGAAAGGATCGAGTTGCCGGAAGTGAGCGACTTCTCGAAGGCGGCCCAGTCCTCGTACTCCTCCTCCGGCATGGACCGCGCGAGCGAGTTGGCAAGCGAGATCAGGTAGTTGTTCATCCCGGCGGCGCCCTGGGTGTCGGCGATGTCCTCGAGGAAGAGGTACGCCGCCACGTCGACGAGCGGGTTCTCGACGATCTGCCCGACCGGCTCCTCGCGCTCCCCGTCGGCCATGGGTCACCCTCCCCGGCGCGCGCCCTTCTTGGCCGGCCCCGCGCCTGCCGCCGGCTCCTCGCCCTTCGCGCCCTTCATCACGAGCGCGTAGACGCACGCGTAGTTGCGCAGCAGCGACCGGACATACTCCGGGTTCACGCCGATCCGCCCCAGCGGCTCCTCCGCGATCTTCGTCTGCCCCGTGAACCCGCGCTGCGCGAGCGGGAGCGCCTCGAGCTGGCGGTCGGCGACGGTGATGTTCTTGGCGGCCTCCTCCCAGAATTTCTGGTGGATGACACAGAAGTTGCACACGGCGGTGTCGCGGACGTTGTTCGAGTACTCCGACGCGACCTCCTGGTCGGCCGACGGGAGTGCCCCCACGGACGTCCGGATGCGCAGCGTCGTGTTCGTGAAGACACAGTCCTTGAGGGCGTAGATGTAGCCCACCACGTCGCCGTCGTCGTCGGTGATCGCGAGGTCCGTGAGCGCCGTCACGTCGCCGTCGATGGAGAAGGCCGTCCGCCGCTCGCGCAGCGCCACGTTGTAGGAGGGCCACCCCATGTAGGCCTCCTTGCCCATGCGCTTGGCGAGTTGCGCGCCGACACGCTCCCAGTACTGGATGATCCCCTGGACGCCGGCCTGCTCGGCCATGTCGGAGATGAGCGCGACGAGGGCGACGTCGAGCAGAACGCGGTCCCCCTGGGGCTCAGGCGGGGCTAGAGCCAGTCACCCTGCTTCGCCCCATCCCCGGAGGGGAATCAGCCATGGCGGGGCTAATAAGCGTTGGGATGCGCGCACGCCGCCCCCACGTCGGCCGGCGTCACGCGGCGCGCCGCACCTTCCCGCCCTCCGCCTCTTCGAAGATCCCCTCGCGGATTCCCTCGCGCACCACCGCCTCGACCACGGCGCGGTCGACTCCCTTCACCGTCCGGGCGATCTGCGCCACCGTCTTCGCGCTCCCGGCCTCGAGCGCCGCCTGGACGGCGTCGATGACCGGGGTGAAGTCCCCCTTGAACTGGCCCGTCTTTGTCCTGCGGATCACCCCCGTTTCGATCCGCCGCGCGTAGGCCTCCACCGATTCGAGCCGCGCGAGCGCCTCCGCGAGCTGCTCCTCGGCGGCTGCGGCGCGTTTCTCGAGCGCCTGCAGGCGCGCGCGCAGCTCCTCCTTCGTCTCGCTGCGCTCCATCGCCGCGTGCATGAAGGACTTGGAGAACGAGGCGGCCGCGCGCTCGTCCGCCTCGCGGGCCTGCCCCTCGATGCGCTCCGCCTCCTCGATGAGCCGCCCGATCGCGCGCTCCGCCTTCAGGAGGCGCTCGTGGTGGGCGGCCGCGCGCTCGAGCGTGAACTCCTGCGCCCGCTGTCGGATGTACGCCGCGAGCGGGCGCGGGCGGTGGCCCGGGACGTGCGTCCGCAGGTGCTTGACGACCGCGTCGAACGTGGACTCGGCCGCGCGCGCCGAGATGAGCTTGCGCTCCAGCGCGGGGGCGAGCCCCTGGATCCGGATGCGGCCGGCATGCCGCTCGAAGAGCTCGGCCCCCTTCGACTGCCCCCGGACGTCGTCGAGCGCCTCGTCGAGCGTGCGCTCGAGGACGTCGATAGGCTCCACCTTGGCGACCTCCGCCACCGCCTCGTCGAGCGCCGCCTGGAACGAGCGCTCCAGCACCTCGGGCGGGACCTGCGACAGGTCGAGCGGGTCGCGCGGGGCAAGGAAGTGCGCCACCTCCGCCGCGCGCTGCTCGGCCCGCGCGTGGCGCTCCTCGAACGCCCGCGCGCGTTTCTCGAGTTCCGCGAGCCGCCCCTCCAAGGCCTCGAGCGGCTCCCCGCCGCTCGCGCGCTCGCGCAGCCGCTCCCCCACGCCGGGGGAGGCGCCGTCCACGTCCTGCTCCACCTCGTGGATGCGCGCGAGCGCCTGGTCGACGGCCTCCTGCACGACGCGGCGCAGCTCCTCGTCGGGGACCGCATCGCCGCCGAGCTGGTGGGCGCCGCTTGCCCGCCCCCGCCTCGCGCGCTTTGCCACCCCGGGCGCCCCCTACACGAAACTCTCCACCATCCGCCGGACGTCGCGCGACCAGGTCCTGGCGCACACGTCGGCCACGATGTCGCCCGAGACGCGGCGCACGTGCTTCTCGACCACCGTCTCGATGAACCGCTGCCACAGCAGGTCGTTCATGAAGCGCTCCGATGATCCGAGCTCGTTGTAGGTGAGGCCCATCACCTCGTCCACCAGGCCCGCCCCGAGCCGGTCCCGGATCCGCTTGCGCAGGAACTCGGCGACCTCCCGGTTCTTGCGCGCGGTCTTCGTCGTGTCGTAGGCCTCCCGGAAGAGCCGGTAGGAGAGCGCCTCAAGCTCCTTGCGCACCGGCTCAGGCTCGGCGCGCGTCTCCTCCGGCGAGAGGCCCTTCTCCTTGATCAGGTGGTCGAGGACGCGGCACGCGACGCTGAGGCGCCCGAGCACGGCGTCCATCGCCCCGAGGAAGCTGCCGTCCGCCTTGAGGGCGACGAGGAACGAGCCCCTCCCCACCTCCGCGACGACCACGGACCCCTCCTCGTACGACTGCACCTGCAGTTGCATCCGCTGGCGCCGCAGGGCCGTCGCCAGCGCCGGGACCTGCGCCTTCATCCGCTCCATGAGGGCGAACTCGCGGGCGCGAAGCGCTGTGGGCATGGACGCGGCGAAGATGCGGCCGTCGGCGCCCATGAGCAGGGCGACGTCGACGCCCGAGTCCGCGCGCACCGCGTCGAGCTCGAGCCGGATCACCTGCTTGAGGAGGCGCACGTCCTGCGCGTCGAGCGACTTGACGGCGCGCCCGCCGGCCTCGGCCAGGTGCGGCCCGCCGTGCGCTCTGCGCGCCATCTCGCGCTCACTCCTTCCGGTACGCCTCGAAGAGGATGTGGAGCGTCTCCTCGGGCGACCACGGGTGCGTCCAGTGCTCCTGCAGCCGCTGGATCCGCTTGACGAGCGCCGGCGGGAACCGCTTCTCCTTCGCGGTGGCCGCCGCGCGCTCGAAGAGCTTCTGCCAGTCGGCGCGCTCCTCCTCGTCGGCCGCCTGCGGGCTCGTGCGGACGACCGCGCCCGCCCCGCGGACGAACATGTACGGGTACAGCTCCTCGCCGTGCTGCGTGCCGCGCATTTTCAGGATCTTCAGCGTGCGGTTGAACGCGCCCCCCACCGGGTAGTACTCGAGGTGCAGGACCCCGTCGGCCAGGTAGATCGGGAGGAGGACGTCCTGCCCGAGCGGCGCTCCCGGGGCGGCGTGCTCCTCGACGGTGGCGAGCACGACCCCGAGCTCCTTCAGGGTCCGGAAGAGCTCGCCGACGAGCTCGCGCTGGTCGAGCTTGTCGGGGCTGGCCCAGAGGAGCGGCGTCATCGGGTCGATCGCGATCCGCGTGTCCACCTCGTCCGTCGAGCGCTCGCGCACCATCTTGGGGAGCTGCTCGCGGATCATCCGCTTGAAGTTCTCGCCGCGCAGGTGCACGAAGAAGAGGGTCTCGTCGACGTACGGCTGCAGGTCGAGCCCGAGGAGTCGCGAGTCGTGCAGGATCTGCTCCGGCCGCTCCTCCATCGAGATGTAGAGCGCCTGCTCGCCGCGCTCGAGCCCCGCCAGCGTGAACTGGATCGCGAAGGTGGTCTTGCCCGTGCCGCTGGCGCCCACCACCGTGACGGCCGAGTGCGGCAGGAACCCGCCCTCGATGATGGGGTCGAGCCCGAAGATGCCCGTGGGGATCCGGCCGTGCGCCACCGTGCTCGTCCCCCCCTCCCGCATTCGGGCGCACCTGCCGCGGGGCGGTTAAAGGCTTTTAGGCTCCGCTCCAGCGGGTGCGGGTGCGGGGGCGGTCTCCGCCCGCACTTGGAAACGGCGAACAGCCGGCACCTCCTTTCCACAAAGCCTTTAGGGTGCCGCGCCGCCCTTGTCACCGGAGTTTGGATGGCGATCCCTCCAGGAATCGGCGGCAGGGGCGTCTCCAGGAGCTACCCGCGCCTGCCGGCCTTCTGCGCCATCCTGCTCCTTGGCATCCCGTGGGTTGCGATCAACGCACCGGCTGCTCCGGCGCCATCGGATCGCATCACAATCTCCTCCGATGTGCAGTTCACTTCCGGGAACGGCGTGGTTGGCGGCAGCGGTACACCAACCGACCCCTACCTTATCGAAAACCTCACTTTCGATCTCGGGGCAGGCGGCTCGATGCGGATTTCTGACACGTCCGCACACTTCGTGATCCGGAACGTGAGCTTCGTCAACGGGACGGGTGACGAGGAGGCGCTGGGGCTCGACGGCGTCCGCAACGGCCGCATCGAGCAGGTGAGAATTGAGGGGGCACGCAGCGGGATCAGTAGCCGTTCAGTGGGGTTCGGCGCTCGGGACCTGGTGATCGACTCGGTTTCCATCCGCGATACCCGGATGGGAATCGAGATCCAGGCCCCGATGAACGTCTCCGTGCTCAACTCGACGTTCACAAACTCGTCCTATGAGTTCCTCCGGTTGGCCTACGGCGGCTCCGCCGCGGTGGTGGGGAACCACTTCGCCAACTCGGTCCGGTCGATCTCCTTGTGGGAACTGGACGCCCTCGAGTTCCAGTCCAACGTGGTCGACAACGTGAGCCGGCTTGAGCTGGAGGACATCGGGTCGGGCAACGTCAGCTCGAACCATTTCAACCTCAGCACGAACATGTACGTACAGCGGAGCCGGGGGCTGAACCTGACAGGCAACCAGTTCCAGGGCTTCCCGCGGGCGGAACTCTCGCTTGAGTTCTCCACGGGGCTCAGGCTCGCGTCGAACACATTCGACGTGGGCGGCATCAGGATCCTTGGGCAGGGCAGGGAGCACTTCTCCACCCACAACATCTCCTCGGACAATTCGGTGGGCGCTGAGCCGATCGTCTACCGGGCTTCCTGCGGAAACGAGACGCACGACGCCGATGACTTCGGGCAGCTCTTCCTGGTGGATTGCTCCTATGTGCGGGTTCAGCCCGGGACCGTCCGGGATTCTGCCGTAGCCGTGACGGTGGCTTACTCACGGGATGTCCGCATCGCGGGTCTGACCGCGCTCAATGTCACGGACGGGGTGATGGTGCAGGCCTCGACCATTGTCTGGGTTGAGAACAGCACCATCAATGCATCTCGTGCCGGTGTCGAGTCTGGCAGCACGGTTGAGACCGTGATGAACAACAACACGATCTTCGCAATCCAATCGGCGGTTTCCCTTTGGTCGACGTCGGACGCGTTCGTCTCCCGAAATCAACTCAGCGGCCGCTCCGGGGTCTCTATCTGGGACTCTGTGGGGACAAAGTTTCACAATAACCTGTTGGACGGGGCCGTCCAGTCGAGCTTCGTGAACGTTTCTGGGGCATTCATTTCATCCAACGAATGGACCGGGGGCCCCGGGGAGGTCCGGGTCGAGGATTCCAACAATGTCAAATTCGTCGGCAATGTCCTACAGGGGCTCGGTTCCACGTTCGTCCGCACCAATCGCCTCTCGGTCGACGGAAACTGGATCGCTCCGCCCAACGAAAGCAGCCGGCCGCCATACGCCCCGGCCACTCCACCCGTCTCGCTCTGGTACACGAAAGGCGCCTTTGTCGACAACAACACGCTCGTCCACGGCGGAATCCGGCTGTTGGGCCTCGAGCGGTCCGACTACGACTCCCACACCATCGGCGGCAATAACACGGCAGGCGGGGCCCCGATCCTCTACCGTCCCAACTGCACGGGCGAGTCGATGCTCGGAGCCTCCTACGGGCAGGCTATCTTCGCAGCGTGCAACGACGTCTTTGTGGCGAACGCCACGTTGGCAGCGGATGGCGGTGGCCTCACGCTTGCCTATGTCGATGGGGTCGTCGTCCAAAACAGCAGCATTGACGCTGCGGACGTGGGGCTCTTTGGCCAGAACATCTCGAACGCATCCATCCACCACAACACGATCGGGGGGTTCGCATGGGCTGCGGTCCTCCGTTGGGCTACGCATGTCGACGTCGAGGCCAACCGTCTCGAGGCCCGCGGCAAGACGTGGGTTCCGCCTCCCTTCTACGATACGGGGCCGATCGGCAGTTACGCCATCACGCCTCAGGGGGGCGGCCTGCAGCTGTGGGGCAGTGGCCCCACGACTGTCGTGGGCAACGAGGTCCCGTCCGGCGGGGCCGCGGGGATCGAGGTTGCCTATGGGTCGGGTCCGGTGAGCGTCTACGGTAATAGCGTGAACCGGACGACCTCCGCTGGCATCTCGATTCGCTACGCGTCCTCCGTGTCGGTTGCGGGCAACGATGTGGAGGAAATCAACGGAACCGGCATCGACGTGATCCAGTCACCGAACGTAACGATCCGCGGAAATGACATCGACTGGTGCGGAGGCAACGGAATCGGTGTCGCTAGCTCGCCGGGCGCCGAGGTGTTCTTGAACTACGTCCGGTACAACGGTGTGGGCATCCAAGTGAACTCGACCGACGGCGCCACCTTTTACAGGAACGCCGTCGGCAACAACACGCTTCAGGCCGACTCTCACCAGTCGTCCGTCAATTGGTCAGGCAACTACACGGTCGGCGGCAACCTCTGGTCTGACTACTCCGGCAACGACACGATGAGCGGGCCGGATCAGGACCAGCCTGGGTCTGACGGGTACGGGGACACGCCGTACATCTCGGCCAACGCCACGGACCCCTACCCGCGGTTCGTGATGCTAACCACCTACCGGCCTGGCCCGGCTCCGCCGCGGGTCTCCAGCCCGCCCGTCCGTACCCTTGCGATCGCCCACGTGCCACCGCAGGGGACCGTCAGTGGCCCCTCGCTATCGCTTTCGGCAACCGTGACTGGAGCCGTCGGCGATGCCTCCGTCGCACTCTTCTGGAGGATGAACGGGTCGGACTCCTGGGCCGAGGAGCGCCTTCCGGAGGGGGCCGGTGGGGTCTACGCGGCGTTGATCGACCTGCCCGCCGCCGACGGGGAGGTTGAGTACTACCTCACGGCGCAAGACTTCCGCGGCTCCTCCGTGCGCAGCCCGTTGTCGGGGTCGCACCGCGTCGCCATCTCCAACGCGCCCCCCTCGCCGCCCATCCTTTCCCATGACGCACCCGAAGAAGCGGCGGCGGGCAGTCCCCTTACCCTCGAGGTTACACCCTTGGGGACGGTCGGGCAAGTGAACGTGACCTTGTATTGGCGTACGGGACCGTCGCGTCCATGGGTGGTTCAGATCCCCCTGGCTGGACCCTCCGGCAACTACACGGCAACCATCGTGCTGCCGGCCGATGCGACGTCCCTCGAGTACTACTTCGAGGCGTCCGACGCGACAGGCTACGTCATGCGGGATCCTCCCGCGGGGGCCTACCGTCTCCCCGTCACCCCAGGCCCCGCGCCCGGTGACCCGCCGGGCGAGCCGCCCGGGACGACCGCGCCTGCATCCCCTCCCGCCGACCTCGCCATCCTGGTCGCCGCTGTCGCCGCGCTCTCCGCGGCGATCATCGTGCTGGGCAGCGAGCGGGGCAGTTACCGTGTGGCCGGGCTCGTGTTCGCACGCCTCTTCCCGCGGCTTCGCCAGGAGACGATCCTCGGCCACTTCCTTCGGGGGCGCCTTTACCAGGTAATCTCCCAGAACCCCGGCGTCCACTTCTCGGAACTCCGGCGGCTCGCCGAGGTGTCGAGCGGGACAGCCAGCCACCACCTGCACGTGCTCGAGAAGAACGGTTACGTCCGGTCGGAGTCGCAGGGCGCGCTCGTACGCTTCTACGCGACGCCCCGGTCCCTGGACGAGCAGTCGTACACTCTCATCGAGGAGGACCGCATGGTCCTCGAGGCGGTGCGCGCCGCCCCCGGAATCTCGGAGGAGGAGCTCGCGGAGAAGATGGGCCAACACCCGGCCTCGGTGAAACGCCACATCGAGAACCTCCAACGGTTGGGGTACCTCGAGCGGCCCGCTGTCCGCGACGGCGCCGGGCTGTTCGCCCGCAAGGCGCGGGATCCATAGGACGCCTTGGGGGCGCCCCGGGGGCGCCCTCACTTGCATCGCCAAGCGCATAGCGAAGTCAACGGGGACAGCGCGCTCGAGGGCGCGTCCTCCATCAGCCAAGACGATGTCGCGTGCCACGCCCGACCAGTTCCCAGAGTTTCGACTTCACTTCGCGTAGGAACGCGCGAACCTCGTCAAGCGCCAACTTCAGCTCGGCCTCCGCGGGAACCGCCCCGAAGTAGAAGACCTGCCCGTGGAGCTGGTCCGCGAAGACCGACAGCTTCTCCGAGAGGTCGCGTCGCCACTACGCCTTGAGGGAATCGTGACGGTCCTGAGGCGCCATCGCCCATGGGCTCAGGACGCGGCCGTGGCCCTGCATCGCCCCATCGAGGGCCTGCGTCGCCGCTAGCCACGCCTTCTCTGCGGCGTCGCGGACGGGGCGCTCGTCCTTCGACGCGTAGCCCTCCGCGGCCTCTTCGCGGACAAAGGCCAGGAAGCTCTCCGCCATCTCGTGGAGCCGGGCGCGTCGTGCGCTTGCTGCCAGGGGCCAAAGGAGCCGACAAGCGCTTATGAAATCTGCTTGATAGCGATCGCGAGACCCTCACACCATCACAGCTTCGGGGCCTCCGCCTTCCTCCGGGCGAACTCCAACGTCCAACCGCACTCGCTCGTGAGCCTTCGCCCCTTGAGCGTGAGCGGCCCCTGGCACTTCGGACACTGGGCGCGCTTGGCGAAGGCCTCGAGCTTCACCTGCGCGACCTCCGGGATGTCCTCCGCGATGATCCCCTCGACCTCCATCTTGTCCGCCGGCCGCACGGCGAGCTCCCGCAGCGGCGAGAGGTCGAGGTGGAACGCGCGCTCCGCCGGCGTGTCGGCGGCCCGGAGCCCCGGCACCTTCGTCGCGACCATCCCGATGGCGAAGCTCGTCACGTGCGCGAGCACCGACGGCCACGGCAACTGCCCGATGAAGGGGTTGTTGACCTGCATGAGGATGAGCGCCTGGATCGCAAGCGCCGCCACGGCCGCCACCGCCACCGGGACCCGCATGAAGATCACCAGGATCGGCGCCCACACCTTCTCGTGGGGGTAGCGCACCGCGAAGTACGCGATGATGCCGAAGATCGACCCGGAGGCGCCGATCGCGTAGGCGTTCACCCACAGCGGGTCGCCGGTCGCTAGGATGACGAGCGTCGAGGCGACGGACCCGAGGACGCCCGTGATGAAGAAGATCGCCATCGTGAGCTTCCAGCCGATCTTCTCCTCGAGCGGCCACCCGAGGAGGACGAACGTGAAGACGTTCCCCACGATGTGGCCCGCACCGCACGCGTCGTGCAGGAAGAGCGAGGTGAAGAGCTTGTACCACTCGAGCGGCTGGTCGATGTACCCGTAGCGCCACGAGATCGCCGGCAGCGTGCAGGCGCCCGCCGGGCGGAAGAGGAACTCGACGCCCGTCACCGCGAAGAGGCCGAGCGTCGCGATGAGGACGAAATTGCGCTTGCGCCACACGGTGACCGCGATGACCGCCGCCATGGTGGCAAGCGCTAGCGCGTCCCCAATCCCCAATTCGGCCAATGGGGGTCAACCGGCCCGGGGCGAAAAAGGGTTTCCCGGACCCGGACCAAAGAGCGCTCCCGCTCCGGGAGATTCGGCGCATTTCTAGGTGCGCTCAAACGAACACCGGAGCGGCCGTCTGGCTCCCCGTAAACCGTTAAATACGCATGCTCCGATCCCGCGGCCTGGCCCCATGGCTGGCATTACACCCGAATCCTACATCCCCCTGGCTCTCTTCGCGGTGCTCGGGATCCTCTTCGCCCTCATCTCACTCTACATGCCCCGCTTTTTCGCGCCCAGGAGCGCCCACCCCCGCAAGTCGCTGCCCTTCGAGTGCGGCGAGGAGCCCCTCGACAGCCCGCCCGTCCAGTTCCACTTCCAGTACTACCGCTGGGCCATCCCATTCGTCGTCTCCGACGTGATGGCGCTCTTCATCCTCCTCTACCTCGCCGTCTGGCGCGCGGCCGGCGTCGACACCCGCCTCCTCTTCCTCACGTTCGTCCTCGTCTGGCTCGTCTCGATCACGTACGCGCTCAAGATGGAGGAGAAGATTTGGATCTAGACGCGCTCACCCGCGCAGACGCAGGGGAGGGCCTCCTCTTCACGCGGTCGCGCGACCTCCTCATGCGTGGGCAGACCTTCCTCGAGCGGTCGCTCATCGAGGCGCCGCTCGTCTCCACGGTCGTGAAGCGGCTCGTCGAGAAGACGATGGGCGAGGTCCTCAAGCTCGGCCAGTCGGCCTCCATGTGGCCGCTGCACCTCGGGATTGCCTGCTGCGCCATCGAGATGGCCGCCATGGGCGCCTCCCGGTTCGACGCGGAGCGGCTCGGCGTCCTCTTCTGGTCGAGCCCCCGCCAGTGCGACGTCCTCTTCATCAACGGGACCGTCTCCCGCAAGTTCGCGCCGCGGCTGCGCATGCTCTACGACCAGATGCCGGAGCCGAAGTGGGCGATGGCCGTCGGCAACTGCGCGATCTCCGGCGGCCCCTTCTTCGAGGGGTACAACACGGTGCTCGGCGCCGACCAGATCCTGCCCGTCGACGTCTACGTCCCCGGGTGCCCGCCGAAGCCGGAGGCCATGCTGTTCGGCCTCATCAAGCTCCAGGAGAAGATCCTCAACCAGAAGCCCGACTACCTGGGGATCGGAATCCGCCAGGAGATGGCGCACGAAGCCGGCGCGCGCTAGCCCCTCCCCCCGTCCCCGTCCGGCCCTGTCCCCGAGGTGCGCGACCATGGCCGACGCGATCCTGCCCCCCGGCGCGCCGCCCGTGCCCACGTCCGACACGCCGCCCGACGCCGACTGCGCCGCCCTCGCGGGGCGGATCGGGGCGGCCTGGGCGGGGAAGGTCACGGAGGTGGCGGCGCTCAACCCCCTCAACCACGGCATCCAGCGGGAGCGCAACGTCCTCGTGCGGTTCGGCTCCGACCACCGGCCCATGGAGGCTTTCTGGAGGTGGCTGCGGGACGAGGAGAAGTTCGAGCACTGCTCGCTCGTGTTGGCCATCGACCACCTCGACCGGATCGAGGTCAAGCACCTGCTCTTCAACTACACGACCCACGTCACCGTGGAGACGAGCGCGGACACCGACCGGCTCGAGCCTTCGGTGCCCACCGCCGCCCTCGTGTGGCGCGGGGCGAACTGGCTGGAGCGCGAGCAGTACGACATGCTCGGGGTGGACTTCCGGGGGCACCCCGACCTGCGGCGCGTGCTCCTGCCGGAGGACTGGATCGGGTTCCCGCTGCGCAAGGACTTCGAGTACCGCCAGGCGGGGGAGTGGTGGTAGCCGTGGCCGAGATGTGGATCAACATCGGGCCGTCGCACCCGTCGACCCACGGCCTGTGGGACCTGCGCATCAAGGTCTCGGGCGAGGTCATCGTCGACGCGGACCCCCAGGTCGGATACCTCCACCGCAGCGTCGAAAAGATCCTCGAGCGCAAGGAGTTCCTCATGGGGATGCCGATCACGGAGCGCCTGTGCTACGTGGCCAACATGAACTGGACGCACCTCTACATCCACGCCGTCGAGCGGCTGATGAACCTGGAAGTGCCGGACCGGGCGAAGTACATCCGCGTCATCGTGTGCGAGCTCAACCGGATCGCCTCGCACCTCTTCTGGCTGGGGGCGTACGTGCACGACATCGGGAACCTCACGATGTTCCTCTGGCCCATCCGCGAGCGCGAGTACGTCCTCGACCTGCTCGAGTACCTGACGGGCGCGCGGATGATGTACAACTACCCCCGGATCGGCGGGCAGGTGAAGGACGTCGACGACAAGTTCCTGCGCCGCTCGAAGATCGTGTGCGCCATGATCAACGAGCAGACGGCCACCTACGAGAAGTTCCTGGACAACAACCACCCATGGCTCGTGCGGACGAAGGGCGTGGGCACGATCGACAAGGCGATGGCGAAGAACGCCGGGCTCACGGGCCCCTCCCTGCGGGCGAGCGGCGTGGACTACGACACGCGCAAGGCGCTGCCCTACTGGGCCTACGGCGACCTCGACTTCGACGTGCCCGTGTACGACGAGGGGGACTGCTGGGCCCGCTACCGCGTCCGCCTCGAGGAGATCCGGGAGTCGTGCAAGATCGTGAGGCAGGCGGTGGACGACATCCCCGCGGGCGAATACCTCGGGAAGGCGCCGCGCGTGGCCCCCAAGACGTGCGCGTGGGTGCGCCACGAGGACCCGCGTGGCGAGTCGATGTGCCTGGTCATGGGCACGGGGGGGAAGAACCCGTACCGGGTGAAGTTCCGCTCCCCCGCGTTCGTCAACATCTCCGCGCTGCCGCTCATGCTCCTCGGTTTCAAGGTGCCGGACGTCCCCAGCATCATGGGCTCGATCGACGTGTGCATCGGGGAGGTGGACCGCTAGGTGGCCCCCGACGACCCCTTCGCATGGACATTCTCCGAGCTCTGCGGGGCGCTCAACGACATCTCGTACAACGTGGTCTACGGGATCGGCGAGCTGCCGCACAACCTGTGGAACATCCTCGTGGGGACCTTCGGCCACCCCGAGTGGTCGCTCGCCCCCGGCGACCTCACGTTCCACATCGGGCTCGCCGACTGGCTCTTCGTCCAGAACCGGTCGGTCATGGCGCCGCTCATCGGCGCGACCCTCCTGCTCCTCTTCACGCTCGTCAACGTGCTGATGTTCATCTGGGTCGAGCGGAAGATGCTCGCCCGATTCATGGACCGGCGCGGGCCCATGGTCTCCGGCCCCTTCGGCCTCCTGCAGAACGTGTGGGACGGGATGAAATTACTGATCAAGGAGAACGCGCGGCCCGCGAAGGCGGACATGCTCGCCTTCTTCCTGTGCCCCGTCATCCTCGTCGGGTCGGCGTTTGCCGCCGTCGGCGCGCTGCCGCTCTCGGACAAGGTTCAGCTCGTGGCCATCGACCTGGACGTCCTCTATGTGATCATGCTCTTCGCGTTCGCGCCGTACGCCGTCTTCCTCGGCGGCTGGGCCTCGTACAACAAGTTCTCCCTGCTCGGCGGGATGCGGTCGGCCGCCCAGATGCTCGCGGGGGAGGTCCCGTTCTTCCTCGCCGTCGGCGGCGTCGTCCTGCTCGCGGGCTCCTACCGCTTCGCGGACATCGTGGCCTGGCAGGAGGTCCACGGGTGGATGATCTTCGCGACCCCGCTCGGCGCCATCCTGTTCACCGTCACCGTCCTCATCGAGCTCGAGCGCATCCCCTTCGACCTCCCGGAGGCCGAGTCCGAGCTCGTCGAGGGGTGGACGACCGAGTACTCGGGCCTGCGGTGGGGGATGCTATGGCTCGGCGGCTACATGCGCGGCTTCGTCGGCTGCGCGATGATCACCCTCTTCTTCCTCGGGGGGTGGACCATGCCCGGCTACGCGGTCGGCGACCTCCAGGTGTTCACGCCGCACATCCTGCCGCCCATCGTCATCTTCATGGGCAAGACGTACCTCGTGTTCGCGTTCATGGTGTGGGTGCGCGCCGCCTTCCCCCGCCTGCGGACGGACCAGCTGCTCTCGGCAGGGTGGCGGCGCGTGCTGCCGCTCACGCTCGCGAACATCGCGGTCGTGGGGCTGCTCATCGTGGACAACCAGCGGCCGGGGGAGGTCGTGGACACGCCCTTCGGGCCCATGCTCTTCGACACGCTCCTCGCGTGGAGCGTGGGCGCCGCGACGTTCTTCGCGATCGTGGCGCTCTACGCGATGCGGCTCGCGCCCCGTGTGCTCGCGCCCATGGCCCTCAGCGCCCGCATGTTCGTCGACACGCTCGGTTGGTTCGGCGGCCGGCCGATCACCGTGCTCTACCCCTACGAGTACCTCGAGATGCCCGCCGCCGGCCGCTGGCTCCACGGCCTCTCCGACGAGCGGTGCATCTCCTGCGCGCGCTGCTGCCGCATTTGCCCGGACAACTGCCTGAACATGGTCGAGACCCAGCACGGGAAGCACCCCGACCCCCGGTTCACGACGCGCCCGGCGCTCGACGCGAACCACTGCATGTTCTGCGGGCTGTGCGTCGAGGTCTGCCCCACGGGCGCGCTCACGATGGGCCCCAACTTCGAGCTCTCCGGGTGGGCGCGGGACGAGCTCTACTGGTCGCAGGACGAGCTCATGGGGTACACCGACCACGCGATGCAGGAGAACCCGGCGAAGGCGGAGATCGAGGTCGAGGGGTGGGTGGACAAGCTCGTGTACCCGCTGATCACGCCGGTCCTCCAGTTCCTGACCCCGCACAACTACGAGCGCGCGAAGGGGACGCACTCGGACGCCTACCAGGTCCCGTCGATGGTGCGCGAGCTCGCGGGGGAGGTCGCGGACGAGCAGGAGCTCGGCCTCATGATCCAGGGGATGTCGAGGCGCTCGAAGAAGGCGCTCGAGATGCTGATGGAGGACCGGCGGCAGAAGGCGCAGGGCCCGCTCGACTTCTCCGCGTGGGACTACCGGCACGCGCGAAAGCACGAGGGGAAGGGCTCGGGGTTCGGCGAGATGGCCCCCGGCCAGGAGGAGAAGTGAGGCGCATGATCACCCTCAAGGAAGCCGCGGTCTTCGGGTTCTTCGTCGCCGTCATGCTCGGCACGGCCATCTTCGCGACGCGCTCGCGCGATGCGATGCACGGCGTCATCTACCTCTCGATCGCGCTCGTGGCGCTCGCCGTCCTCTTCCTGCTCCTGGGGACGACGGTGCTCTTCATCTTCCAGCTCATCATCTACGTGGGGGCCGTGACCGTGCTGTACGTGTGGGGGATCATGCTCATGCGGCACGAGATCATGGAGAGCGCGCAGTAGGGGCCGCCGGGGAAAGCCAGCGTCGTCGTGGGAGGGGTGCGCTACGGAGAAGCCGGAGTGGGAGACCGCCGCCAAGCTCACGATGGCGGGGCTCGCGGTCGTCGCCCTCTTCCTCGTCATCTCCACCGGCAGCTGGGGGCCGGAGGCCGGGTTCGCGCCGACCGAACGGTCGACGAGTGCGTACGACGACTTCGCGGTGGAGCTCTTCGTCACCCACGGGTTCGAGCTCGTGATCCTAGCGCTCATCATCGCGGCCGCCGTCCTCGGAGGCCTCCAGATCGCACGCGAGGAGGACTACGAATGATCCCGCTCGACTGGTACCTGTACGCGGCCGCGCTCCTCCTCGTCATCGGCCTCTTCGCGGTCACGCGACGCCAGAACGTGATCCTCATCCTCATCGGCATCGAGCTCATGCTGAACGCCGCGAACCTGAACCTGATCGCGTTCTCGTACTACCGCGGCGACCCGGGCGGCCTCGTGCTCGCCGCCGCGTCGATCGCGGTGGCGGCCGCGGAGCTCGCGGTAGGGCTCGCGATCGCGATTATCGTGTTCAAGAACTACAAGACGATCGACACGACCGAGCTGAACGCGCTCCACGGGTGAGCGCGGGCCGGGGGGGAACTCAAGGTGGCGCTGCTCCCGATCGACCTGCGGCCGGAGGCCTGGGTCACCGTCCTGCTCCCCGCCGTCGGGTTCGTGGCCATCTTCGCCTCCTACCTTGCGCGCCGCGACACCGGCCGCGGGGGCTGGTGGACGGACGGGGCCGCGGTCTTCGGCGTCGGCACGATCGCCGCCTCCACGGTGCTCTCGTTCCTCATCTTCCTCCAGGTGTGGGTCGACCTCGGGCCGTATGTCTCCGAGCGGCCGTGGGTCTGGATGCAGCTTGGCGGCGTCACCCTAGGGACGGGACTCCACATCGACGGCCTCTCGTCGCTCCTGATGTTCATCGTCTCGTTCCTGTCGACCGGCATCGCGGTCTACTCGACCGCCTACATGCACCACGAAGGGGCGCTCCACCGCTATTACTTCGAGATCATGCTCTTCATCACCGGCATGATGGGGATGGTAGTCGTTGACAACTACCTCTTCGCGTTCATGTTCTGGGAGATCATGGGGCTCTGCTCCTACCTGCTCATCGGGTATTGGTACGAGAAGCCCTCAGCCGCCTCCGCCGCGAAGAAGGCGTTCCTCGTGACGCGTGTGGGCGACGTCTTCTTCCTTTTCGCCATCATCCTCCTCTACAACGCCTTCCACACGCTCTCCTACCACGAGCTCTTCGAGCACATCGTGGCGGGGATGGAGGCCGGGACGCTCGCGCCCGAGGAGGTCGCAGCCGTCAAGTGGGCGGGGCTCTTCATCTTCGGGGCGGCCGTGGGCAAGTCTGCGCAGTTCCCGCTCCACGTGTGGCTCCCCGACGCCATGGAGGGCCCCACGACGGTCTCCGCGCTCATCCACGCGGCGACCATGGTCAAGGCGGGCGTCTACATCACCGCCCGCACGCTGCCGATCCTCGCGCTCTTCCCGGACACGCTCGGCCTCATCGCCATCGTGGGGGCGTTCACCGCGTTCCTGGCCGCCACGATCGCGGTCGTGGTGTACGACATCAAGCGCGTGCTCGCCTACTCGACGATCTCGCAGCTGGCCTACATGTTCGTGGGGCTAGGGACGCTCGGCCTCGGTGCCGCCATCTTCCACCTGATGAACCACGCGTTCTTCAAGGCGCTCCTCTTCCTCGGCTCCGGCTCCGTCATCCACGGGACGGGCACCCAGGACATGCGCAGGATGGGGGGCCTGCGCACGAAGATGCGCGTCACCTACCTCACGTTCCTCGCCGGGTCCCTCTCGCTCGCGGGGATCCCCGCCATCTCCGGCTGGTGGTCGAAGGACGAGATCCTCACGACGGCCGCCCGCTTCGCCCCCGGGGGCGAGTGGTCGGGGCCCTTCGGCCTCCTCCACATGCCCTACGAGGTCCTCGGGACCACCGTGCTCGCGCTCGGCCTCGTGACGGCCGGCATCACCGGATTCTACACGTTCCGGATGGTCTTCATGACCTTCTGGGGCAAGCCCCGGTACGACGAGGAGAAGGTGCACGTCCACGAGTCGCCGGCCCCCATGCGCAATGTCCTCGTGGTCCTCTCCGTGTTCGCGCTCTTCTCGGGCCTCTTCGTGGTGGCCGCCTCCGTCATCGAGCCCAACACCTTCGAGCACCACGTCGTCGACGAGCTGCTCGAGCACGAGGTGACCGTGATTCCGGCGCCGAGCGACTACCAGGCGTACCTGGCCAACCCCGTGCTGTGGGCGTCCACCTTCGTCGCGCTCTCGGGGGTGCTGCTCGCCTACATGACGTACGCACGCGGCATCATCTCCGCAGAGGCCGTCGCCGGCCTCCCGCGCCCGGGGATGGGCAGCGCCGCGCTTGCGGGAAACCGCGCGGCCCGCGGCCTGCACGCCTTCTTCACGGCGAAGTGGGGGATGGACTGGCTCTTCCTGAAGGTGGCCGCCGCCGGCGACGCCGGCCTCGCGGCGTTCCTGGACTTCATCGACCGGCGCGTCGTGGACGGAGCCACCTACGGCATGGGCCGCGGCGCGTTCGCCGGCAGCATGCTGCTCCAGCGGGCGGCCGACGGCATCGTCCGCAACTACGCGACGTGGGTCGTGGGGGGCCTCGTGCTCCTGCTGGTCACCCTGAAGTTCGTCGTCGCGCCCGTCCTAGGGGGTGGGTAGCCTGTTCCCGTTCGCCCTCAGCCTGCTCGTCGCCATCCCCATCGTCGGCGGGCTCGCCATCCTCGTGGCGGCCCGCCGGCCGCTCCACGCCAAGTACGCTGCGCTCGGCGTGACGCTCGCGGAACTCGCGCTCGGCCTCGCCATCGCCTACGACTTCGTCGCGAACGGCTTCTTCGCCGCCGGCCTCTGGCAGTTCGCGTACCTCGAGTCGGGGACCTGGATCCCGACGCTCGGGATCTCCTACCAGCTCGGCATGGACGGCCTCTCGTTCGCGATGGTCCTCCTCTCCGTCATCGTGTTCCCCCCCGCGGTCCTCTTCGCCTTCTCCGAGAAGGAGGGGCTCCACAAGTTCTTCGGGCTGCTGCTTGCGATGGAGGGCGCGATCATCGGCGTCTTCCTCGCGCAGGACTTCTTCCTGTTCTACATCTTCTGGGAGGCCGTCCTCATCCCGATGTTCTTCCTCATCCACGGGTGGGGAGGGAGCAACCGCCGCTACGCCGCGATGAAGTTCTTCATCTACACCCACGTGGCGTCCGTCGTGATGTTCATCGGCTTCCTCGTGCTGTACTTCGAGTACGCGGCGGCCACCGGCACCTACACGTTCGACATGATCGCCATCGGGCAGTTCGCGCCTGGCTTCACCGCGGGCGCCCAGAGCTTCGCGTTCATCCTCGTCTTCTTCGGGTTCGCCGTGAAGATGCCCTCGTTCCCCTTCCACACGTGGCTCCCCGACGCCCACGTCCAGGCCCCGACCGCGGGCTCCGTGATCCTGGCGGCGCTCCTGCTGAAGATGGGCGGCTACGGCCTCATCCGCGTGGGCGTGGCGATGCTCCCCGAGGGCGCGGCCGCGTGGGTGCCGCTCATGGCCGCGCTCGGGGTCGCGTCCATGGTCTACGGGGCCTTCGTGTGCCTGCGCGCCGACGACCTCAAGCGGATGATCGCCATCTCGTCCGTCTCGCACATGGGATTCGTGATGCTCGGCATCGCCACCCTCACGGACATCGGCATCGCGGCCGCCATCTTCCAGATGTTCGCGCACGGGCTCATCTCCGCCATGCTCTTCATGATGGCGGGCGCGATCGGCCACAACGTCGGGACCCGCAACATATCCGAGCTCGGCGGGATCGGCAAGAAGGTCCCGCGTATCGGCGCGTTCACCATCTTCGCCTTCCTCGCGTCGCTCGGGCTGCCGTTCCTCGTGGGCTTCGCGGCGGAGCTGCTCGTGTTCCTCTCCGCGGGGGCCGCGTTCGGGTGGTGGGTGGCCCTGCCGATCGTGACCGTGCTGCTCACCGCCGCCTACTACCTGTGGGCCGTGCAGCGTGCGCTCGCAGGGCCCCTGCGCCCCGAGTTCGAGGGGAAGGAGATCCACGACCTCCAGCCGTTCGAGGTGACGGCGCTCGGGTCGTTGGCGGCGCTCGTGGTGCTCTTCGGGTGCCTCCCCTTCCTCCTCGTGAGCTACATCATGCCGTACTCGTCGCTCCTCGCTGGAATCATGGGGGTGGGCCCGTGAACGAGGTCGTCGTGGCCAAGGAGGTGGACCTCCGCTTGGGCCCCGACGAGGCCGAGCCGTCCATGGCGGCCCAGGTAGTGCGGGTGCTCGTCCCGCTCCTTCCGGTGGCGCTGCTCGCCTTCGCGCTCAACTCGCTCGGCCGCCAAGAGCTCATGGCGTTCGCGCCCGAAGTCGTCCTCCTCGGGGCCGCGATGGTCTTCCCGCTCGCGCCCCAGCGGCTGACGACGAACCGCGAGCTGGTCATCGGGGCCGTCGTGGCGGTCGGGGCGGCCATCGTGCTGACCCTCAACCAGCTCTTCGCCGACGTCTACGCCGTCGGGGGTGTCGCCATGCTCGGCGCCCCGAGCGCGTCGGTCGCCGGGGGCGCGCTCGTCGTCGACGCGTTCTCGATCATGTTCTCGCTCATCTTCCTCTTCGCCGGCCTCATCGTCGCGGTGGCTTCCCTCTCCCCCGAGATCGAGCAGGCACCCTTCCAGGGGATCTACTTCTCGCTCCTCATGCTCACGCTCGTCGGCACGATGGTCGTCGCGGCCGCGGGCTCGCTGCTCACCATCTTCCTGGGGCTCGAGCTCGCCGGAATCTCGACCTACGCGATGGTCGCGTTCGTGAAGTCCAACAAGCTCGCCACCGAGGCCGCGGTGAAGTACTACATCATCGGGTCGGTGTCCACCGGCCTGCTGCTCTTCGGGCTGTCGTACCTCTACGGCATGACCGGCAGCCTCGACCTCCGGACGATCGCAGGGCGGCTCGGGGACTTCTCCGCCGGCAACTCGGGGGTGGTGCTCGCGACCGTCTTCCTGCTGGCGGGCTTCGGGTTCAAGATGGCCGCCGTGCCGTTCCACCTCTGGGCCCCCGACACGTACACGGGGGCCCCCTCGCCCGTCTCCGCGCTGCTCGCGGCCGGCACGAAGAAGATGGGGTTTGCGGCCGCCTTCAAGGTCGTGGTGGTCGGGATGGTCGCGGTACGCGCGGAATGGTCCATCGCGTTCGCCCTCCTTGCGGTCCTCACCATGACCATCGGCAACACGGCTGCGGTACTCCAGTCGGACTACAAGCGTATGCTCGCGTACTCCTCGATCACGCACGCGGGGTACATCCTGATGGCGCTCGCGGTTGCGGGCGCGGGGGGCCTCGCGGCCGAGTCGGCGGTGGCGGCCGGCGCGTTCCACTCGCTCACGCACATGGTCATGACCGCCGCGGCGTTCGTGGCCGCCGGGGTCTTCGTCATGCTCCAGGTCGGCGACAAGATCGACGACCTCCGGGGCATGAGCAAGCGGCAACCGATGCTCGCCTTCTCGCTTCTCATCCTCCTCCTATCGCTCATCGGTTTCCCGCCGCTCATCGGTTTCTGGTCCAAGTACTACATCGGGCTCGCGGCCCTCCAGGCGGGGGACTGGTTCGTGTGGCTCGCGCTCGCGCTCTTCCTGAACTCGGCGTACTCGATCTACTATTACATGCGGGTCGCCCGTGCGATGTACTTCCAGGAGCCGGACGAGGGCGCGCCGGTGCTGCGGGTACCGCTCCACCTGCAGGCGATCCTCGTGGGGGCGATGGTCTTCGTGGTCGCCGGCGGCCTCTACCCGGAGCCCTTCTTCAACCTCTCGCTCGAGGCCGCGCGCGCTCTCCTCGGTTTCGCGTGAGGCGCTCCCTCGGCCCCGGGGGGCGCGTGGGCTTGATAAGGGCCCGAGCCGTTCGCCGGCCCGCACGTGAGGGGGGCCTCCTTTGGCGGAAGACTTCAGCGGGATCCACTTCAGCGAAGAGGAGACGATGCTCCGCTCGATGGTGCATGAGTTCGCCGAGAGGGAAGTCTGGCCGAAGGCCGAGCACATCGACAAGACGGCGGAGTTCCCGTGGGACTCGGTCAACCGGATGAAGGAGCTGGGGCTGCTCGGCGTCCCCGTGCCGCAGGAGTACGGCGGGGCGGGCCTCGGGCGTGTGGGCTACTGCATCGTCGTCGAGGAGCTCGGGTGGTCCTGCAACTCGACGGCCAACGCCTACGGCGCCCACGCGTCCCTCTGCGAGACGCCGATCACCTACCACGGGTCGGAGGAGCTGAAAGCACGGTACCTCCCGCGGCTAGCCAAGGGCGAGCTGCTCGGCGCGTTCGCGCTCACCGAGGCCTCGTCGGGTTCCGACGCGGCGGCGCTCAAGACGACCGCGAAGCTGGAGGGGAACGACTGGGTGCTCAACGGGTCGAAGCTCTTCTGCACGAACGGGGCCGTGTCGGACGTGGTCGTGGTGTTCGCGGCCAACGACCTGGAGAAGGGCGCGCGGGGCGGGATCACGGCCTTCCTCGTGGAGAAGAAGTACGACGGGTTCACGGTGGGGGCCAAGGACGACAAGATGGGGATCCGGGGGTCGGACACGACCCCGCTCTTCTTCGAGAACGTCCACGTCCCGAAGGAGAACGTCATAGGCACGGTGGGCGAGGGCTTCAAGGTGGCCATGTCCACGCTCGACTCGGGCCGGTGCGGGCTCGGCGCAGGCTGCATGGGCGCGGCGCGCCGGTGCCTCGAGCTCGCGGGCGAGTACGCGATGAAGCGCGAGCAGTTCGGCCAGCCGATCGCGATGTTCCAGGGCGTCCAGTTCATGCTGGCGGAGATGGCGGAGATGATCTTCACGGGCCGGCTGCTCGCGTACCACGTGGCGCGGATGATGGACGCCGGAAAGCGCGTCACGATGGAGAGCGCGATCGTGAAGACCTACTGCTCGGAGGCCGGGATGCGGTGCGCGGACCACGCGGTCCAGATCCACGGCGGCGTCGGGTTCGTGTCGGAGTACCCGGTGCAGCGGCTCTACCGGGACGCGCGGGTGACGAAGATCTACGAGGGGACGAACGAGATCCAGAAGATGATCATCGCCAGGGAGCTTGCGAAGAGGTTCATGTGAGCGGGGCTACCGCGGCTTCCGCCGGCCGACGAGCCCCCGCTTGGGGGACGATCGCTTGAGCTGCTCGATCTTGCTCCGTTCCCTGCGCCCCCTGATCAGCTCCCTGCCCCGGTGGTCCGGCACCGCATTCGCCTCGTCCACGACGTTCTGGAACTCGTGGCGCTGCGCCGCAGGCCGCGCCTTCCAGGCCGCCTCGCCGTGGGGCGGGCACTGGCCGGCCAAATCGCCGAGCCCGCGCGGGGCGCGTGGCGTGCGGGGAGGCCCGTGCGGTCCGGCCAAGTAGCGACCCTCCTCGGCGTCGCGCGGCCGCCATTTGAGCCTGCGGCGGCCCGCCTCGCCGGGCGCCACGACCCCGCTACCCTTTTGACCCCCCCACCTGATCCCCCGCCGATGAAAGCGAGCTTCGACGGCATCGTGATGCAGAAGGACTTCGTGTACGAGACGATCCCATTCATGAGCGTGGACATCCCCGAGGACGTGGAGAGGCAGCTCGGGATCAAGCCGAAGGACCGGCTGCTCGTGCGGATGCCCGGCGCCCACTTCCACACCGACACCTTCGGGCCGCCCGGGAACCTCGCGTTCACGTTTCCCCCCGAGATCGGGAGGACGCTGAGCCTGCGCAACAAGCACAAGGTCAAGTTCGAGGTCGAACCCCTGCAGAGGCCCGAGAAGCCCGCCAAGAGGTAGGGGGGCTATTCGGGCACGAGGCGCGTGTGGCGGAAGACCAGCGTGGCGACCGCAAACAGCAGGGCCGTCTGGCCGGCCATCCACGCGACATGAGTCCCCTCCGCCGCAGGGGGCAATCCGAAGGTGAGCACGCCGCGCATCGCCCGCACCGCCAGCCCCCAGGGCGAGCCCTCCACGAGCGCGGTGAACGCGATCGGGAAGAAGGCCTCCGTGAGGAAAGCGAGCGGGACGACGACGAGCGGCCCCACACTCGTGGCCTGCCGCTCCGTCTTCACGGCCGTCGAGAGGAGCAGGCCGAGCGCGACGGCGGCGGTCGCCGACATGGTTCCGACGCCCACCGCCATGGCGAGCGACTCGAGCCCTCCCTGCCACCGGAATCCCATGGCGACGGCCGTCGCGAAGAGCAGGAACACCTGGAGGGCCCCCAGGGCCGTCCAGGGGAGCAGCATCCCGAAGAGGAGGTCGAACGTCGACATCCGAGAGATCTTGAGGCGCTCGATGTTGCCGCCCTCCGTCTCGCGGGCCACCGCGCTTGCGACGCCAAGCGCGATGAGGAGGGTGGCGAACACGAACAGCCCCGGCGCCATCCAGTCGAAGACCTTGAACTCCTCCGTGCCCGCGACCCCCCGCGTCCGGGCGTCCACGAAGGGGCCCTGGGGCGCCTCCCGGCGCAGCTCCTCCGGCAGGAACTCGAGCACCGCCCGGGCCGTGGCCTGCGCCACGCCCGCCACGAACCCGTCCACGAACCCCTGCACGTACGCCTGGGTCGTCGCGAACTCGCTGTAGGTGAAGTCGCCCTCCACGACCACGGTCGCCGTCACGTTGGCCTCGACCTCCGGGAGCGTGTAGTTGGCGATGGCGTCGGCCGCCTCCTGCGTGAGGTTGCCCGAGGCCGCGGCCCGCAGGATGGCGGTCGAGACGGTCTCCGCGATCGTCTGGTTGATGACCGCGCGCACGCCGGCGGAGAAGTTGGCGGGGACCGTCACGACCGCCGCGATGCTGCGGCTGGCCAGCTGCTCGTCGGCCTCCCCGCGCGTCAGCAGCCGCACGCGGAAGACGGGGGTCGTGGTGTTCTCGTAGGTCGCGTTCGTGAGGACGCCCACGAACTCGTCCCCGAACCGGTGGAACTCGGGCGTGGAGTTGTTTTGGATCCACGCCCCCTCGTCCTCGTTGATCACCGCGACGATGTGGGGGCCGGTCGCCTGGCCGGTGTCGAACGTGGCGCTGCCGAAGACGACCACGAAGATCACGGGGAAGGCGAGCAGGAAGCCGAGCGTCCGCCGGTCGCGGGCGATCTCCCTCACCGTCTTGGCGGCGACCGAGAGGGCCTTCATCGGGCGGGTTCCTCCCGGAGCGCGCGGCCCGTGAGCGCGATGAAGACGTCCTCGAGCGTGTTCTTGCGCATCGACGCGTCCTCGACTTCGATCCCCCGCGCGTCGAGCGCGGCGTAGACCTCCCGCACGACATTGACGGCGTCGAGCGCGTGGAAGTGGAGCTCGCGCGAGACGGGCAGGGCGCCGCGGACGCCCGCGACCGCGCCAGCCGCCCCGGCCGCCTCCTCCGCGCGCGCGGGGTCGCGCAGGCGGAGGACGACCGTGTCGCCCTCGCCCACGGTCTTCTTGAGCCGGTCGGGGGCGTCGACGACCTTCAGCCTCCCCCGGTCGATGATCGCCACCCGGTGGGCGAGACGGTCGGCGACGTCCATCTCGTGGGTCGTCAGGATGACGGTCTTCCCGTCGCGCCGGCCGAGGTCCTGGATGAAGTCATGCACCACGATGCGCGATTGGGGGTCCAGGCCCGCCGAGGGCTCGTCCAGCACGACGATCGACGGGTCGTGGACGAGCGCCAAGGCTAGGTTGAGCCGGCGCTTCATCCCCCCGGAGAGCGACGCCGCCAGGGCTCCAGCCTTCTCCTCGAGGCGCAGGCCCACCACGAGGTCTAGGGAGCGCCTCTCGGCCTCGCCGCGCGGGAGGCCGTACATCTGCGCGACGAAGCGGAGGTTCTCGAGGACCGTGAGGTGCTCCCAGACCACGATCTCCTGCGGGCAGTAGCCCACGAGGTTGCGCGCGCCCCTCGCGCGCCCGCGGATCGGCTCGCCCTCCACGAGCACCTCGCCCGACGTGGCGCGGGTGAGCCCCGTGACCAGGCGGATGGCGGTGGATTTCCCCGCGCCGTTGGGCCCCAGCAGCCCCCAGACTTCGCCCCGCTCCACGGTGAATGAGAGGTCGTCCACTGCCACGAGGTCGCCATACCGCTTGGTGAGGTTGCGCGCCTCGATTGCCGGGGTCATGGGCGGTCCGGGCTGGGCCAGACGGGCCCCGGCCAAGAAGGTTTGGGGCGGGTGCCGCCCGCCCTACCCCTTGGCCGCGGCGCCCGCCTTCGGCGCCGCCTTGGCGGGCGCAGCCGCCTTCCCCGTGTGCCTGGCCTTCCACGCGCGCACGGCCTCGAGCAGCTCGGGCAGGACCTCGTGCAGGTCGCCGACCAGCATGTCGTCCGCGTAGTTCACGATGGGCGCGCCCTTGTCTGAGTTCACCGCGAACACGTACTTCGACTCCATCATCCCGACGATGTGCTGCACCGCGCCCTTCACCCCGAACGCGAAATACCCCGCGGGCCGCACGACCGTCCCCGTCAGCCCGACCTGGTGGTCGTGCGTGATGTACCCATGCTCCACGGCCGCGCGGGTCGCGCCGACCATCCCGCCCTCGAGCTCGGCGGCCAGCTCCTCGACCATCCGCAGCGCCGGCTTCGGGTTGTTCTTGATCCCCATCCCGAAGCTCACGATGGCCTTCGCCTCCTTCAGGTCGACGTGCTTCGGCTTCACCTCGATCCCGACGACCTCCACATCGAAGTCGTGCGGCCCGAAGACCGCCGGGATCTCGACCACCTCCCCCTTGCGGCCGGGCTCGTGCGGCTTCGCCTGGAACGCGCCCGTCCGCGCCGTGGCCATCTGGGGGTAGAAGTCGGGCGTGATGATCGTCGAGAAGTAGATGGCGTTGAAGTCCGGCCGCTTCTGCAGCAGCTGCTTGCTCAGCATCACACGCCGGTACTCGACATCGCTGATACGCAGGTCCGTGCAGACGGACGCGAGCCCGGTCACGAGGTCGGCGGCCACCCACGAGGCGAGCGGGTTCGAGGCGGTCGTGGCGCCGAGGAGGAACGAACGCGGAGGCTCCCGTCGGCAGAACGCGCCGATCGTGCGCCCGTACGGCTCGATCACCCAGTGCTTGAGCCGCGGGTCGTCGCACACCACGACGCGGTCGGCGCCGTGCTCGATGAGGAGTTGCGCGTGGTGGCGCACCTCGTGGCCGAGGAGCAGCACCGTCAGCGGCTCCTTCATCTCGTCGGCGAGGTCCCGGCCGATCCCGATGAGCTCGGGGGTCACGTCCGCCAGGCGCCCGTACTGGTGCTCGGCCACCACGTAGACGCCCTCCACGTCGTTGATGCCCCACCCGTTGAGGTCAACCACGCTCAGGCCACCTCCTCCTTGAAGAGGCCCATCTCGCCCCACTTGGCCACGAGCTCCCCGACCTTGTCGGGCGTCCAGAACTTCGTGTTCCGGAACCCCTCCGCGCTCGTCTGGGGCTCGGACTTCCAGACCTTCGTCGGGCTGCCGTCGACGCCGATGAAGGGGACGTCGAGCCCGATGTCGTCGATCGAGAGCTTCTCCATCCGGAAGTCCTTCATCAGCATCAGGCGCGACGCAAGGGGCGTGCGGATCGTGTACTTGGTGGGCGCGTCGACCGTGACGCAGGGGAGCGTCGAGCGCACCTGGGCCGCGCCGCCCGTGATGATGACGTCCGCATGCAGGGGCTTGGGGGCGTCCAGGTCGACCTCGTGCACCTGCTCGACGTACGGGAGGCACGGCCGCTCGAGCCACCGGGCCACCTGCGGCCCCACCTGGCCCGTCTCCCCGTCGAGCGCCTTCATCCCCGCGTGGACGACGTCCACGGGGCCCCACTTGCGCTCGATGTAGCGGACGCCGAGCGCAAGCGCGTACGAGGTGCCCAGCGTGTCGGAGCCGCCCAGCCGGCGGTCGGTGAGCAGGAAGTGGTCGTCCGTCCCGCACCGGTAGCAGTCCTTGAGCACGGCCTCGGCGTCGGGGGGGCCCATCGAGAGCGCGAACACCATCCCGCCGAGCCGGTCCTTCAGCTCGAGCGCCGCCTCGAGCGCCGCAAGGTCCGGCGGGTTGAACATCGGCTGGACCTTCGAGCGGTCGATCGTCCCGTCCGGCTTCATGGGCACGTGGCCGGCCGTCAGGTTGGGCACCTGCTTGACGAGGACGACCTGCTTGAAGCCGTGGAAAAACGGCATCGGCGGGGCAACCGGAGGACGGGTTAAAAGCATTCCCGCGCGGGGCCAGGGAGGCGGCGCGGACGCCCCGCGGGACAGCCTTATCTGGCGCCGCGGGCCTCGCGCGCCAGGGGCGGCGCGCGTGGGTCTCACGTACAAGCGCGCGGGCGTCGACCACGCCGGCAAGCTCGCGGCCATCGGCGCGCTCGTGGAGCAGGTGCGCTTCGCGCGGCGCGGGGACGGGTCGCCCATCGGCCCTGCGGGCGGCTTCGCGGGGTTCGTCCGGTTCGGGAAGTGGGCGATCGCGATCTGCACCGACTCCATCGGCACGAAGCACCTCGTCGCGCGCGCCCTGGGGAAGTTCGACACGATCGGGATCGACTGCGTCGCGATGAACGTGAACGACATGGTCTGCCACGGGGCGGAGCCGCTGGCCTTCGTGGACTACCTGGCCGTGCCGAGGCCCGACCCGGGGCTGCTGCGCGCCGTGGGCGTCGGCCTCAACCGGGCCGCCAAGGAGGCCAACGTGACGCTCGCGGGCGGCGAGACCGCGGTGGTCCCGGACCTCCTCAGGGAGTTCGACCTCTCGGGGACGGCGGTGGGAGCCGTCGAGCGGGGGAAGATCGTGGACGGGAGCCGCGCGCGGCCGGGGGACGTGCTCATCGGCCTCCGGTCGTCGGGCGTCCACTGCAACGGCTTCACGCTCATCCGCACGTGCGTGGAGGCGCAGGGCCTCTCCTACCGGCGCCCGGCGGCGGGCCTCGGCAGGCGGTCGCTCGGAATGGAGCTCCTCACCCCCACGCGGCTCTACGTGCGCCCCGTGATGGAGCTTCTACGCAAGGTGCAGCCCACGGGGATGGCCAACATCACGGGCGGCGGGTTCCGGAACCTCCTGCGGATCCGCCGGGGGCTCGGCTTCGACATCGCCGACCCGCCCCGCCCCCAGCCGGTGTTCGCCAAGCTCCAGGAGTGGGGCGACGTGAGCGACCGCGAGATGTACCAGACGTTCAACATGGGGCTCGGGTTTGCCGTGCTCGTCCGGCCGGAGGACGAGCCGGAGGCGCTGCGCGCTCTGCGCAGACGCGTGCCCGCCGACGTGGTGGGCGCCGCCACCCGGGGAGGCGGCGTCCGGGTGGCCGGGCTCAGGGGCGTCCGATTCGACTCATACTGAGGGCGGCCGCACCTACCACGAGTAGTCCGCAGCGACATTGTACATGTTCGAGTTGTCGACCTGGCAGCGGAGGCACGGGCCTGGTCGGCCCGAGATGGGCTCCTCGTCGCCCATGGTCCCGCCCAGCACGACGACACTCCAGTCCTGCCAGTTCTCGCCACCGAGGGGCTCGCCCGTCGCCTCGAGGGACCACATGAGGCGACCGTTGGACACGGGCGCAAGCTCCCAGCTGCGCCCATCGGGGGCCGTGATGTTCAGGCCGAGGTTGTCGGGCGCGTTGCGCACCGTGGGGTTCGACGCGGGCTCGTCCGTCCACGTGAGCACAATGGTCAGGTGCGCGAACGTCCCGGGGAACGGGGCGTCCGGCGGGGTGATCGCCACCTCGCTCTGCCCGTCCTCCGAGACGGTCCCCGTGCCCGCCCACGTGGCGTTGTTCGCGCCCGGCGGCTCGGGCCTCTCGAGAGTCTGCGTGTTCAAAGCCTGCGCGGAGAAGATCACGTAGGACATCATCACGATGCCGAGGACAACGACCACGCCGATGCGGGACTTGCGGCCGCGCGACCACCGGAAGAGGCCCTTCTGGACGCGCTTCAGCGTGGACTGCTCCGGCTTCGGGGAGGCCCGCAGCCACCGCACGCCGCGCAGGATTTCCTTCACGTACTCGACGAGGAAGAACTCCTTCGGCCCGGCCGCGGGGGGCGGCGAGCCCAGCCCCTCCGGGGCCTCCCGCCGCTCGGTCCCCTCGGGCGCGGGCGCCTCCTCCCCCGAGGGCACCTCCTTGGCGACCACGGGTTCCCGCTTCGGGGCCTTGATCCCTTCCCCAGACATCCCTCTTGCTCCAGCGATCGATCGGACGCGGCTCATTTAAGCCTTGTCTGGAAGGCCGCAAAGCGGCGCCCCGCGCGCCCTCACTTGTGCAGGTGGCGGCGCGGCACATTCGACGCGTCATAGATCGACTGGATCACGCCGATCGACGGGCGGATCCGCGTCGCGGCGTCCCGGGGCAGCACGATCGGCAGCCGCGTCCCGCACTCCCGGCAGAACGCCCCCTGCTCGCCGTCGTCGCCCACCGGCCGGATCCTGAAGAGCGGCTGCGTGTCGAACCACCGGCGCTTGATGTTCACGGCCCCGCAGCGGTGGCAGTACGTCTGCTCGCGCGCGGGGTCGACGACGTTCCCGTTGTACACGTACTTGAGCCCCTCCTGCTTCGCGATCGTGTACGCCATCTCGAGCGTCTTGACGGGCGTCTCGGACTTGTCCATCATCTTGTAGTCCGGGTGGAACCGCGAGAAGTGCACGGCCGTGAGCTCGCCCGGCACCTCCGCCACCCACCGGCAGAAGTTCCGGACCTCGCGCGGGTCGTCGTTCTCGCCGGGGATGATCAGGTACGTGAGCTCCGTGTGGATGCCGAGGTCGGAGGCGACCTCCACCGTGTCCAGGACCGGCTGGAGCCGCGCGTTGGCCACCTTCCGGTAGAAGTCGTCCGTGAACGCCTTGACGTCCACGTTGATCGCGTCGAGCCACGGGGCGATCTCGCGCATGGGCTCCTCGGTCGCGAACCCATTCGAGACCCACACGGTGTAGTACCCCGCCTCCTTCGTGAGCCGGCACCCCACCACATTCGTCTCGAACCAGATGGTGGGCTCGTTGTACGTCCAGGCGACCCCCTGCGCACCCACGCGCTCGATCAGCCCCACGATGCCCTCGGGGGGGACCTGCTGGAGGTAATTCGACGGGAGCCCCTGGACCGTCGTCACGTCCGGCCTCGCCTGCGAGATCTCGAAGTTCTGGCAGTGGCGGCAGCGCATGTTGCAGCCGATCGTCCCGAAGGAGAGCACGCGCGTCGTGGGGTGGAAGTGGTAGAGCGGCTTCTTCTCGACGGGGTCGATGTGGCCGGCGGAGGGCAGCGCGTAGACCAGCGTGTAGAGCTTTCCGCCGGAGGCCTTGCGCACGCCGCAGACGCCCACGTGGCCGTCGTTGATCTTGCAGAAGTGGGCGCAGAGGTCGCACTGCACCTTGCCGTTCGGGAGGAGCTGGTAGTAGCCGGCCTCCCGGACGCCGGGGCCCTCGAGCTCGGCCGCGGGCGCTCGGGGAGACGGTGCGGGCGACGCCATGGGCTTCGGGAGCCTCTGGTGCGCACGCTATTTCAAGGTTGTTGGCCGGGCCACGCGCGTGCTACCGGCGCTCGACGATGCCGGGCGCGGGGCCGCCCGCCATGGGGCCCCCTGGCCCCGCGGGGCCGCCCGGCCCGCCGCGGGCCGCCGGGGGCTGCTGGCCGCCCCTCTCGACCATCTCCGAGATCTGCTGCCGCGAGTAGGCCACCTGCTCGACCTCCGTCTCGCGCTCGAGGAACAGGAACAGGAAGGCCCAGACCGCGCCGACGAGGGTGAAGATCAGCGTGATCGACAGCGCTTGCCCGAAGACGCCCTGCATCTCGATGCTCTCCGCGAGGTCCCGCCCGAACACCGCCGCGAAGCCCTGCGTGACGAACGTGAGGATGAGGAGCGCGGACGCGAGGAAGATCCCGGAGAGCATCCCGCCGCGGGCGAGGAAGTTGCCGATGACCTGGTTCACGTTGAAGCTCTGGAGGTTGCGCTCCACGAGCATCCGCGCGACATCCGTGAAGCGCTGGTACGCGTCGAGGTACTCATAGTACGCGAAAAGCGCCCACGCGAAGAGCGCGCCCGGGAGGACGTAGACGATGTCGTAGGTGACCAGCGGCGTCACGATCGGCCGGGCGGCGACCCCGCCGATGAGCGCGAACACGGAGAAGTAGCCCATCCACCGCCGCCAGTCCTCGTTGAAGATGGCGAACATGCCCATCGCGATGCCGGCGCCCGTGAGCCCGGCGCCGAGCGCCCAGTTCAAGGCTTGCGCGTCCCCTGCGACCTGGACGAGGTTGAAGACGAGCGAGAGGACCCCGGCGAGGATGAGCCAGACCATCGCGAGGAACTTGAGGTTGCGCACCTGGGGGAAGGTCGGCTCGATATTGATCCGGGGCATGCCTTCCTCCTCGGCGGGCGCGGGCCCGGCGAGCCCCTCCGCCCCCTTCGGCGGCGGCGGCGCGGAGCCGGGGGGTGGCGGCGGAGGGGGAGGGCCGGCGGGGGGCACGGCGGGAGGTATGGCGGGCGACACGCCCGCGGGCGCGGGGGCCGGGGCGGGAGGCGCACCGGCCGGGCGCGGCATCGGCCGGGGAGCCGGCCGCGGCGCGGGGCCGGGCCCGGGCGCCTGGAGGAGGCTGGCAAACGACGCGAGGCGGGCCACCTAGTTCCTCCCCCCCAGCTGTTGGGCGGCCGCGAGCAGCGCCGCGACGAGCGGTATCTTCGGGTCCCAGTCGATGACACGGGCCCCGTAGCCCCGCAGGTCCTGGATGATGACGTCGCGCTCGAGGCGCAGCACGTCGTACGGGATCGACTTCTCGACGCCGGGCTCGAGGCGCGAGCGCGCCATGAGCTCGAAGTCGATCGAGTTGGGCGAGATGATCGAGACGTCGAACTCGAGGGTGCGCAGCTCCGAGACGGCCTTGATGAGCGTCGGGTCGTCGTCCATCGACGTGATGATGATGATCGGCGACCGCTTCGGGAAGTACGGCGCCCCCACCTCCACGACGCCCTTCAGCGGCAGGGAGCCCTTCGACTGCGCGTTGGCGAGCGCCGTCAGGATCTCGAAGAGCTGCTTCTGGCCCTGCCCCTGCTTGATCATCATCATCTTCTCGCCGTACACGACGAGCCCCACCGAGTCGCGCCGCTTCAGGAAGAAGTTCGAGAGCGTGGCCGCGGCCCGGGTGGCGTAGAGGAGCGCGTTGCGCCCGTCCGTTCCCACCCCCGAGGACTCGCGCGCGTCGACCACGATCATCACGTCCGACACGGCCTCGCGCTCCTTCTCGTTGACGAGCAGCCTGCCCGTGCGCGCGTACGCCTTCCAGTTGATCGACTTGAAGGGGTCGCCGGGCGAGTAGTCGCGGATGAGGAAGAACTCGGAGCCCGGCCCGGGCTGCTTGACCTTCGACGCCCCCGGGTAGAGCTTGGGCGCGCGCGAGCGGATGGGGATGTCCTTGATGTCGAAGACGAGCGGGAAGACCGTGAGGTCGTCCTTCACGTCCACCTTGAGCTCCTTGTAGAAGACGGTGAACGGGTCTTGGGCGCGCAGCGTGACGGGCCCGACCTCGAAGATCCCGCGGATCGGCGCCTTGACGGTGTACGCGAGCGCGAGGGCCTCCTCGGCCTTCAGGTCCACGATGAGGTAGTTCGTGCCCTTCGTGATCTCGAGCTGCCTGGGGAGCGCGTCCCGGATCTCCAGGAAGCCCGTCCGCCTCCCCTTGTTGACGAGGTTGAGCTTGACCTCGACCTCCCCGTCCTCGAAGATCTTCTCGGAGGAAATCTCGCGGGCGGACACCACCTTGTGGAGGCGCGTGAAGAACACGAGGACGGCAAGCGCGGTGAGGAGGAAGGCGCACACGGCCAGGAGGAAGACCGAGCGTGACGCGAGCCCTAGGAGCCCGGACACGATGGCCAGTGCGAGGTAGAACCACCCCTTGCGCGTCCACATGTTGCTTGCACCTCCGTTGCGGAATCCGCCCGCGGGTGCCCGCGGCCCCGGGGGGCCGCGGGCGGTCTCGGAAACCGGCTCACACCGCCGGGACCGGGACCTCCGCGAGGATCTTGTTCGTGATGTCTTCGGGGAGCACGCCGCGGATGCGGGGCTCGGGCTTCAGGATGATCCGGTGGTTGAGGCCCGCCCCGCTGACCGCCTTGATGTCGTCGGGCGTGATGTAGTCGCGGCCGAAGATGACCGCCCGGGCACGCGAGAGCATGAACAGCGCGAGCGAGCCGCGCGGCGACGAGCCGACGAGGACGCGCGGGTCCTCGCGGGTGCGCGTCACGATCTCCACGATGTAGGTCATCACGGCGGGGTCGATGTGGACCTTCTCCACGATGTTCTGCATCAGGATGATCTTCTCCGGGCTCGTGATCACGTTGATGTCGACCATGTCCTTCCGGCGCGCTTCGCGGCGGATGAGGATCTCCTTCTCGTCCGCGCGCGACGGGTAGCCGACGCTCATCTTCATCATGAACCGGTCGACCTGCGCCTCAGGCAGCGGGTACGTCCCCTCCTGCTCGATCGGGTTCTGCGTCGCCATCACCAGGAAGGGCTTGGGCAGGATGTGCGTGACCCCCTCGATGGTGACCTGGCGCTCCTGCATCGCCTCGAGCAGCGCGGCCTGCGTCTTGGGCGGGGCGCGGTTGATCTCGTCGGCCAGCAGGATGTTCGTGAAGATCGGGCCCTGGCGGAACTTGAACTCGTTGTCCTTCTCGTCGTAGACGTAGGTGCCCGTGATGTCGGTCGGCAGCAGGTCAGGCGTGAACTGGATGCGCTTGAATGTGGCTCCGAGCGCCCGCGCGAACGTGTTGGCCATCAGCGTCTTGGCAAGGCCCGGGAAGTCCTCGAAGAGGATGTGCCCGTTGGCCAGCAGCCCGATCGCGACGGTTGTCAGGACCTCCTGCTTCCCGATGACGGCCTTGGAGACCTCCTGGAGGAGGGCCTTCGTCGTCTCGGAGACCAGCGAGATCTCCTCGGGGGTCGCACCGCCGCGGGCCGGCCCCGCGGAGGGGGCCACCGGCCGGGGGGCCGGGGCGGGTGCCGGTCTCGGCACGGGCCCGCCAGGGGCGGGCGCCGGCCGCGGCGCCGGTGCCGGAGCGGGGCGTGGCGAGGGTCCCCCGCCGGTCCCGGGCTGCGGCGCCTGCGCGCCGAAGCGCTGCAGTTGCTCGTCTTTCCCAAAAATGCTCGGTCGTTCCTCCATGGTTTTCACTCCTAGGTTTCAAACGTCTTGAGAAGCACTCATCGCCCCCACGCGCGGATGTGGTCGCCGACCGCGCGCATTTCCTCGCCCACCCACGTGCGCCCGGGGTTCAGGATGAGGTCGATGAGCATGGGGTCCTTGATCATGGTGCGCAACTCGTCCTGCGGCAGCGCGGCGAACTCCTCGTCGCCCATCGAGTGCGTCATCTGCACCTTCAGGCGCGCGACCGCCCGCAGGCGCTCGACTTGGATGGGCAGCGTCTCGGGCAGTTGGGCCCGCGGGTGGAAGGTGGAGAGGTCGAAGTGGTGGATCCAGGACTCGCGGTCCTTCGCCCGCAGGACGAGGATGGCAAGCGCCAGCGCCGAACCGCTGATCAGCGCGGCCGCGAGCTCCGCCCGGGAGGTCGCGATCGTCCCCGCCTCGAAGGACGAGTACACCACCTGGGTGCCCGGCTCGTGCAGGTGCCGCGACATGTCGATGACGAGCGTACCCCCCTCCGGGAGCATCGTGCGGATGAGCGCCTTGGCGAAGTCCCGGTTGCCGAGCGACACGTTGTCCGGCTTCCCCAGCATCTCGTTGGAAAACACCGATGCGTCAGAAATGAAGTAGGCCTCGCCCTTCGTGGGCACGAGCACGCTCGCCCCCTCGATCGTCCGGTTCTCGAGCAGCTGCGCGCGCATGATGACCGTGATGTTGCCCTTCTTGTCGCCGATGTTCACCGTCCCGGACCGGTCGATGTCCGCATAGCACTTGTCGGAGCAGTGCGCGATCACCGTGGTCGACACCTCCGGGTTCTCGATCAGGGTGATGCCCGTGGGCGCGTTCAGCTCGACCCAGTAGTCGCTCCCGGCGAAGGTGAAGGGGACGAGGGGTAGCGAGATGTTCCGGTCGAACCGGCCGACCTCGAGGTCCCAGAGGTCCGTCCCGAAGTAGAAGATCCCGAAGCGCTGCGCGAGCGTGTTCCCGTAGCCGAAGTCGTCGGCGATGAGCAGCCGGCCCCCGCGCTTGTTGAAGTCGACGAGCGCCTCGGTCTCCTCGGCGCGGTAGTCGCGGGACACGCCCGGCGCGAAGTAGACGATCTTGGTGGGGTCGGCGAGGCCCGAGAGCGCCGTCGGCGACCCGACGAGGGTCGCGACCTTGTAGTCGTACCTAGCACCCCCCGTGTCGGCCTCGAGGGAGAGCTGCTCGACCAGTTGCGAGAACTGGCCGAGGTCGTCGTAGTCCTCATCGAAGGGCTGGAGCGCGCCGGCGTCGGGCGGGGGGGACAGCAGCAGCGGGATGACCCCGTAGAAGACGACCCCTAGGAGGAGGGCCACCACGGCGACGACGGGTTTCAGCTTCATGGGGAGGGTCACGCACCGCGTCTAGACGTCTAAAACCGTTTGGGGTTCCGCGGGGGGAACTCGTCAGCCTTCCCCCGGGAGGGGGCGAAGGCCGGCGAGGCTAGGGCTCCTTCGGGCCCTCCTCCGGGGCGGCTCCCCCTTCGTCCGCCCCCGTGGCCTCGCCGGCCTCGGCCGAGGGCGCCTGCGCCTCCGCCATCACGGGAGGCGCGGCCGGCGCCGCCATGGGCGCAGGCACCGCCCCCGCCGCGGCTGCGCCGCCGGCGCTCAGGATCTGGTCGATCGAGTTGGTGACGGCGGTGAGCGAGGCGACGGCGCGGTCCTTCTGGGCCTCGCCGATCTCGTGGTCGCTGTAGCGCGCCTCCTCGAGGATCGATAGGAACTCGTCCATGGACTTCGCGTCGATGGGCAGCGCCTGGCGCAGGGCGTTCTCGAACTCGCGGAACGTCTCGCTGTCCGCGCGCAGGTACCCGTTGGCCTGCAGGTAGCGGGCGAGCGACCGGTAGGCGTCGAAGATGACCTGCGCGTACGGGTTGCCCGACACGAGCCGGTCGGCCGCGCGCCGGATGATCCGCTGCATCCGCTGCAGCTGCCGGCGCTTGGCCGCGTACCAGAAGAAGTACACCACGCCGCCGAGGATGGTCGCCACCGCCCCGACGACAATGTACAGCAGCGTGGGCGGCTCGTCGCCCTTCTCGTCGATGTCGACCTCGTAGCGGAATGACATGTTTCCCGTCGCGGGCTTCAGGCACAGGGTGCGCGCGCTGATGCTCGTCGGGCAGAAGGACCCGTTGTAGGTGGCAAGCAGTGTCCGGTTGCCGCGGACGAAGTCCGACTCGGGGAACGTCACGTTGAACGAGAACCGGCCGAGCTCGTCCACGGGGCCGGCCGAGATGAAGATCGGCTCGGCCTGGTCGCCCGTCTGGTAGGAGAAGAAGAACCGGAGGTCGCCGGACGCCACCGGGTTGCCGAGCTCGTCCGTGACCCGGATGATGCCCGTCATGGTCTCCTGCTGGTGCAGCGTGCCGTTGCGCACGTCGAAGGGCGCCCCATTGACCTCGATGGAGGACTGGTCGAAGTTGACGACCGACCGCCCCTGGATGACGACCAGGGTCTCGTTCTCCGCAGCGTCGTAGAAGTCGGAGCCGTTGAACTCGAACACGAGCCGCGCCTCGCCGACGTCCAGGTCGCCGGGGACGGCGGAGCGGAAGACGAACTCGCCCTCCGTGTTCGTCGTCTCGAGCGTCAGGCGCCGGTCCTCGATCCGGATCGCGACCGGCTCGAGCGCGACAGGCGCCGTGTCCCCGAGGGCGCCCCCTTCATATACCTCGAAGAGGCGGCCCGACACGTTGAGCCGCTGCCCGCGCTCGACGAGCAGCGTGTGGTCGGTGCGCTCGAGCTGGGTGTGGGCCTTGACGGAGACGTTCAGGATCGTCTCGTTGGCCAGGTAGATCGGGTTGCCGAAGAAGCGGACGCGCGCCTCCTTGAGACCGACCGTGAACTCCTTGTCCACGAAGTGCCGGTAGGAGTACGAGCCGTCGGAGCCCGTCGAGACGGGCTGGACGAGCTCCTGGTCGAAGAAGAGCTGGAGCGTCTGGCCGGCGATCCCGCCGCCGCGGTCGTCGAGCAGCGAGCCGTTGAACCACAGGAAGGAGCCCTTGTAGACGGAGGTCTCCTCGAGTTGGATGGTCGTCCGGGAGACGACCGACCAGTTCGTGGCGGAGGTGACCGCCACGTACACGTCGCTCCCGTCGTACCTGAGCACGACCTGCTTGCGGCCGAGCGGCTCGTCCTGGATCCGCTTGATGGCGGAGAACCCGCCCGTCGAGTTGGAGAGCACGCCGACCTGGCCCTCGGGGATCTCCCCGCCCTCCCAGGTCACGTGGAGGAGCTCGTTGGGGACCGGGTCGCCCCGCACGAGGTCGAACCGCGACTCGTTCTTCAAGATGCGCAGCGACCCGTTCACGGTGGCGTTCTGGAAGCGGAAGGTGTAGCGGTCGGCGTCGGGCGGCCACTCGACCGTCACGTGGGCCATGAGGCGGTAGGCGTCGAGCCCGGTGGCCGGCGTGTAGTAGGTGGAGCCCTCGAAGGTGAGGCTCACGTTGTGCAGGCCGAGCGCCTGGTGGACGTCGACCACATAGTTCCGGCCGAAGCAGCCGCCCGCGTCGTAGTTCACCTCCGTCTGGCCGAGGGGGAGGGGCGTGTCGGTCGGGTCGTTGTAGTCGCGGTCCCACCCGAGGCGCACGACGTAGCGGCCGAGGAACAGCTCCTCGAGGAGCGGCTCGCCCATGTTGTCGACGAGGCAACCCGTGATCCCGAGGGCCTTGCCGCGGTAGCCGACCTTGTCCTCCACCGGGGCGGGGAACTCGAAGTGCGCGATGCGCTTCACCTCGAACCGGATGGTCGAGAGTGAACGGGACGCCTCAAAGACGAGGTCGGTGGACGTCTCCGGGTCGAGGCTCGGCGTGACCGTCACATCGTCGATCGGGTCGCGCGGCATGCCGCGCTCGAAGGCCGAGTAGATGTTGTGCGTCTGGGCCAGGGTCTCGAGGGGCACCGTGAAGCGGTAGAGGTACGCGCCGGAGGCGCCCGTGAAGGTCGTGTAGGGGGCGGACCGGAAGTGGAAGGCGACGACGAGCTGAGGCGACCCGGCGAAGGGCGCGAGGCTGATCTGGCGGGCGGTCCAGGGGGGGATCTCGCCGGTGCCGCTCTTGTCGCGCCCCGAGGTCAGCCCCGTGGCGGAGATCGTCTCCTGGTACGCCGTGAAGGTGAGCCCGCCGTCGACCGAGATGAGGACCTCGAAGTAGTCATCGTAGCTGATGTTGTACCAGTAGAAGAACGCGAGGAAGGGGCTCGGGCCCGCCGCGGTCAGGTCGATCCTCGGCGTCGTGAGGAATGTGTCCACCCCGCGGCCGTGGTGCGCGTCCAAGGCCGTGCACGCCATCTGGGTCCCGAAGAGGTTCGGTGGCCCGTAGGGCTTGTTCGTCGGCTGGCCTATGGCCCATGTCCCCGCACCCAACCCGGTCGAGTTCCAGCCGGTGCCGCTCCCGGTATCCTGCTCGAAGCTCTCGTCGAAGAGCGTGCCGTTCACGCTCACCTCGTCGAGGCAGACGCCGGGCCCGGCGTCGCCGAGGAGCTGGTTCTCCATGTAGATCTTGATCTCTCGACCGGGGACGGGGCCGGGCGGCACGTCCTGGGTGCGCAGGTCGCCCGAGAAGATGACTTCGTCCCCGACGGTGGCGGGGTTGATGTTCACGCCCAGGGTGAGCGTCGTGGGGCAGGTGACGTGGACGCTGAAGGAGACCTCGACCCGCGAGAAGTAGCTCGCGTTGTTCCCGTAGGAGAGGTTGTCGTAGAGGATGCGCAGCGTGTGGGCGCCGCACTGGGACACCGCGAACTGGGGGACGTAGAACTCGAAGGAGCCGTTCGGGTAGACGAACGGCTGGGGGATCGCGGCCGTCGCGTTTCCAGTGACCACGGGGGACGGGACGGTGGCGAGTGGCGAGCCGTCGAAGAAGATGTCGAGCGTCTGGTTGGGGATGCCGAGGTCCTTGTCGGTCTGGTTGAGCGACTGGTTGCCGACGGTGGTCTCGAACAGCTTCCCCGTGAAGTTGAACCCGGTCAGCGAGGCGTTGTGGAACGCGATGGGGCGGGCGCCCGCGGCCACCTCGGCGACGGTCGGAATCTGGGTGGCGACTGCGGGGCTGACTTGCCGCACGAAGAGGATCACCGAAGAGTTCGAGGTGACCTGCACGCTCTGCGGGGTGGGGGCCCTCGCGAACCACCACGCCTCGGGAGCGGGGTCGGGGGGGGCAAGCTCCTCGGGGGTCGAGCCGCCGACGAAACCCGTCCGCCGCGGGACGAACGGCTCGGGGGCGTTGAAGGGTCCGAGGTAGGTGTCGTCGGCCGGGAGGGCATACGGCATGCCCACCGCGTCGCCTGTGGTCGCTTCGGGGACCTCGGGGCGCTCCGGCACCAGGTCTACGGGGGAACCGGCGCTATCGGCCGCAACCCCCTCCGGCGGCAGCCCGCCGGCGGGGGCGCCCGGCGCGCCAGCGGCGGGCGACAGGGCCGCGGCGACCACGGCCGATTCCATCATGACTACAAGCGCGAGCACGACCAGTCTCTTCACGCGAGGGCCTCCTGCGGGGGGGTTGGGGGGCGCATTGATCAGCACTCTGATGAATCACCACGAGCCAGTCAAGGTCTAAGCGCCCGGAATTTCGCGCTGGGATGGAGGGTGCCATATAAAACTCTTGCTAAGGCGTTGACGGGAAATTCCGCGCCTGGCTCCGGATCGTTTGCATGGGGCGCCGGACCGCCGGCCCCGGCGCGCGCGAGCAAGTCTTTTTCGCCCCCGCCGGGATTGCGCGCGGGGATGCGGTGCGCTCCTTCCTGCGTTCCATCGCGTTCCAGGCGCGCGAGGCGCGCCCCGACAAGGTCTTCGTGATGACGGACGACCTGAAGTTCGCGCAGGCGGTCCTCAAGGAGGTCGAGGGGCTGCCCGTGCTCTTCGCGACCTCGCAGGAGCGCGTCGCGCGGGCCCTCGAGGCGCAGGGCGTGCCGTGCGAGCGGGCGCCCCCGCCGTCGGAGCAGGGGTTCCACGCGCTCGAGCAGGCCACCTCGGTGCTCTCGAAGACCTTCGCCTCGGGGCTCATCGATGCCGGGGAGGTCGTGCTCGCCGTCGTGTACACGAACCTCCGCGCGACCTTCACGTTCAACGTGGACGACGTGGGGCTCGTGAACCTGCGGCGGGAGGTCGCAGGCGCGGTGTCGCCGGAGCTCCTGGAGGTCGTGATGCAGATCGCGTTCGAGGTGGCGCACGAGGGGCGCGAGGGGAGCCACGTGGGCGCGCTCTTCGTCATCGGGGACACGGAGAACGTCCTCACCCACTCGCGCCCGCGGATCATCAACCCGTTCCACGGGCACCCGCGCGGGGAGCGGCTGGTGTTCCCGGTGGAGAACCGCCACACGATCAAGCAGTACGCGCAGCTCGACGGGGCGACGCTGATCAGCGAGGACGGCGTGGTGGAGGCCGCGGGCCGCTACGTCCAGGTGAATTGGGACGTCTACCTGCAGGGGGGGCTCGGCGGCCGGCACCTGGCGGGCGCGTCCATCTCGCGCGACACGCGGGCCGTGGCTGTCGTCGTGTCATCGTCGAACGTGATCCGCGTGTTCAAGGACGGCAACGAGGTCTACCGCGTGAATGCGCCGTGAGGGGGGGTGTCGGTGGCGGTCCGGGCTAGGCTCGTGTTCGCGGGCCTGGTGCAGGGCGTGTTCTTCCGCGCGAACGCGCGGCGCGTGGCGCGCGAGTTGGGGCTTACGGGATGGGTGCGCAACCGGAGCGACGGCACGGTGGAGGCCTTGGTCGAGGGGGAGCGAGCGGCGGTCGACCGGCTCGTCGAGCGCCTGAAGGTGGAGGTCGAAGGCGCGCGGGTGGACCGGGTCGACGCGGGGTGGGCGGCGGCTACGGGCGAGTTCGAGGCGTTCGACGTGCGTCCGTGACGCGGGAGCGCGCGCCACGGAGCGCTGGAGCGAGCGCCGCCCGGAAGAGGAGGGCGTCGGCGAGGATGCGGTCGTGGTCGAAGGCGAGGCGCCGCCGCATGGCCTCCCGCAGGGGCACGAAGCGCGCGGCGGACGCGTCGTCGCCCGCGCGCAGGCGTCCGCCGACGCGCTCGAGCAGGTAGGCCGCGGTGCAGGTCGGCCCGCGCGGGTCGCGGCCGGGCTCGGAGTAGACCCCGACGAGGCCGACGACCTCCGTGGCAAGGCCCGTCTCCTCGCGCACCTCCCGGACGGCGGCGTCCTCGGTGGACTCCCCCCCGTCGACGAACCCGCCCGGCAGGGCGAGGCGCCCCCGGTGCGGCGGGTTGCGCCGCTGCACGAGCAGGACGCGGTCGCCGTCGAAGAGCAGGCCGTCGGCGGTGAGCGCGTGGCGCAGCCGGCCGTCGGGGCCCACGGGGTGGCGGCTGCGCGGCGCCGTGGCGACCACCCCTACCCGAAGAGGACGACGGGCACGCGGTCGCCCCGCCGCGGGGGTGCCGCCCCGGGCGCGACCTCCACGTACCCATCGGCCGCGGACGACCCGGTGACGGACATGGAGTCCTTGAGGACGGGAGTGGCGCGGCCGCCGGCGAGCGAGACGAGCGCGAGGGTGAGGAAGCCGGGCGGGCTCGCGCGGGCGTAGCCCTCGATGTCGCCGGCAAGCTCGGCGCCTACGGTGGGCGCCTGCGCGGGGGGCGCGCCGAGCAGGCTGTCGACGAGGGGGCGGAGGAAGAGGTGCGCGCCGACCATGCACGAGGTGGGGTTGCCGGGCAGCCCGAGCACAGGGACGCCCTGGACCTGGCCAAACAGGATGGGCTTTCCGGGTCGGATCCGGACGCCGTGGAAAGACACGGTGCCGGCCTTCGCGAGCGAGGCGGCGATGTGGTCCTTGGCGCCGGCGCTCGTGCCGCCGCTGAAGACGGCGGCGTCGTACGAGGCCACCTCGGCGAGGGCCTGCGCGACCTGCGCGGCGTCGTCGCCCACGACGGGGTGGCGGTCGGGCGCGCCGCCGCGCGCGGCGACGAGGGCGGCGAGCCCGTAGGAGTTCGAGTCGCGCACGCGCCCCGCGGGCAGCGGGCCCTCGACGGGCACGACCTCGTCGCCCGTGGGGACGACGAGAAGGCGGGGCCGCCCGACGACGGTGACCCGGGTGTGGCCGGCTGCGGCGGCGGCGGCCGCGCGCGCGGGCGTGAGGCGGGCGCCGGCCGGCACGATCTCGTCGCCGGCGCGGTAGTCCGAGCCGCGCCGTGAGATGTGCGCCCCCCGTCCAGGCGCGGCCAGGAACGTGACGGCCCCGGGCTGGGGGGCGGGCGCCGTCTCCTCGGCGGGGACGACCGCGTCGGCGCCCGGCGGGAGGAGCGCCCCCGTGGCCACCTCGTAGCACATCCCCGCCGCGAGGGGCGCAAGCAGCGCGGCGTCGGCGAGCGCGCGGCCCTGCACGCGGCGCACGGCGGGGAAGGGGGCGCCGAGGTCCGCCACGGACACGGCGTAGCCATCCATGCGCGAGCGGTCGCCCGCCGGCGCGTCCTCCCGCGCCGTGACGGGCTGGGCAAGCACACGGCCCGCGCACGCCTCGAGGGGCACCTCCTCGCGGCGGGCAACCGCCCGCACGCCTGCCGAGAGGCGCGCGAGGGCCTCCTCGAGCGGAACCAGGTCGGAGAGCGCCCCGTGCGCGCCGCTCACCTCCTCAGCTCCCAGACCATGTGCTCGGCCTCCGGCAGGAGGAGGCGGCGCGCGGCCGTGCGCACGGCGCCGACCGAGCCCGGCACGCACACGACCCACTTCTGCCCGACGACCCCCGCGACGGACCGCGTGAGGAACGCCCCCGTGCCCACCTCCTCCCGCGAGACGGCCCGGAAGACGTCGCTCCACCCGTCGGCGCGCTTCTCGAGGAGGGGCTCGACGGCCTCGAGGGTGACGTCCTTCCGGCCCATCCCCGTCCCGCCGCTCGTGATGACCAGGTCGACCCCATCCGTCGTGAGCGCGTCGCGCACGGCCTTCCGGATGGAGTCCACGTCGTCGGGCACGACCCGGTAGAACCGCGGCCGGTGGCCCGCGGCCTCGAAGAGCCGCCTGAGCTCGGCGCCCGACGCGTCGGTGGCCTCCGTGCGCGTGCTCGACACGGTGATGACCGCCACACCGAGGGGGCCCACCGCGCCGTGGGCCTCGTGGCGGTGCCGATCGGGGCCGCCGCGATTCGCGCGCCGGGGCCCCGGCCGGTTCCCCGCCGGGACGCTCGTGCGTTCGCGGCGCCGGCGGCGGCGCCCCTTGCCGGATGTCCCGCGCGCCACTAGCCGGCCCCCTTCCGCTTCGAGAGGACGCGCAGGCCATCGACCGACGTCTGCGGGTACTGCCCGCGCGCGTCCTTCTCGAGGTACTTCGTCATGTCCCAGGCGCACAGGAGCGCCGCGGCCACCCCCACGAGCGCCTCCATCTCCACGCCCGTCTTCCAGTGGGCGCGGACCGTCACCCGCGCCTCGAGGTGCGACGCGGCGACCTTGAAGTCCACCGTCACCTTCTCGACGGGCACGGGGTGGCACAGCGGCAGGAACTCTTGCGTCCGCTTGACGGCCTGCACGCCGGCGATCCGCGAGACCTCGAACACGTCGCCCTTCTTGACCCGCCCCTGCCGGATGGCCCGCAGCGTCGCCGGCTTGAGCCGCAGCCGCCCCGAGGCGGTGGCCTCCCGCGCCACCACGGGCTTGCCGCTCACGTCGATCATCCCGCGCGCGGGCGCCGCCTCGGGCTTCGCCGTCCTACCACCTCCCGCACGCGCATCTCCCCGACGACCCACTTCTGCGAGCCGTCGGCGTAAACCTCCTTCTTCCAGATGGGCACGGTCTGCTTCATCCGCGCGACCGCGAAGCGCACGGCCTCCACGGCCTCGGACCGGTGGGGCGCGCATGCGGCGCAGAGGACGACGTCCTCCCCCACGCGGAAGTTCCCCACGCGGTGGTGGAGCAGGAGCTGCCGCACGCCGTAGCGCGCCATGGCCTCCCGGCGGACCTCCCGCAGCTTGACGAGCGCCATCCGGTCGAACGCCTCGTACTCCAGGCGGACGACGCGCTTTCGGCCGCCCCCCGCGGGGGTCTGCCGGACGGTCCCCAGGTACAGCACGACCGCCCCGCAGTCCGGGCGGCGCACCGCACGGGCGGCCCCCCCGAGGTCGAAGCGCCTGCGCTGCAGTTGGACGCCGGGCACGGGGGGGCGCCTGCGCTTGGCTGGCACGCCGGCCCGCACCGGGAATCACGCGCAAATACCTTCCCTCGGCGCGCAGCGGCCGGCCGCCGGATCGGGCGACGCCCGAGCTCGAGGGCCGTGCGGACGGACGGCAAGGTTCTTCCAAACCGGACGTCCGTCCGCCCCCGGGGCCCGAAACCGCATGATCGACGACCTCGACCGCCAAATCCTCCGCCTCCTATCGAAGAACGCCCGCCTATCGTTCCGGGAGGTGGCCGTGAAGCTTGGCGTTTCGACCTCGACGGTGTCGGCGCGCGTGCGCCGCATGGAGGGGCAGTCGCTCATCCGCGGCTACCTGCCCGACCTCGACCCGCGGGCCCTCGGGTACGAGCTCACCGCGATCATCGGGGTGCGGATCGTCCACGGGAAGCTCCTCGAGGTCCAGCGCGCGGTCGCGCGCGACGACCGGGTCTTCGCGGTGTACGACACCACGGGGGAGTGGGACTCCATCATGATCGCGCGATTCAAGGGGACACGCGACCTCGACAACTTCGTGAAGAAGGTGCTCGCCATCGGCGACGTGGAGCGCACGAACACGATGGTCGTCCTGAACACGGTGAAGGAGGAGGTGCGCGCGCCGGTCTAGCACGCGCGTCAGCGCATGGCGGATGCGGCGGCCGCCGCCTCCCGGATCGCGCGGATGTTCTCCCCCACCGGCCGCTCGTTGAATACAGCGTTCCCGGCCACGAGCACGTCGGCCCCGGCCGCGGCCGCGGCCCCCGCCGTGTCGAGGTTCACGCCGCCGTCCACCTCGATGTCGAACGCGAGCCCCCGCGACTCACGCAAGCGGACGGCCGCCTCGAACTTCGGCAGGACGGTGCGGATGAACTTCTGGCCGCCGAACCCGGGGTTGACCGTCATCAGCAGGAGGAGGTCGGCGTCGTCGGCCACGACTTCGGCCTGCGCGAGCGGCGTGTGCGGGTTGAGCCCCACGCCGGCCTTGGCGCCCTCGTGCTTGATGAGGTGGACCGTCCGGTGGAGGTGGGGGCACGCCTCCGCGTGCACGGTGATGAGGTCCGCTCCGGCGCGCGCGAACTCGGGGATGTAGCGGTCGGGGTTCTCTATCATGAGGTGGCAGTCGAACGGGAGCTTCGTGCGCCCCCGCAGGTCGCGCACCATCTTGGGGCCGAACGTGAGGTTCGGGACGAAGTGGCCGTCCATGACGTCGATGTGGACCCAGTCGGCCCCGCCGGCCTCCGCGGCCTCGACGGCGTCGCCGAGCGAGCCAAAGTCCGCCGAGAGGATGGAGGGGGCCACGCGCAGCGGGCGGGCCATGGGATGCACCCGGCGGCCGCATGGGGCCGCGAGGGATAAATGGGGAGGGCGGTTGTCCGGCCGTGGCCGGCCGCGCGCGCGACGGGTGGAAGCTCGCCCTGCCGAGCTCGCCCTCCACGCGCCGGGCCGGCGCCTGCATCGGGCTCAAGCTGCGCCGGCCGAGGCCCGACCAGGTGGGGGCCCTCGGGGAGCTGCTGCTCGACGCCTACCGCGGGACGGTCGACGACGAGGGCGAGGACCTGGCCGCCTCCATGCGGGAAGCGCGGATGTACTTCGACGGAAAGCAGGGGGGGCCGGCGATGCTGGCGGACTCGGTGGTCGCGTGGCGCGGCGACGTGCCGGTGGCGGCGTGCCTAGTCGCCGAGTGGACGGAGCACCGCTGCCCCTTCGTGGCCTTCGTCGCCACGCGCGCGGACAGCAAGGGCGCGGGCGTGGGACGCCTCCTACTCGCGGTGAGCGTGCGCCGCCTCTCCCGCGCGGGGCACCGCGAGGTGCGGGCCGTCATCACGCGGGGCAACCGGCCCTCGGAGGCGCTCTTCCGCTCGCTCGGCTTCGAGGTCTTCGAGCGGCGCGAGGCGCCTACATCGTGACCTCGGTGTTCACGAGCAGCGCGCGAGACGCCTTGTCGCCCGCCGCGTCGCGCTCCACACGCACGAGGACGACGCGCGCGTCGTTGTCCGCGATGTAGGCCATCCACATCAGCACCTCCGGGCTCCCGGGCGCCACCCGCTTCTTCAGGCCGCGCCTCTCCATCAGCCTGTTCGCGAGGTGGGCCATGTCGAAGTTCGACATGCGCGCCGTCCGGGACTGCATCCCGACGCACTCGTTCCAGCGCCGCTCCACCTCCTGCGCGAGCGCGGAGAGGAACATGGACTCCTTGACCTTCACGTCGCCCTTCCGGTGGACCTCCACACGCGTCCCGCGCGGGAAGGCGTTGGGGTTCTCCGAGAAACCGTAGTAGGCCTGTGCGGCCTTCCTGGCGACCGTCGGCCGACCCATGCCGCGGGCTCCCGGTTGGGCAGGGGCGGGGCTCGATAAAGCGTTGGCCCCGCTCGGCGCGTCACTGCGCGCGTCCCTTCGCCGGCCGCGGCCCCCGGCGCCGCAAGGCGAAGACCACCGCGGCCGCGCCCGCCACGGGGACGAGCACTTCCTGGAACTCCGGGATCTGCGCGGACGGCGGCCACAGCGTCTCCTCCCCGAGCGCGATGTCGACCGTGCGCAGCGGGCCCGCGCCGCCGCGCGTCCCGAGGCTGTTCCCGAAGACGAGGAGCCCGTCGAGGTCGTCGCGCGCCCCGTCCCAGGCGGTCGCGTATGCGGCCGCCGTCACGTTGCGTGCGGTGAGCACCACGGGCGGAAGCGGCGCGCCGAGCTCGACGGAGTCGCTCCCGAACGCCACCGCGGGCGCCTGCGGGAGCGCGGTCCACGCCGGGGTCGGCGTGACCTCCCAGCGGAGGAGCTTCTGGCCGTCGGGCAGCGCGCGCCCGTCTTTCCCGTCGATGCGGATCGCGTAGTCGAAGCCGTGCCCGGCCGACGCGAAGCCGGTCGCGGGGTCGTCGTCGGCGTCGAACATGACGAAGAGGAAGTCGGACCCCGGGGCGGGCGGGTTGACGGCCGGCCCGCCGCCCCCGCCGCCGGTCCCCGGAATCTGTTGGGTGGGGGGGAGCTTGGCCGGGACGAGCGCGCCCGAGAGCGGCGCGCCGCGGAAGGAGACGAGGAACGTGACCGCGCTCGCGGTCGCGTTCCCTTTCGCCCCCGTGAGGTCCACCGTTGCCGCGGGCGTGTCGCCCGTGGGGTCGCTCGCCCCCGCGATGTCGGCCCAGTCCAGGGGGATCCCGTCGACCGCGACCGCGACGGGGGGCTGCCCCACGTAGCTCCCGGGGTGCTTGCCCGCCTCCGGCGGGAGCCGGTCCAGGCTGACGGCGGCCGCGCCGCCGGTCCCGATGTCGGAGCCCCCCGACAGGGACAGGCGGAGCGAAGTGCCATTGGCGACGGACACGGGGACGGTGTCCACGGCAACGAGCAGGTCCGCGCGCCCACCGGCAGCGAGGGAGACGGGGCTCGTGAGGGCGAACGTCGTGGGTGCCCCGCCGGCGAGGGCCGCGCCGGACGCGGACAGGCGGACGTCGACGGCGCCGTCGACCACCCCGTTCCGGTTGTTGTCCTGCCATACCGCGCCCCCGATGAGCTCCGGCGGGACGGATGGCGCGTAGGTCGCAAGGACGCGCAGCTCCGAGACGGTGACCGCCTGGGCGCTCGGGTTTTCGACCGAGACCGCGAGCATCGCCTGCGGCGTGGAGGTGCTGCGTGCGAGGAGGCCGCCCGCCACCGGGCGGGAGGTCGCGGCGATGCCGGCGCGACCGACGGTCGCCGCCCCGAGCGGCGCGTCGATGGTCTCCTCGCCGGACGGCGACACCCCCCGCAGCTCGAAGGCCGCGCGCGTCTGGCCCCCGACTCCCGTGAGGCCGCTCACGAGCCCCTCGATCCGGTCGCCCGAGGAGGCGACCTGCACGGCGCCGGCGGGCTCGAAACCCCCCCAGTCGTACGACGGGCGGGCGCCGAACGCCCTCGACGCGGAGCTCCGGATCTCGCCGGACCACCCGACGACCTCCACCACCCGGTCGACTCCCAGGTCGCGGTACGAGTACCCGGAGGAGGCGGAGCCGTCGACGTCGATGAGGACGAGGAGGACGTCGCCGCGCGCGGGGGTCGCGCCCCCCTGCCTGGAGAAGAGGTCGGCGCCGGACTGCGCGGTGAACCAGAGCCGCGTCTCGCCGTCCGCGCGGAGGGCGTACTGCCGAAGGTCGAGCTGCGGGAGGAGTGCGGCGTCCGCGGCCCCCGTGTAGAAGAGGGCGCCGGAGCCGGCCCAGTCGTCTAGGCTGCCGTCGATCTGCGGCCCCTGCGGCCCCCCGCCAGAGGGGACGAGCAGCACGAGGGAGGCGAACAGCATGACCGTGACCGCGCCCGCGATGGCCACCTGGGTGATGCGCGCGCGGCGGGTCTGCGCCGCCGTGGCCGGGAGGTAGGCGCGCCCGCCATTGACGCGGCCACCGTTGACGCGCCCGCCATTGACCCGGCCCCCGTTCACGCGCCCGCCGTTGACCCGGCCCCCGTTCACCCGGCCCCCGTTCGCGCGCCCGCCGTTGACCCGGCCCCCGTTCACCCGGCCCCCGTTCACGCGCCCGCCGTTGACCCGGCCCCCGTTCACCCGGCCCCCGTTCACCCGGCCCCCGTTCACGCGCCCGCCGTTGACCCGGCCCCCGTTCACCCGGCCGGCCCGCTCGGCGCCCGGCCGCGCGGCCCGCGCCGGCATCGCGCGCGGCGGCTCGGGGGGCCCCACGGGGGCCACGGGCGGCGGGACCGCCCTGGCCGGTGCCCGCTCGGGCCCAGCCTCCCGCTCGGGCGGCGCGACCGGGGCGGGCAGCGGCGGGGGCTCAGCCGGAGCCACCGCGGGCGCGGCCGCCGGGGCGGGCGGCTTCGCGCGCGGGGCGGACTCCCCCTCCACCGGGCGCGGCTCCGCGGCCTCCTCGCTCTCAAGCATCACCTCGAGCTCGGCGAGGAGGTCCTCCTCCTCGAAGGCCCCCCGCATGGGGGGCGCGCCCGCCTTGTCCCCCTTGCCCGGGGCGCCCGGCGCCTCCTCCGTGAGGAGGGCCTCCAGCTCGAGGAGGAGGGCGTCCTCCTCTTCCTCCTCGTCCTCGCGCGCGGGCGCTGGCGCGGGCCCCTTCGCGGGCGCCGCGGGCGGTGCGGCCGCCGGCCCCACCAGGCCGACCTTCTTCAGGGTATCCATCACCCGCTGCTGCGCCTGATCCTCCTGCCTCGCCGTGACGGCGGGCGGGGGCCCCACCTTTGCAGCCGCTTTGCGGCCCCCCTCGGCCTCAAGCCCGAACTCCGTCAGGAGGTCTTCGACCTCCCGCTCCTGCGAATCCGTCTCCCGCTCCGGCGCCGTGGGCTTCTGGCCTAGCCCCTCGAGGAAGGCGTCCAGCTCCTCCTCGGCGGTCTTCTCGGGACCGCCCGGCGCCTTCGCGGGCACCTGCTTCTCCGGCCTCTCCTCTTCCTTGGTCTCGTACTTCGATGCAATCTTCTTCCAGCGGTCGAGGAAGTCCTTCGTCATCTTCTTCTCGGGGTCGCCTCCCTCCTTCTCCCCCACCGGCGCGACCCCCGAAAAGACGAGCCCCCAGCGCCCCGGCGCGGCGATAATGCTTCTCTTTGTATTTCGGAATTCGCTCTTTCTTACATGGAATTTAGGCTATGCTTTCCGGAATGAGCGCCGCTCACTCCACCGTCACCGTCTTCGCCAGGTTCCGCGGCTTGTCCACCGAGCAGCCCTTCAGGTCCGCGACGTGGTACGCGAAGAGCTGGAGCGCGACCGTGACCGTCACCGGCGTGAGCAGCGGGTCCGTCCGCGGGAGCAGCAGGAGGTCCTCGCAGAGCCCCCGGAGTTCCGTGTCGCCCTCGGTCCCCACACCGATCACCGGCGAGCCGCGGGCCGTGACCTCCCCGATGTTCGAGAGCATCTTCGCGTAGAGGTCGTCCGCAGGGGCAACGGCCACGACGGGCAGGCCCGCCGAGAGGAGCGCGTTCGCCCCGTGCTTGAGCTCCCCGCCCGCGTACGCCTCGGCGTGGATGTACGAGATCTCCTTGAGCTTGTGCGACCCCTCGAGCGCCGCCGGGTAGTTGACGCCCCGGCCCACGAAGTACATGCTCGGGGAATCCTTGTAGCGCGTGGCCACCCGCAGGATCTCCTTGTTCTGGCCGAGCACCGACTGCACGGCTTGCGGGAGCCTGCGCAGCTCCCGCTGGAACCCCCGCAGGCGCTCCGGCGTGACCTCGCCCCGCCGCTTGCCGACCGAGAGCGCGAGGAGCACGAGCGCCACGATCTGGGTCGTGAACGTCTTCGACGCCGCGACCCCGATCTCGGGCCCCGCCCGCGTGAAGATCACGCGCTGGACCTCCCGCGTGATGGACGACCCGACGACGTTCGTGACGGCGAGCGCGTCCGAGCCGCGGCGCTTCGCCTCCTTGAGGGCCGAGAGCGTGTCCAGGGTCTCGCCGGACTGGGTGACCGCCACGATGAGCGCGTCCTCCGGCAGCGCCGGGCCGTACCGGTACTCTGAGGCGACCTCGAGCGTGGCCGGGACGCGCGCGATGTGCTCGAAGAGCGTGCGGCCCACGAGGCCGGCGTGGGCCGACGACCCGCACGCGAGCAGCTTCACGCGCCGCACGGGCCGCAGGCCCTCCGTGAGCGCGTCGATGTCTGCCTCGCCGATCCGCCCCAGGAGCGAGTCGGCGATCGCCCGCGGCTGCTCGAAGATCTCCTTCAGCATGAAGTGCTTGTACCCCGCCTTCTCCGCGGCCTCCACGTCCCACTCCACGGTGTGGACGGCCGGCTGGAGCTGGGCCAGGTCCCCCAGCGACCGCACCTCGAAGCCGGCCGGCGTGGCCGCCACCACCTCGTCGTCGTCCAGGTACACGACGCGCCGGGTGTGGCGCAGCAGCGCGGGGACGTCGGACGCCAGGAACATCTCCCCCTCGCCGACGCCGAGCACGAGCGGGTTTTCGCGGCGCGACCCGACGAGCCGGCCGGGCTCGTCCGCGTGCGCGAGGACGACCGCGAACGTCCCCTCGACCTCACGCAGCGCGCGGGCGGCCGCCGCCACGAGGTCGCCCGCGTAGTACGACTCCACGAGGTGTACGAGGACCTCCGTGTCCGTCTCCGAGCGGAAGAGGTGCCCCGAGCCCCGCAAGCGCTCGCGCATGGCCTGGTGGTTCTCCACGATGCCGTTGTGGACGAGCATGAGGCGGCCCGTGCAGTCCACGAACGGGTGGGCGTTTGCGTCGGTGGGCTGCCCGTGGGTCGCCCACCGTGTGTGGCCGACGCCGAAGCACCCCGCAAGCGGGGGCACCGCTCCGAGCGCGCCCTCGAGCGCGTCGACCGTGCCCGCACGCTTCTGCACGACGAGGCCGTCCGGGCCAGCGACGGCGAGGCCCGCGCTGTCGTACCCCCGGTACTCCAGCCGCCGGAGCCCCTCCACGAGGATCGCCTGCGCCTGCCGGGGCCCCGTGTACCCGATGATCCCGCACATCCGGCCACCCTCAGAGCACCAAAGCGTCGTTGGGGATGTCGCGCGTGACGTGCGACGGCCCCTCGAACCGCGCGCGCCGGCCGACGACGACACCGGGCGCCAGCACGCACTGCGGCGCGAACGAGCACGAGTCGCCCACCATGGCGCCGATGTCGGGGACGGGCACGAGGTCGCCCTCGACCGTCATCAGCTTGTCCCCGTGGTGCGTCACGAAGTGCGACCGGATCACCGTCCCGTCGTCGATGACGGAGTTGGCGATGTACGAGGACGCGCCCACCTGCACGTTGTTGTGCACGACCGAGTTGCGCAGCTCCGTGAACGGCCCGACCGTCACGTTGTCGCCGACGGACGTCGACGGGAAGACGACGACGCTCGGCCCGATGTCGCACCCCTCGCCGATCACGGCGGGCCCGCGGATGTAGGACCCCGAGCGGATGACTGTCCCCTTCCCGATCGATACCGGCCCCTGAACGACCGCCCCCTGCTCGACGGTACCCGCGACCCGGCCCGCCGTCCGCGCGAGGATCCGGGTGTTCACCGAGAGGATGTCCCACGGGTACACGATGTCAAGCCAGTGCCCCTCGATCTCGACGCCGAGGATGCGTTCCCCCCGCTCGATCGCCACCTGGATGACGTCCGTGAGGTCGAACTTGGACGCGCGCACCGCCCAATCCGCGAGCTCCATCATCTTCGGCGTGAAGAGGTAGATCCCGGTGTTGATCAGGTCCGACATCGACTCGGAGGGCTTCTCGGTGATGCGCGCGACCGTCTCGCCGTCGAGCTTCACCACGCCGTACTTCGACGGGTTCGGGGAGAACGTCACGACCATCGCCGGGCGGCCCTCGTCCGCGCGCTCCACGATGGCGCGGATCGTCGTGGCGTCGACAAGGTTGTCCCCCGGCACGACGAGCACCGGCCCGCCGTCGTCCGCGCGCCGCCCCTGGAGGAGCGCGTGGGCGGTCCCGAGCTGCTTTGCCTGGTGGGCGTAGCCGATCTCGACCGAGAAGCGGCGGCCGTTCTCGAAGTACGACTGGATGCGCTCGCGCTGGTACCCCACGACCATGGTGATGTCCGTGATGGCGTTCTCCCGCAGCGCCTCGACGACATAGTCGAGGATGGGCCGGCCGGCGACCGGCATCATGACCTTGGGGCGGGTAATGGTGAAGGGGCGCAGCCGGAGGCCTTCGCCGGCGGCGAGGATCACAGCGCGCATGTCCTGAGCCCCCCCGGGGGCGGCCTACGGAGGAGGGCGCTGTAAAAGCATTTGGTGGGCGTACCCTCTGCGAACACGTCCGACCCGCGCCCCCCCCCCCGCGGCGGAGGCGCCCGCGCCCCGGCACCTGCGCGTTCCCGCCGCGAGAATTCCCCCGGCGTTTCCGCGCCATCCGGCCAGAACCGGCGCGCCGCGGCCGGCCCCTCATACGTTTATTTGCCCCCCCTTACATCCCGCGCGGGCCGGGGGAAGAGCCGCACGTGAGTTCCATTGCGCTATCCGTGAAGCGGATCAGGCAACCGATCAAGCGCATCCTCATCCCCACGGACGGGTCGGACGCCTCGTACAACTCCGTGCTCCAGGGCGTCCGCTTCGCCGCGATGCTCCGCGCGGAGGTCGTGGGCCTCCACGCCGTCGACCCGCGCCTGCACCCCGAGGCGAAGGCGCACGCGCACGGCACGCCCTTCGCGCAGATCCGCGACCAGCACCCTGAGCTCTCGCGGCAGGTGGACGAGTACCTCCAGCCGTTCCGGCAGCTCACCGCCATCTCGCGTATCGCCATCAACACGACCGCGACCGTCGGCGACCCCTCCGAGGTCATCCTCCAGGCGGCCGACGTGCTGGCCGTCGACGCGATCGTCATGGGGACGGGCAAGACCGAGACGCTCTCGAAGGGCTTCTTCGCCGGGTCCGTCGCGCGCCAGGTGTTCATGCGCTCCCCCGTCCCCGTCCTCGTCCTGCCGCCCGACACGCAGATCCAGACGGAAGGGTCCGACAAGGAGACCGTCGAGATCGGCGGCGAGCTCACCACACGCCCGCGAATCCTCGTGGGCGTCGACGGGGGCCACGGCTCCTCGGAGCTCGCGGCCGAGGCGGTGCGCTTCGCGCGCGCGCTGCAGGCGGAGATCTACTTCATGTACGCCGGCAAGGACCTGCCCCCGGAGGTCAAGGAGCTCGTCGAATCGCTCAAGGAATCGGCGAAGCAGTACTTCCTCCCCGTCCGCGACCGGATCGTCTCCGGCGACCCGGTGGAGGAGGCGACGCGGCTGGCCGAGTCCGAGTTCATCGACTTCTTCATGTTCGGGACGCGCCTGCGCCTGAAGAAGGGGCTGATGGCCAAGCTGCAGGAGCGGGCCGTCGAGCGCGGCGGGTTCTTCGGCTCCACGTCGGACGCGCTCGTGCGCAAGGCCACCCGGCCCGTGCTCATCGTACACTTGGGCGAGAGCTAGGGGCGGCGCGAGGGCCCCGCGCGCGGCGCTTCCCGCCGCCCGCCGCGCGCTCCGGCTCCTCGAGGGCGTCCTCCACGATCGCGCGGGGAACGTCCGGGCGGATCCGGTGGATCGCGCCGAGCACGAGCTCGACCTGCGCGCTCTTGGTCATGGCGTAGGGGTCGTCGAACCCCGGGGTGGAGAGGATGTCGCGCAGGATCAGCCGCACCTGCGCCGCGGGGAGCTTGGCGATCGCGTGGGGCGACCGCCGGTGCTCGCGCTCGAGCGCGTTGCGGATGCGGATGACCACCTGCACCCAGTAGCCGATCGGCCGCGCGCGGTCGGACCCCACGTTGCGCACGAGCCCGCAGCGCAGGCAGAACGACTTGCGCACGAGCGGCCGCTGCTCCACCTCGCGGCTGGACGGAGGGAGCCACACCATCTCCTCGTGGCCGCAGTCGGCGTGCTCGTGGTCAACCCCGACGCGCCGCCTCGTCTCCGTCACGGCTGGCCGAGCCGCCGTCGCCGGCTAAATCTTTTGGCCCATCGGCGCGCGCCGCGGCGCGACCGCCGGTTAGCTTGATATCCGGCGCCCCCCATCGAACAAGCCGACTGGGCGCGGCCCGCCGTGGCGTGCGCCCGGCCTCCAGCGCTCTCGCCCTGAGGTGCCCGCCCCGTGCTCCGCGCGCCCAAGGGTCGCACCGCCAACCGGGAGAGCGCGCGCCCCCGGAGGCGCGCCACGCGGCGCGACGCCGGGACCAAGCGCGCCGGGCCCCGCCGCGGCCTCGTCGCCCGCGCCCGCTACTACGACAAGCTCACCGGGGTCTTCTCCATCTCCCGGCGCTACTTCGTCATCGGCGCCTTCGACGGCGCGCTCACCGTCCTCGGGCTCATCCTCGGCGCCGCCGGCCACTCCACGGACCCCGGTCTCATCCTCGCGGCCGGGCTCGCCACCAGCGTGGCGCTCGCCGTCTCGTCGGTGTTCGGCGCCTTCGAGGCGGAGCGTGTCGAGCAGGACCTCGAGCGCCAGGGCCTCGAGGCCGCCATGCTTACGGAGGTGCGCGGGGACATGGTCGCGGCCGTCCGCTTCGCCACCCGCGTCGCGTCCCTCGTGCACGGCGTGGCCCCGCTTCTCGCCGGGCTGCTGCCGCTCGTACCCTTCCTCCTCGTCCCGTCGGTCCTGCCATTCTCCGAAGCCGTCGTGTGGGCCGCGCTGCTCACGTTCGCGTTCCTCTTCTTCCTCGGCGCCTACCTAGGCACGATCACGCGCCGGTCGCTCGCGGTGGCCGGCATGCGCCTCGTGGCGGTGGCGCTCGCCACCGCCATCATCACCATCCTCATCGGCGGCCACGGCGGCTGAGGCCCGCGCGCGGCGCCCTCCCACCAAATCATCAAATGGCGACACCCGGCTTGCCGCGCGAGGGAGCCCCCCGGTGCCCCACGACCACTTACCGGACCTCGTCGACCCGCCCAAGCCCGAGTTTACGTTCCTCAGCGATGCGATCGGCGAGCGCTTCCGCGTCCACCACATCGAGGGTGACACCCACCGGTACGCATTCTTCACGCGGCAGCTGGCCGACGGGGCGCCAGTCGCCGAGGGGTCGGACGCCGTCGACGCGGCCTTCGAGTCGCTGCGCGTCGAGATCAAGAGGTACTCGTACGTGCCGACGCTCCAGCGCATCGGCGAGCAGGGCATCCTCACCATCGTGCGCATCCCCGACCCGCCGTTCCGCTCGATGCGCGTCAACTGGTTCATGTTCATGGCCACGCTCGCCACCGTCCAGTGGGCCGGCGCCGTCTGGTGGTCGAGCTACCTCTTGGCCCCCACCGCCGAGGGGTTCGGCGACCCCCTGCCCATCGAGAGCGCGGAGGCCATGTCCGGGGGGTTCCTCTACTTCACGCTGCCCCTACTCTCGATCCTAGGCCTCCACGAAATGGGTCACTTCATCGTCGCGCGGCGCTACCGCGTGCGCGCGTCGCTGCCTTTCTTCATCCCCTCCGTGCCGCCGCTTGGCACCTTCGGCGCGTTCATCTCCATGCGCGACCCGCTGCCCAGCCGCCGCGCCATCTTCGACATCGGCCTCGCGGGGCCGCTCGTGGGGTTTGTCGCGGCGTGCTTCGTCACGGCCATCGGCGCCCTCCTCACGCAGGCCGCGCCCCAGCCCGTGCGCCCGGAGGACGGCGGCGGGTTGGTCTATGGCACGCCCGTCATGTTCGGCCTGATCAGCGGCCTGTTCGAGCCCTCGAACTCGTACTTCCACCCCACGAGTTTCGCCGGGTGGGCCGGCTTCCTCGTCACGGCGTTCAACCTGATCCCTGCGGCGCAACTCGATGGGGGACATGTGTTCTACTCCATGCTCCCGAACCGCCGGCGGCGCGACCTCCAAGGAGTGGCTGTCTCCCTGCTGGCGGTGATGGCCATCGCCGCGTGGGGCATCGTCGAGGGGTACGTGGGGTGGGTGCTCCTCCTCGTCATCGTGGTCGTGACGATCCGCCACCCGCCCGCGCTCAACCAGGTGTCGGCTTTCGGGTGGAAGCGGATCGCTGCTGGCGCCTGCGCAATCCTCGTCTTCGTCGTGTCGTTCGTGCCGGCGCCGGTCGATTACATCGACCCGCGGTATGGGTTCGAGGCGGAGGCCACGGTGGTCTCCGTCGACGTCCCCGCGGGCGGGTACGCGAACGCTTCGTTGAACCTGACGAACACGGGGAACACGTTCAACGTCGTGGAGGCGGCCGTCGGCGACAGGCTAGGCGACTACACGGCCTTCTTCGGCGCATCGCTCAACCGGACGCAGCTCGTGCTTAACCGGCTGGAGTACCAGAACCGGACGGTGAACCTCACGCTCGTCTCGACCAACCGGACGCTGCCGGGGCAAGGCGCGGTGCAGGTGGTGCTCCGGGCGGTCGACCACCCGTCGGTGGTGCGCACGGTGGTGTTCGCCGTCCGCTCGGTCCCGGGGCACCCGTCGCTCGAGGTGGAGGGGCCCAGCGGGGAGCTAGCGGGGCAGCCCGGGCGGACGGTCGCCGTGCCCATTGCGTTCACCAACCCGGGCGACGTCCCGCTCGAGCTCAAGCTGTCGGTGACCTCGCTGAACGGCTCGTGGAACTGGGGTTTCGTGAGCGTCGGCAACCTGACGGCCAACGCGACCGTCCTCCCGTGGGGGACCACGAACCTGACGTTCGTGGTGGCCGTACCGAGCACCGCGCCCTTCGGCGAGGTGGCCGAGTTCGTGGTTTCCGTGCGTGAGCCGACGTGGCCCGCCGTAGACAGGGACGTGACGGTGCGCGTGGTCGCGCAGGAAGGAAGCTAGCTCCGCCGACGCGAGGCCGCGATGGCCAAGAGCCCTAGCGCTGCGGCTGCCACCGGACCCTCGAACCCCGGGAGCGTCTGCGATTCCGCGACCAGGACGCGCGTGGCGCCCTCCGCCGTGTGGTTGGCCGCGTAGCCGTCAAACGCTTGGAAAACGGTGTTGGTGGAGCCCCGCTCCCACTGGCCTAGGGTGGGAGCGCCCCCGGACTCGGGAATCCTCACTTCGTAGTAGTTCGAAGCCGTGAACGTGACTGGGCCCGTGCTCTCGATGGTCGCGGGCCCGGCGCCGCGCTTGACAGCGACGATGACCGACCCCTGGACTTCCGCCCCGATCGCCACGTCGGCCTCCGGGAAGTCCAGGACCACGCTCGCCGACGGGCCCTGTGCCGCCTGCAGGTCGACCTCCGCCCACTGGGCCCGGAAGCCCTCCACCTCAACGTCGTTGATCGGTTGAGGGGCGCCAGCTCCGTCCCAGAACCGGATGCCGCCCACGACGGCCACGAACGCGCGCCGCGCCGTGTCCGCGTCGGTGGGGGTGAAGAGCACGCCCGCCACGTCGGCGGCTCGCGCCCCCCCGGCCTCGACCTCGAGCGACACGAGGGCGAGCCCGGGCCCGGCGCGCGACAGGGCCGCGGCGGTCGTGTTGGAGATCTCATCTTCTGATTCGGACGAGCGCCACGCGTATTCCACCTCGACCTCAGGCGCGTGCTCGCCCTCGGACTCGATCGCGTCGTGCTCATCCCACTCGAAGTGGGCCGTCGCGCCGACCGGTAGCGCAAGGTCCGCGCCCGCGTCGGCCACGACAAAGAACTCCGGGTGCTCGGGCCGGTCCTGCACGATGCAGCCGGCGCTGAGGACGGATAGCGCAGCGGCGGCAGCAACGAAAACGGAGGTGCGCGTGGTGGGAGACGGGCTCACGGGCGCACCCCTGGCTCGGCGGGGAGGCGCGAACCGGGTGACGCTATTTAAGGCTCCGCGCGGGGCGGCCGCGGCGCGCGCCGCGCGCTATTCCTCTTCGTAGCCGCCGCCCGACGCGTCGCCTTCGTCCTCGACGGTGATCTCCATCGAACGCGCGTGGCCCGCTTGCACGCTGATCGGCCCGTGGCCGAGCGCGCAGACCTCGCAGAAGATGGCGTACCCGTGCTCGGTGCGCACCACGGGGACGGGCTGCCCTAGGAAGATCGGGCACACCTCGCAGTGCGGCTTGGCAAACACCAGCCGGTTGACACTCGTTGCCACGGCGCGCCCCCCTCAGAGCAGACAATTCCCTTCGTGGGGGCGCTACATATACGTTGCGTGCCGCGGAACACGAAAAGTGCCGACCGCACGCACGTCCGCTCGCGCGCCCCCACGCCCCGGCACCCTTTAATCCGGAGCCCACCTTGGCGCGCGGCGCGGTGTCCCGTGGCGCTCAAGACCTCGCTTTTCGAGACGCACCAGGCGCTTGGCGGCCACATGGTGGAGTTCGCCGGATGGCAGCTCCCGGTCCAGTTCACCTCCATCGTGGAGGAGCACCGTGCCGTCCGGCAGGCCGCGGGCGTCTTCGACGTCTCCCACATGGGCCAGGTGCGCGTCCGGGGGGCCGGCGCCGAGGCCCTCGTCCGGAAGGTGTTCACGAACGACATCGGCCCGGCGCCGGTCGGCCGCGCGCTCTACACGCACCTGCTCGACGAGGAGGGGCGGATCATCGACGACGTCCTGTTTGACCGCGAGGCCCCCGACTCCTTCTTCATCGTGCCCAACGCGGCCACCACCCCGCGCGTCGTGCGGTGGCTCGAGCGGTGGAACGAGCCGGGCGCGACCATCGAGAACCTCTCGGACGACTTCTTCTGCATCGCGCTCCAGGGGCCGCGGTCGGCGGAGGTGCTCCAGCCGCTATGCAAGGCGGACGTGGGCGCGATGCGCCGCATGACCGTCGTCGAATCGGAGGTCGCGGGTGTGGCGTGCCGCGTGCAGGCGACGGGCTACACGGGCGAGCGGGGGTTCGAGCTCATCGGGGAGGCGGGGCACGCGCCGCTCGTCTTCCTCGCGCTCCTCGAGGCCGGCAAGGCGGCCGGCGTGAAGCCGTGCGGGCTCGGCGCGCGCGACACGCTCCGGCTGGAGAAGGCGTTCCTCCTCTCCGGCCAGGACTTCCACGGCGACCGCACGACGCTCGAGACGGGGTACGAGTGGGTGGTCAAGTGGGACCACGACTTCGTCGGCCGGGCGGCGCTCGCCGCGCAGAAGCAGGCGGGCGGCCACGACCGGTGGGTCGGGGTCACCGCCACGGGTCGCGGGATCCCGCGGCACGGGTACCCCGTCTTCGCCGGCGAAGAGCGCGTGGGAGAGCTTACGAGCGGGACGATGTCCCCGACGCTCAAGGTGGGGATCGGGATGGCCTACCTCCCGCCCGACCTCGCCGCGCCGGGCACCGAGCTCGCGTTCGAGATGCGGGGCAGCCGCGTGGCGTGCCGCGTGACGCCCACGCCGTTCGTCAAGTAGGAGGCCAAGTCTTTTCTGCGCACCGGCGGTTTGCGGGCGGCTCAAGGGCAAGGGGGGGGCGCGCGATGGCATCCGTGATCAAGGAAGACCGCAAGTACACGAAGGACCACGAATGGGCGAAGGAGGAAGGCGGCGGGCTCGTCCGCATCGGGATCTCCGACTTCGCGCAGCACCAGCTGACCGACATCGTGTTCGCCGACCTCCCGAAGAAGGGCGCGGCAATCGAGATGGGCAAGCCCTTCGGCGTGGTCGAGTCGGTGAAGTCCGCCTCGGACATCTACTCCCCCGTCACGGGCGAGGTCGTCGAGGTCAACCAGGCGGTGGCGGACGCGCCCGAGACGCTCAACCAGGACCCCTACGGGGCGGGGTGGCTCATCGTCGCGAGGATGACGGGGGGCCACGTGCACCTCATGGACGCCGCGGAGTACCGCAAGCACATCGGCGAGTGAGGGGGAGGGCCGCTCACTTCGGCGGCGGCGCCTGCTGCGGGATCAGGTTGGGGATCGTGTCCTCGATGGGGTAGTCGACGCCGCAGTGGGCACACGACAGGTTCCCCGTCACGATCTCCTCCTCGTTCTCCTCGGACACGTGGAGCGTCAGGTCTCCCTTGCACACGGGGCAGCAGAGGATCTCCATCAGGTCGCGCCGCACCGGCCCACCACGCTCTGCCCGCCACCGGCCGCCGGGCGGAAAACCTTTGCGCCGCCGCTCAGGTCTCCTCGTCCATCTCCTCGGCCCGGCGCCACGCGAGCCACGCGGCCGCAACCATCGCGACCCCCATGAGCGGGATCGCGACGAAGGGGCGCAGGTCCGGCGGCGGCCGCGCGATGACCGCGACGGGGTAGGTGTACACCGCCCGGTTCCCGTGGCCGTCCTCCCCGACGACCGTGATGTTGTGGACGCCCCGGGTGAGCTGCCTGGCGAACGAGTCGCCCGCGGTGTCGATCTCGTGGCGGCCCGAGAGCTCGCCGAGGTAGCCGTCGAGGTCGGAGTAGAAGCTCGTCCGCACGAAGTCCGCGTCGGGGTCGGCAAAGCGGGCCGAGAACGTGATCTCGCGGCCTTCGATGATTTCGTCCCCCTCCTCGGGCGTGAACGAGATGAGGAACGGCGGCCCGTTGACGGTGAAGTGCACCACGCGCTGCTCGCCGGGCCCGTTGCCGGCCCAGTCGTACGCGCGCCAGCGGACGGCTGCGGCGGCGCCGGGGGCAAGCGAGACCTCGGCCGTGGCCTCCAACGAGGCCCCGAAGGCGCGGACCGCCGGGCGCGACCACGGGCCCCACGTGAGGCCTCCGTCCGCGGAGACCTGGTACTCGATGGCCGACGCGTTGGTCCCCGCGACGGCGTCTTGGATGAGCGCCGAGACGACGACCAGGGGGCCATCGGCGGTGGCGAACGGCGCGGGCTGGTGGGCCGAGACCGCGGGCGGATCGGGGTCGTGGGTGATCGAGAGCAGGCCGGTGGAGTTCCCGTGGCCGGCGCGGTCGTGGGCGAACACCTGGAGCACGTTGTCCCTCCCCGTGCAGAGGTCGAGGTGCGCCTCCCCGACGACATGTCCGCCGAGCGCGACGAGCGACGCGGGGACGTCGCCCCACGTCGCGTTGCACGCGCTGCGGAAGAGGACGCGGACGTCGGCCGGGTCGACGCCGGAGACGCCGTCGACCACGTCGATGGTCACCCACACGTCGGGCGTGCTCGACAGCGCGGGCGCCGTCACCGCGACGCGGGGGCCCTGGAGGTCGACCGCGAACGAGGACGAGGCGGTCGTCGTGTTCCCGCCAGCGTCCACCGCGGTCCACGTGAGCGTGTACGTGCCCTCGGGCAGCCATACCTCGAGGCGGGCGCGCACCGCGTTGCTCCCGATGGGCGTGAGGACGAGGCTGAAGTTCCCGCCCGGGGCGGCGGCGGCAAGCGGGGGCTCGAGGGCGAAGGAGACATTGAGCTCAGAGGCCGGCGCGTCGGCGTCCGTGACGGCGGCGGTGGCGCCGACCATCGCGTGGGCCGCGTGTTCCATCGTGCCGCTCGTGTTGAAGAGCGCGCCGTCCTCGGGCCCCTCGATGACCACGGCCGGGGCGTCGGCGGCGGCCGGCGCCGCAGCGGCGAAGAGCGCGGCCGCGGCCACCGCGACGGGGAGCGCGAGGGCGGACGCGCGCATGCGAGCGCGAAAGGCCGCCGTGGGCGGGCGTAAACCTTTCGCCTGGGTTACCCGGCGCCGCTGGCTAGCCGGCGGTAGACGAGCACCGTGCCCATGGCCGTGTTCCGCCACAGGAAGGCCTCGGCACGCGCCCGGCCCCGCGCGACCCACCGGGCCCGCTCGCCGGGGTCGGTGAGCGACGCCATGGCAGCCGCCACGGCCTCGGGGTCGTCGGGCGGCGCGACTAGGGCGGCCCCGCCGCACACCTCGGCAAGCGCCCCGCGGCCGGACACGACGGCGGGCACGCCGAGCCGCATGGCCTCGAGCGGCACGAACCCGAACCCCTCGTAGAGCGCCGGGTGCACGACGGCGAGCGACCCCTCGTAGACCGCGGGCAACGCCTCCGAGGGGAGGTGGCCGAGCTCCACGACCGCCCCCGCAAGCCCCGGGTCCTCCCTGACCTGGCGGGCCGCGGCCCGGGGGAGGCGCCCGGCGACCACGAGCCGCACGGCCTTCTCGTGGCCCGACCGGAAGGCCCTGAACGCCGCGAAGGTGGCCGGGAGGTTCTTCGTCCCGGAGGTCCCGACGGCGAGGAAGTAGGGGGCGCCCCCGAGCCCGAGCCCCTCCCGGACCCTCTGGCCGCCCTGGCCCGCCGGGGCGACGTGGTCGCTGCCTAGGTACGTGACATGCACCTTCTCACGCGGGACATCGAAGTGGCGCAGCACGTCCTCCTTCGTCGTGTTCGAGTTCACGAGGACAGCGTCCGCCCGGTCCAGCACTCGGGGCATCGCCCGGCGGAAGTACGCGCGGAACGACGCGGGGGCGTGCTCGGGGAAGTCGAGGGGCATGGTGTCGTGGACCGTCACGACCTGGCGGGCGGCAAGCTTGCGGCGCACGCCGATGTAGGGCTCGTGGACGACGTCCACCGTGGCCGCGAGCCTGCGCAGCGCGGCCTCCTGCGACACGACCCACAGCGGGCCCGGCAGCGCGCTGTAGCGGACCTCGCGCGCCCGCCGGTAGAGGGGGTCATCCGAGGCGTCCTTGTGGACGAGCGTGAGCTCGATGTCCTCGCGCCCCGCCAGCTCCGCGAGGTGCGCGGCCAGCTGGCGCGTGTAGAGGCCCACCCCGGTGTAGGGCTCGTCGATCCACTTCGTGCAGAGGGCGACCCGCACCGGCTCGCCCCCGTCAGCGGGCCGGCGGGCCTTGGCCGCGCGGGCACCGCGGGCACGGCGGGAGCGCGGCGGCCTGCGCCACGAACGCCGCGGCCGCCTCCTCGAGGCGCGCGTCGGCCTCGCGCAGGGCCTTGGCGAGGACCTCGTCTTGCGCCTTCGAGCGCTTGCGCCCAGCCGCGCGCGCGGGGGCGGCCACGCGCTCGGCGAGCGCGACCTTCCCGGGGGCGGAGGGCTCCCACCCTTGCGCGAACGCGCGGAGGAGCTCCGCCTCCGTCGGCTCCCCCGCGGGCGGCTCCACCGCGGCGGCCGCCCGGCCCGCCGGGTTCCACCCGGGGTGGGGCGCCGCCTGGCGCACGGCCACGATGGTGGCCGCGAAGCACATCCCGAGCTCGCGCGCCAGCTTCGCCTCCGTCGCCGCCGTGAAGCTCGTGACCGACGCCCCGTAGGACGCGAGCCACTCCGACTCCGCGGCCGTCGGGTGGTGCGGCCCCGAGACCGTCGCCACCGTCCCCCCCTCGCGGACGCGCAGCCCGAACCCGCGGGCCACCGAGGCGTAGTCGCGCGACAGGCGGCCGCAGAAGGGCTCGTCCATCTCCGCGTGGTGCGTCCCCTCGATGCCGCCGCCGTAGAGCGTCACCGTCCGGCCCGAGAAGTCCAGGAAGTCCGAGGGGAGCACCACGTCGCCCACCCGGATGCGCTCGGTGAGCGACGTCCCCACCGACGCGGAAATCACGCGCGTCGCCCCCGCCCGCCGCAGCGCCGTGGCCACCGCCCGGTACGGCAGGTTGTGCGGCGCGAACGCGGCGGCCTGGGACTTCTCGACCGCGACGAAGCGCCCGCCGCCCACGGCCCCCGTGACGACGTCCACGGAGCCCCACGCGGTCACGTGCGTGCTCGTCTCCACCGGGCCGTCCGCCCGGCGCGCTAGGCGCCCACCCACCCCGGACGAGCCCACGACCCCGAGGGCCGCCGCCGCTTCGCCGGACACCGCGTGGCCAATGCCTTCCTCCCTCATCAAGCCGCCCGCCGGCCCGTCAACGTCACCCCGGCGAACACTGTCGGATAGAAGTTAAATAGCGATAGAACGCCCCATGCCTTCCGCATCGGGTGACAGGCGTGACATCTGCACAGGGCAACCATCGGGTCTACGGCTACCGCGTCGCCAACAACGGCGAGTTCATCCGGATCGAGAACGGCCGCGAGACGCGGACGGACTTCTACTTCGTGCGAGGCGGGCGCCCCGACGCCTGACCGCGCTTCCCCCGCCCCGTGCGCCGCTTTCGCGCCAGGGCCGCCGCCTCCGCGACGCGCAGCGCCGCCTCCCGCATGGCGGCCGATTGCCGCCGCAGCTCACCGGTGGCCTCCGCGAGCGCGTCCACGCTCTCCCGCAGCTCCCCCGACGACCGCTCGAGCCGCCGCAGCCGCTCGTCCGCCCGCTCCGCCTCGCTCTCGAGCGCGCCTAGCCGCGAGGCGCCCCCCCGCACCTTCGGCTCGGGTGGCGGCCCCTCCGGGGCCTGCTCAGGCTCCGAGCCCTCCCCCAACCGACGGCCCCCTCAGCCAACGATGTCCACAAACCCGCGGTCCGCGTCGAGCTCCAGCACGGCGCCCTGCGGTATCCGGCGGATGTCGACCTTGTCGATCATGGGGATCCCCGACATGATCGCCCCCGTGGCGATGATCGTCTCGGCCTCCGCGTTGATGATCCCGGCGGGCGCGAGCCCGTTCATCTTGAGCTCGTAGATCACGTACGAGCCGACGGTCGACCCGCGCCCCCGGGGGAACACGAGCACGGTGTCCTGCACGCAGCGGCCGCGCACCTGCTGGTCCGTGTCCTGCACGAGCCCGGTCACCGGGTCCACCCCGCCGAGGAACGAGAGCGGCGCGTTGCACACGAGCGCCGCCCCGCGCGCCTTGCCCCCGTACACCCGCCGGCCCTCGAGCCGCACGCGCTCCCCCCCGCCCACGACGTCGCCCCCTCACCTGCTGATGTGCGAGAGCAGCTCCCACGTCGAGCCGAAGTAGATCCGCTGCCCGCCGAACCCCTCCTTGGGCATGTAGAAGGCCGCCTTGGCGGAGTTGAGCGCGGTCACCTTGTGCTTGTTCTCCACCGGCGTGACCACCTGGCAGGTGTCCACGATCACCCGGCCGAAGCGCTCGAGCACGCCCACCTCCTGCCGCAGCGAGGTCATCACGACGCGCGAGGTGGAGAACCACAGTTCCACCTCCGGGCGGACGCGCTCCCGCCCGTCGAGGAAGGCCGCCATGTCGATGATCTCCTCGGCCGACAGGTGCGGGCACCCGAACGCGATGAGGTCCACCTCGTCGAGCGCCGCGTCGCTCATCCGGCGCCGCTTGTCCGCGAGGTCCTCCTCGCCGACGCGGATCCGCCCGCAGCCCGCGAGGTCCTGCCCGTCGGCCTCCGGCGTCACCCCCTCCACGTGGAAGACCGCGGCCGACCCCCACGCGGCCATCGCGGCCCCGAGGTTCTTGAGGTCGTCGTCGAAGGGGCGGATGCCCCGGAAGTACACGACGCCCCCCTCGGTGCGCTCGCCGGCCACCGCCCCAAGCAGCGGGAAGTCGACGGCCTCGACCTTCCGGCCGAGGTCGACATCGACGACCACCTGGGCGGCCCGGTTCGCGTCGAGGTGCATCCCGTAGTTGGCCGTCTTGCCGATGACTGCGGCCGCGAGCGCCGACGGCCCCCCCTCGCGGTTCGTGCGCGCGCCGATGGCCGAGTTGAGGAAGACGCAGTTGGCCGACTCGGCGGAGGCCACGTGCTCGCCGAAGTCCGGCCCCCGGCCGATGAGGAAGGGGGTGCACGTGCACACCATCTCCAGGCCCATCTTCGCGTAGGCCTTCAGGATCTCCCCCTGCTTCTCGTTGAAGCGGGCGTCGACGCCCATCTCCTCCCAGTGCGTGGGGTCGCGGCCGCAGGGGTTCAGCGTCGACGGGACGCTCACGACCGCCCCGCCGCGGGCCATCTCGCGCAGCCACTGGAGGCCGCCATCGCGGATCGTCTTGTAGGAGACGCCGGACACGTGCGCGCGCGTGATGGGGATGAGGCGGTCGGCGCCGTAGAGGTCGCCGAGGGCGACGAGCAGCTCCATCGCCTTCCTAGCTCCCTCGCCGCGCTCGCCCCGCAGGACCTGCTCGTCCTCGCGCGTAAGGTGCATGGGGCCATCCTCCTCTCCCTACCCCGGACGCCCCCACCCCTACGGCCTGCGCCGTGGGGGCGTGCCCGCTCGGCCGCCGGCCGCGGCGCCGCGGACGGCGGCGGCCGCGACCGCGACGCCGCCAAGCGCCGCCAGCGCGCCCGCGGCCCCCGGGGCCGGCAGCACACCGCCCGGGTCGGCCGCCTTCGGGAACTTCATGTCCGTGGAGTTCGTGGTCGTGTAGTTGAGCTCGGCGCCCACGTACTTGGCGTAGAGCGAGATGGTGTAGATGCCGCTGCCCACCGAGCCCTGCGCCGCGTACTCCCAGTTCCAGGTTACGGTCGACCCGTTGACTGTGTCCTCGACCGTGGAGACCCACTCCACGAACTCCGGCTGGGACGTGGACGGGCCCGTGAATGCCACCCCGACCTCCTTTTGGTCCCAGCCCACCCCGAAGGCCTCCTTGACAATCGCCGTGACATTGACGTGGCCCGGGTCGACCCGGCGGTCCACGAGCGTGAGGTTGAACGGGTTGGTGACGAAGTCGAGGCGCGACCTGAAGACGTTCCCGTAGTAGTGGAAGGTCGAGTCTGCGGAGGGGCCGACGCCCCTGGACGACGACGCCGAGTACTGCAATTGGAACGTGAGCACCGTACTCTTCCCGAGAATCCGCGGCGGGAAGTTCCCCGAGCCGGGGTCGAGCGTGAACTCGGCCGGGGCCGCCGACAGCGTGGCCTTGGTGTCCGTGGAGAGCGACGCGACCGTGTTGCCGTTGACGCCCACGTTCACGATGAACCGGACGTTGGTCGCCCCGAAGTCGGACGAGGCCCAGATCGACATGCCCTCCAGCGACTCGAGCTCCAGCTGCTCGTCGACGAGGTTCACGCTCCACGTCCCGACGTTGGCGATGAGCGCGCGCGGCACGGACACCCCCGAGGCGATGACCTCCTGGCCGGCGGACTCGTTGTAGGGGGGGACGGGGGTGATCCGGTCGCTCTTGCCGAAGTAGAAGGACGTGAGCGCGGCGCCCTCCGCGCGCGGGGGCGTGGGCGTGGGCTCGTGCCCGGTGGGCCCCGCGGGGCCGCCCGGCTCGGTGGCCACGGCAGGCGCGGCCCAGGGGATCGCAACGAGCATCAGCGCAGCCGCCGCCGCCCCGAGCCGCCGCGCGGATCGCATCCCATTCGCCTCGCGCGCGCCAGTCGCCCCGTTTCGATGGGGGAGGTCGATATTTGAAGGTTATTTACCTGTACGGAGGGACGCGCCCGCCCCCTAGAGCGCCGCGGCCACAGCCGGCGCCGCGCTGATGCGCGCGGTCGCGCTCTCCACCGTGTCCGTGGAGACGAGGTCGTCGAGCGCCGCGTGGAGGCGCTTGAGCGCGCCGCCCGCGTAGAGCCCGTGGGTGCAGGCGGCGAGCACCGAGGAGGCCCCCGCAGCCTTGAGCGCCGAGGCGGCGGCCGCTATCGTACCCCCGGTCGAGACGATGTCGTCCACGATCGCCACGCGCTTCCCCTTGGCGTGCAGCGACTTCGGCGCGATCTCCACGCGCTCGCTGTCGATCCGGTTCTTGACCAGGTGGTCGAACGGCACGCCCACCGCCTCCGCGACCGGCCGGACGCGGTCGATCGACCCCTCGTCGGGGGAGACGACGAGGTCGACGCCCTTCCCCCGCAGGTACTGGGCCACCTCGCTCAGCGCCGAGATGTTCCGGGCCGCGGGGCTCACCTGCTTGAGGATCTCGGGCGAGTGCACATCCACCGTGACGAACTCGTCCCACCCCTCGGCGAGCACCTTCCCGAGCGCCACGCTCGAGAGCGCCTCGCCGGGCTTGAAGCGCTTGTCCTGGCGGGCGTACGCGAAGTAGGGGACCACGAGCACCGCGCGGCGCGGGCGCATCGCGAGCACCGCGTCGCGCAGGAGCAGCGCCTCGACGAAGTGCGGGTCGGGCCATGTCGTCTGGACCACGGCCACCTCCCGCCCCGCGAGGTCCTCAGCCACCCGCACGTACGCCTCCCCGTCGGGGAAGCGGCGTATCTCGCAGGGGACCACCTTCGAGTCGAGCGCGACCGCGAGCCGGGCGCCGAGCAGCCCCGAGGCGGAACCCGAGACCACGTCCACGCCCCGGACCCCCGGCCCCGAACCGCGGGGCGGGTCAAGAACGTATCCGGCGCGGCGGTCACATCTGGCGGGTCTGGACGCCGTCGAGCGTGGCGGCGTCGGCGGCCACCGGCGGCCGCCTGCGCCCGTACGTGAAGAGGAGCGCGGCGGCGAATGCCACGCCCGACGCGAGGAGCGCCAGGAGCGCGAGCAGCCCCCACAGGCTGGAGAGGAAATCGAGGAGGGAGGAGAGGTAGCTGACGAGCACCCAGCCAAGCAGCGTGACGAAGACGAGCCCCGTGACCGCCACGGCGAGCTTGAGCCGCTCGTGGGGGTCGGGCTCGGCGCTCGGCCATGGGGGCCGCGCGGCGGGCATGGGCTACCCTATCGGCCGGAGCCGACGAGCATGGACGCGCGCAGCTCGTCGAGCGACATCGTCTGCAGGTAGATCTTGCCCGGCCCCACGAGCGAGGCGAGGAACACGCCCTCCCCGCCGAAGGCCATGGTCTTCAGGCCCCCGGCGCTCTGCACGTCGTACGTCACGGACTGCTCCCACGCGACCGCCTTGCCGGTGTCCACGAGCATCTTCTGCCCGGGCTGGAGCTGCATCTCGATGATGTCGCCGAGCGCCTCGAGGAACACGGTGCCCTCCCCGCGGTAGCGCTGGATGATGAGCCCCTCGCCCCCGAACACGCCGGCCATGATCTTCTTCTGCATCGCGGTCTCGAGCGTCACCGTGTCCTCGGCCACGAGGAAGGCGGTCTTCTGTCCGAGCAGCACCTTGCCGCCTCGCAGGTCGAACGGGATGATCCGGCCCGGCAGGTGGGGCGCGAAGGCCACGACCCCCGGCCCCGCCTGCGGGACGAACTCGCTGAGGAAGAAGGCCTCGCCGGTGAGTGCCTTGCGCGCGATCCCTTTCATGATGCCGCCGCGCGCCTTGGCCGAGAGCTCGACGTTGCCGCTCATGTACACCATCGAGCCCTTGTCGGCGAAGACCTTCTCGTTGGCCGCAAGCTCGCAGACAAGCGCTGGCATGTTGTTTCCTAGGATCTGCCACTTCACCGGGACGCACCCCTTGGCGGCCGGGTGCCGTTTCCGGCTCATAAAGGCTCGCCCCCCGGCCTGCGGCCATGATTCCGGCGCGCTGCCGCGCGCCCCACGTCCGATAACCCACCCAGGGGCGACACGCCGGCGCGGTTTCCGGTGGAGCAAGAACAGCCCCTTCCTCCCTTCCCGTGAGATGTTAAACAATCATTAAATACGCAGGGACGCTGGATGTTTTGCAAGAGCCCCGCTTGCCCGCGCTTGTGCCATCTGGCCGCTGAGACATCCCGCGCAAACCCGGACACCGCCGCGCCGACACAAGGGATTGCCGATGAACTCCCCAAAGCGCCTCGCCCCGCCGGTAGCGGAAGAGGTCGGCAGCAGCCCGGCGCTCATCCCGCCGGTGGACGAGTGGATGAAGTCGCAGCAGTTCGAGACGACCTCGGATATCGAGATCCCGGAGCGCCTGCTCGAGCAGGTGATCGGCCAGGAGCCGGCCGTCGAGGTGGTGCGCAAGGCCGCGGACCAGCACCGCCACGTGATGCTCATCGGGCCCCCCGGCACGGGGAAGTCCATGCTGGCCCGCTCGATGACCGAGCTCATGCCCCGCGAGGAGCTGCAGGACGTCATCGCCTACCCCAACCCCGAGGACAACAACGCGCCCCGCATCCGCGTCGTGCCGGCCGCCAAGGGCAAGGAGATCGTCGCGGAGCAGAAGGCGGACGCCATGCAGAAGCGCAAGGACCAGCGGACGTTCTTCACGCTGATCATCCTGATGGTCGTCCTCTTCGCGTTCATCATGTCCATCCGGCCCCCCGGGTCGACCCCCCCGTTCGACGCCGGGACGATCCTCTTCGGCATCATCGCGGCCGCGATCCTGTGGCTCGCGTTCAGCTACCGCGCGGGCCGCCAGGAGACGGCGATGATCCCCAAGCTGCTCATCACGCACGACGGGGAGGAGATGCCCCCGTTCATCGACGGGACGGGGTCGCACGCCGGCGCGCTGCTCGGTGACGTGCGGCACGACCCGTTCCAGTCGGGCGGCCTCGAGACGCCGTCCCACGAGCGCGTCGAGCCGGGCGCGATCCACAAGGCCAACAAGGGCGTGCTCTTCATCGACGAGATCAACACGCTGCGCATCGAGTCGCAGCAGTCGCTGCTCACGGCGATGCAGGAGAAGGAGTTCTCCATCGTGGGGCAGTCCGAGCGCTCTTCGGGCGCGATGGTCAAGTCGGAGCCCGTCCCCTGCGACTTCATCCTGGTGGCCGCCGGGAACGTGGACGCGCTGGCCGGGATGCACCCCGCGCTGCGGTCGCGCGTCCGCGGGTACGGCTACGAGATCTACGTGCGCTCGACGATGGAGGACTCGGACGAGAACCGCAAGGCGCTCATCCGTTTCGTCGCGCAGGAGGTGGCCAAGGACATGAAGATCCCCGCGTTCTCGCGGGACGCGGTCGCGATGATCATCAAGGAGGCCCAGCGGCGTGCGGGGTCCCGCGGAAAGCTGACGCTCCGCCTGCGGGAGCTCGGGGGCCTCATCCGCACGGCGGGCGACGTGGCCAAGGAGAAGGCCGCCACGCTCGTGACGCCTGACCACGTGATCCTCGCGCGCCGCATCGCGCGGCCCCTCGAGCAGCAGATCGCCGACCAGATGATCGAGCGGATCAAGGACTACCGCGGGCTCGTGACCACGGGGGAGATCGTGGGCCGGGTGAACGGGCTCGCCGTCCTCGGCGGGGACTCCGGGATGACGGAGCTCTCGGGGCTCGTCCTGCCCATCATGGCGGAGGTCACCCCCGCGGCGAGCGCCACGGAAGGGCGGATCATCGCCACGGGGTCCCTCGGGGACATCGCGAAGGAGGCCGTGCAGAACGTCTCGGCGCTCGTCAAGAAGTACACGGGGTCCGACATCCGCACGACGGACGTCCACATCCAGTTCATCGAGACCGCGGGCGGCGGGGTCGAGGGCGACTCGGCGTCGATCTCCGTGGCCACGGCGGTCATCTCGGCGATGGAGGACATCCCGGTGGACCAGTCGATCGCGATGACGGGCTCGCTCTCCGTGCGCGGGCAGGTGCTCCCCGTGGGCGGCGTGACCGCGAAGATCGAGGCGGCGGCCGAGGCCGGGATGAAGAAGGTCATCATCCCGCGCGCGAACCTGCGGGACGTCCTCATCGACGACCGCTACGCGCGCATCGTGGAGGTGCTGCCGGTGGAGAACCTGCGTGAGGTGCTCAACCTGGCCCTCGTGGGCCCCGCGAAGAAGACCTTCCTCGACCGGCTGGCCGACATGGTGAAGGACCTCGGCCGCGGGCGCCCGGGGATCGCGTCGATCGCGGGCGGGGACGTCCTCCCGCAGTAGCGGGGCGACCGGTGGGGTTTTCAACGGCCGGCGCCGCTCCCCGCGCGGGCGGGGGGGGCCTGGCGCCGTGGCGGTCGCGCTCATCATCGGCCGGTTCCAGCCGCTCCACTGGGGCCACGTGCGGCTCGTCGAGTGGGTTCGGGCGGAGGGGGATCAGCCCCACCTCGGGATCGGCTCGTCGCAGTTTGCCCACACGCGGGAGAACCCCTTCACGGCCGCCGAGCGCCGGGCGATGATCGAGGCGGCCGACCGGACGCTCGGCCTGCGGCTCGGGCGCGTGGACGACGTCCCCGACATCTTCGACGACGGCCGGTGGGTGGAGCACGTGGCCTCCTGCTGCGGCGCGTTCGACCACATCTACTCGCACAACGAGTGGACGGCGCGGCTGTTCGCGGACGCGGGGGTGGAGGTGCGCCCGGCGCCGATGTTCGAGCGGGGGGCGTTCGAGGGGTCGCGGATCCGGCTCGCGATCAAGGAGCGGGGGCTTGCGGCCGTCGTGGACACGGTCCCGCCGCCGGTGCTCGAGGTGCTGCGCGCGCTCGACGCGGAGCGGCGGATCCGCGCCTCCTGGGGAACGCTCACGCCCGCGCGGCGGTGAGGCGCGCCTTCACGGATCCGCCCGGCCGTTGCGCTTGCGCCACCACAGGTAGGTGGCGGTGCCCGCCGCAAGGATGACGATGAGGACGAGCAGGTAGTAGATGGAGTAGTCGGCCCCCGGCTCGGGCGGCGGCTGCGTGTTGTTCGTGTTGTTGGTGTTGTTCGAGTTGTTGCCGTTGCCGGGGTTGGGAGCCACGACCACCAGGATCGAGACCGTGACCTCGTCCGACGCCGAGTACGCGACCGACCCGAGGTACGTCGCGTTCGCGTGGAGCGCGATCAGGTACTCGCCCGACCGAGGGACTGGCCAGTCGAACGTGACCGCGCTCGACACGACCGCGCCGTCCACCGTCCACTCGAGCGTGACCGCCGTGAGGTTGCCGTCGATGGCGGCAAGCAGCATGAGGCTCCCACCCTCGTCGACCCTGAGGATCGCCCCGCCAACCGGGCTCTCGATAGACACGAGCCCTCCGGGCACTTCGACGACCGTGACCTGCCACTCGACCGAGTCGTTGCTTCCGTTGTCGGCGACAGTGGCGCGCACCACGAACGAACCCGGGGCGGGGAAGTCGAAGGTGGCGTTGTCGCGGCCGGTGCCGGCCACAACCTGCGTGCCGTCGCGCTCCCAGCGGTAGTCGAGGACGGTCGAGTCCGGGTCGGTCGCGCTGATGGCGAACCGGACGGAGGAGCCCGTGCCGACCGTGAGGGCGGTCGAGGCCGGTGTCTGCCCGATGATCTGCGGGCCCACGAACACGAGGAGGCCGTAGTCAAGCGTCGCATTCGCGCCCTGCCCGTCGGAAACCACGACGCGAAGGGTGTGCGCGCCCGCGCCGGCGAGGGCGGCGGAGAGCTCCATCGACGAGCCCGTGCCGACGGGCGACCCGTCGAGATGCCACGCGTACGAGAGGGGATCACCGTCCACGTCCGTGCCGACCACGGCGAAGGTCACGTTTTGGCCCACGTGCGCCGTCTTGGTGAGCGGCCCTACCGCGGCCAGCGCAGGCGCGTCGTTGACCGCCGTGACCTGGAGCACGAAGGTCGAGGCGTTGGAGAGGCCGCCGAAGTCGAACACGGTGACAGTGAACTGCGAGACGCCGTTGAAGTCCTGCGGGGCGACCACATCGAACCCCGTGGCAGTCACATTGGAGACGGCAAGCGGTAGGGCGGCCGACGCCTGGTGCGACGCGATCCCGTCGTCGGGGTCGCTGAAGAAGTCGGACACCGTGAAGTGGTAGGGCGTGTCCTCCGGCGTCGTGAGCGTGCCGTGCGGGAGCGCAACGGGCGGCTGGTTCGTGCTGCCCGCACCGGTGACGAGGACGATGAGCGCGAAGGTGGCGCGGCCGCCGGGGCGCCCGTCGTCGACCGTGAGCGTGATGTTGAGGGTGGCGTTCTGGCCGGGGTCGGCCGTGATGTTGAGCACATCACCGGCGCCGACCGAGCACTGGAGCCCCGCGGGTGCCTGGCACGCGACGGTGAAGGGGTCGCCGTCGGGGTCGCTGAAGTGGCCTGTGAGGTCGACGTCCACGCCCTCGCCGGCAGTGACGTTGACGACCGGCAGGGCGACCGCCAACTCCGGCGGCCGGTTCACTTCGTAGCCGAGCAGGAGGTACCCGCCCTCGTCGACCACCTTGTTCTGCACAAGCGGTGACCAGAGGAACGACTGGTTGAAGCTCCGCACATCGCCGTTGTTGTCGGCCACGCCGCCGCCCGTGATGTTGTAGACCTCGAACGTCCCGGCCGGGACGGTCACGTTCGTGACGCCGGCCACCGAGAGGTTGTAGTCGAGCGCGAGGTAACTTGAGGTGGCCACCTGCCCGGAGGAGCCGACCTCGTACCACCCGGTGGAGGTGAGGTTGGAGGCGATGTGCCAGACCGTCCCGTCGGCCGGAGTCCCGAACACCACCTGCTCAAGGGGAGGGGTGGCCACGGTTTCGTTGTGCGCGCTGCCGGACACGGAACCGACGATGGGCAACGACGACGTCGTCACGTTGAGGTCCTGCGTGAAGTTCAGGATCGCAAGGTTTGCCTTGCGGACCCAGGCGAACGTGACGGACGTGAACGTCGCGCTTGCCGGCACACGCCCGACGATGGGCGCGGTAGCGTTGCCCTGCATCGTGCCCGCGTGGTCGTTGCGGACGACCCACGCGGGCCCGGACGGGGTGGACACCTCGCCGACCACCGACGAGGTGTAGGTGTCGTTGACGTAACTCGCCTCGTAGGTGACCGTCCCCGAGCCGATCTGCTCGTAGTAGGGCCCGACGTACCGGTAGGTCCAGTTGAACCCGACGGCCCAGCCGGGCGCGGGCAACGCGGAAGGAAGCGCTTGTGGCGAAGGCCCCGCGAGCGCGCCAAGCGGCGCGGTGGCCGCAAGCAGCAGGGCCGCAAGGACGGCCGCCGTGGGACGGGGCCAGGGGGCGCGCACGCTGCCGCCCACGGGAGTCCGGGCGAAAAGGGTTCCGCTCGCGTCCCGCTCACTGGCCCCATTCGGCGGCCTCGAACTCGAGGATCTCCATGTCGCTCGACCGGTCGTACTCCCGCCGCCGCCGCGCCACCGGGCCGGGCGCGTCCAACGCCTCGTCTGTGGCAAACCGGACGACGATGGGCTTCCACACGTCGAGCAGCCCCGGGATGGACTCGAACTCCGCGCTCTTCCCGTTGCCGGGGAAACCTGCGGCCGCGGCGCCGGGGGCGTCCTCCTCGCCGCGGTCGTAGGCCTCGAGCAGGCCGAGCGCGTCGTCGCCCTCGCGCATCGCCGCGCGGCGCAGCTCGTCCTCGAGCTCCTGGGCGGAGATCTCTCCCTCCAGGTGGCGGAGCAGCAGGGCCGCATGGAGCTCGGGGGGCGCGTCCTCCGGGCGCGGGGGCGACGCGTCGACGAGCACGACGCGGCCCGAGCGGCGCATGAAACGGTCGGAGAGCAGCTCGCGCAGCCGGCGCCGGTACTCCGCGACCGCCCCGAGGAGCTCCCGCTCGTCCACCGTCGCCGCGCGGACCTCGAGCACGCGGCTCCTCGCGTGGACGGACACCTCGACGAAGAACGGGCGCCCGCCGCCCTTCACCTGCGCGAAGTACCAGGCCTCGAAGTGAGACGGGTGCGCGGCCGCGTGCTCCATCACCTTCACGGGGCCGTCGCGCTCGATCGCCTCCTTCGCGCGCTCGAACGCGAACCGCGCGCTCACGTGGGGGCGCACGTAGATCCGCCACCCGTCGCGGGCGACGTCCCGCCGCCGGAGGAACGCCTTCACGGGCTCCGGGCTGGCGTCGCCCGGGGCCCCAAGTGCGGGGGGTTCGATCCGGACCGGGACGCGGCGCGCGGGGACCTGCACGACATTCCCGCTCGCCGTCGTGTACTCCATCGTGATGGCCAGCGGCCCCTGGCGGGCCTCGACGGGGAGGAAGTGGACGTCGAGAGTGGCCACACCGCGCTCGAGGGGCTCGAGCAGCCGGAGGGTCGAGCCCCCGAGGATCGCCCCCTCGCCGTAGACTGCCGCCGGCCGGAGGAAGTCGCGCGGCGAGGCGAAGCGCACCTCCACCCGGCGGGCGGGCAGCGCGCTCTCGTTGTGGAGCGACAGGCGGACCATCAGGCTCGCGCCGCGGGGCGTGCCGACGGCGTGCGCATACACGGCGGTGGCGGGCGGCCGGCCGGGAAGGTTGGCGACGGGCGCATTCCACGCCGCCTTCAGGGAGGCCGCGGCCGCGTTTGCCCACGTCGAGTCGCGCGGCGCCTCCGCGGAGAGGTGGTGCGCGTTGGCCTCCTCGAACGCTAGGACGGCCGCCATCCCGCGGGACTCGTCCGAGGGGTCCGCGGGGCGCGCGAGCAGCAGCCCGAGGAGGCACGCGTCGCCCGCCACGACGACCAGCACGCCCTCCGGCAGGGGGATGCGGCGCAGGCTCCGGGGCGGGGCCGTCCCGTCCGCCGCGAAGCGGGCGGCTGCGTGCCGCGCGTTGGCCGGGACCGAGGATGCGCCCAAGGGGCGGAACTCGGGGCCCACGCCGCAGAGGAAGGCCCCCGCCTCGTCGACGAGGAACATGAGGCTGAACGCGCCGGCAGGAGAATCCGGTCCGCTCGCCGGGAAGGGCGCCTTGGAGATTCCCCCCGCCATGGATTCGGGGGGAGCGCGCCAGACCCTTA
>Ga0302046_10000081_pt1 | contig 94967 bp, 70 predicted proteins | sample RVTome_11_FD_200261 | JGI IMG/M metagenome (GOLD analysis project Ga0302046, IMG submission 200261) | Soil microbial communities from uranium-contaminated site in the Upper Colorado River Basin, Wyoming, United States - RVT147D111 (version 2) ... | reverse complement strand
CGTGTACGACGCGCCCGAGGCATTCGTGAAGTACACGATCGGCCGCCCGCCGTAGGTGTTGGAGGTGTCGATGTCGTGCTGCGCGTAGGCAACCAGCATCGTCACCGCGAAGTTCACGCTGATCGGGTGCGTCGAGTTGTTGAACGTGACGCCCCGGAGCGTCCAGAAACTGGACGAGGTGAGAAACAGAAGCGCATTGTCCCCCGTGCCGTTCTCCAGCACGCTGTCCTGGATCCACCCGTAGTCCGTGTTGGAGGAGTAGAGCCCATACGTGCCGCTGTTCGCGAGGGTCACGTTCTCCAAGCGCGGCCCCTGCGAGTTCAAGACATAGACACCATAGGACATCGACCGTATCGTTAGGTTCGAAAGGACGCCCGGGCCCGCCTGTGTGGAGTAGACACCGAAGTACCCGCGGGTGATCGTCGTCCGCTCAACGCGGTAGAGCGCACCGTAGTAGACATACACAGAGTAGTACGACCCGTTGAGCGAGCTGTTCACGACCCGGTTGTCGTAGGAGTTCTGGTCAAACTGGACGCATGCCTGCCAACCCTGGCATGTGAGCCCCTCCACGGTGTTGTTCTGCGTCCCCCCGAGGAACTCCAACGCCGTGAACGTCTGGCTCACATGCGTCCAGTTGTGCCCAACGAACTGGTTGCGCCCGCCCCCGTATACCCAGATGCCGGCGTAGGAAGAGGTCGTGGGCGCCGATTGGTTGAGCCCCGTGAACATGTTGTCCCACGAGTCCCGGACGAGCAGGTTGATCGTGTTCCCGGAGGCGTTCAGGCCCTGGAACGTCGAGTTGTCGACACCCACGAGCAGGGCCCCGTGGATACGCCCCGAGAGGGTGTTGTTGATGCTCACGGTGACGCCCGTCGAGTTGACGACGAAGAGCTGCGCCGCTGGCCCCGAGTAGCTTACCCCGCTCGCGTTGGCGATGAAGACGATCGGCACGCCGTTGTAGGTCGTTGTGAGGTCGATGTCGTGCTCCAGGTAAACCGGAGCCATCGTGTCGCTGTAGAAGAAGTCGATCGGCTGCAGGGACCCTGAGATCGCAACGTTCCGCAGGGTCCAGTGCTCTGAGCGATAGATCTGGAGGTTGAAGCGGCCCGCAGCTGTGTGGTTTGTGAACGAGACGTTCTCGAGGACCCCACCCGGCGACATGTCGGTGTAGATGCCGTCGTCGGCGCTGGCGTTGACGACCCCGTCGCGCAGCACGTTGCCAGGCGCGTAGTGGAAGCGGATGCCGTACGAGTTGGCGAGGCTGAAGGAGAAATTCGAGAGCGTCCCGCCCGACGCGTAGTAGAAGTAGGCCGCATACAGGCCACCGTCCCGCACGAGCAGGCGGTCGCCGACCACGCCGTTCGCCTGGTCGAAGTAGAGGCTGTGGGAGGTCACGGACCCGTTGACCGTCAAGTTGTAGAGGCGGTGGTTGTAGGTGGCCCCGCCATCGAGGGCCACGCCGTACTGGCCGCACGCTGTGAGCAGCACGTCCTGGAACCGCCAGTCCGACGCGCTGGTTATTTCAACGCACGCATAGGAGGGACCGAGCATCGTCGCGTTCTCAAGGGTTCCATTGTGGCCGAGGTTGTTCCCCACGTAGACGCCGCGCTGGCCACCCTGGAGGGTGAGGTTGTTGGCCACGAAGCCGGAGCTGCGCACGTAGAGCACCTGCAGCGACGTCGAGTTCGTGATGATGCGGACGCCCTCCCGGCTTTGGCCAGCGAGGGTCACCGAGGCGTTCCAGATCGTGATGTTCTCGTAGTACGTCCCGTTGTAGACGAACACGGTATCGCCCGGGGCCGCGTCGTAAACCCCCTTCTGGACCGTCGTCCACTGGCGGGTGGCGGGGTCGTCCGCCCCGAAGCTGTCGTCGACATATACGGTGGCGGCCGAGCCCGGCCCCGCAAGGAGGAGGACGGCGACTGCGAGGACGCCGATGCACAGTACCGGGACAATCCGCGTGCCCGTCGAGGATCGCTGGGAGTGCCGCGGCGCCGGCCGCGGTCGTTCTCGCCCATCGTTGAGAATGTTTAACCCCCCCCGGCGTCCCCCTGACCCCCCCAGCCAGCCGGAAGAGCGATAATAAGTGTTTCTAGGGGGCGCCCGGGCCCCGAATGATCACACGGCGTGAAAAACAGGAGCGCCTTCCGGAATGCGGCGGGGCGCATGCGGCCCAGGGGGGCCCTACGCGTTCGGCTCGGGGGGCGGCGCGCCGCCCCCACCCTCGTCCTGGTCCGTCTCGCCGCCCTCGAGCTCCTCGCTGCTCATCCGGGACATGAGCGACTTGCGCTCGATCTCCGCCTTCACCTCGTTGTCGAAGAGCAGCGCGATCTTGAGGTCGCTGTACTTCTCGATGATCGTGCTGTTCAGTGTGTGGTTGAACTCGGCGAGCAGGCCCGTGATTGCCTTCATGTTCGTGGAGGCCGCGAAGAACTCGATGGTCTTCCCCTCCTCGATCACGGAGGTGCGGATGACGATCTTGTAGCCCTTCACCTTCGTCTCGCCGTAGAACCAGGCCTCGCCCTGGAAGGGGTTGAAGCGCGTGAACTCGCGGACCATCTGGACGTCGTGCGCGTTCACCACGGTCTTCACGAGGTCGAAGATGTCCTTGTACTTGATGTACGGCGGGACCTTCTGGATCTCGAAGACCTTCGCGTCCTTCTCCGTGAGCTCGGCCTCCACGAGGCGCTTCAGCATCGCCGTGTTCGCGTGCTCCTTCGTGAAGAAGAGCGGGCAGACGACCTCCGCCCTCCGGGTCTTCATCGAGACCGTGTGCAGGACGCCCGACGCGTCGCGGTAGCGGCAGACCCCGTCGATCTGCGACTCCGTGCAGATCTGCGGGTCGAAGTAGTAGGCGACGGACGACTTCTCGCCCGGGTTGAGCACCCCGAGGAGCACCTTGGCCCCGGCGGTGCGGTAGGCCGCGGGCTCCACGCGCCCGAGGCGGAGCACGTCCTCGTTGTACTCGATGTCCACCGTGACCTTCGTGATGACCATCGGCGTGTTGTTCTTGATGCCGACCTTAAGGCGCACGAAGCCCTGGAAGAACTCGAGCTCGGAGAGCATCCGCACCTCCTGCTTGGTGGTGGCAAGCTGCACCTCCCGGCGCGACACGCCCACCGTGAGCGCGAGGATGGGCGCGAACTTGGCCTCCATGTCGGAGAACGCGTCCATCATCCCGTCCCACTCCTCGACGACGCCGGCGTACGAGAGCTCGATCCCCTCGATCACGTCGCGGACCTTGTCCATGAACTCCTGGTCGGGCTCGCCGTAGATGATCGCCGCCATGAAGATGTGCTTCCCGCGCTCGATGATGATCTGGTTGTCCCCGTACCCCATCTTGTTCAGCTCGCCCTCGGCGGCGAACGAGTCCTTGATGAACGACTGGACGGCCGTGAACATGGACGACACGAGCTCCGGGTCCTCGAACTTCTGCAGGCCCATGTCGGTCTTCGAGTAGAGCAGGCGCCCGTCCTTGTAGATCACGAAGAGCCCTTCGATGGCGTAGGTCGTCGCCTTCTCGGGCGCGGCAGCCGCGGCGGCGAGCGCGGCCCCGGCGGCGCCCGCGGCCGCGACGGTCACGGCCTCCGGCGGGGCGCGCACGGCCACGGGCTCGACCGCGGCCACCTGCCCGGCGGCGACGGCCTGGGTGACCTCGGCCCCCTCCTCGCCCTTCCGGCGGCGCATCATGATGAAGAGGACGCCGCCGCCGCCCACGCCCGCGACCGCGATGAGCGGGAGGAGGAGGCCCCCGAGGCCCGTGTCCCCGGCACCGGTCGTGCCCGGCGGCCGGACGTTCACCTGGATCGTCTGGGTGGCGGTGGCCCCCGAGGGGTCGCGCAGCGTGAGCGTCACGGTGGCGGAGCCTTCCGCAACCCCCTGGACCCGGAGGGCGAGCCCCTCGCCCGAGCCGACGACCGTCACGGTGGCGGTCCCCGAGGCGCCCGAGGAGGCGGAGAGCGTCAGGTTGCCCGACGGGTCGTCCGCGTCGGAGAGGTACGAGAAGAACGGGAGGTCGATCGCGTCGCCGACCTCCACCTCCGCCGAGGACGGCGCGCCTGCGAGGAACACCGGGGCCGCGTTGCCGGCGGGCACGAACCGGATCGTGAAATTCTGGTACGCGTAGACCACGCCGTCCCACGCCCAGAGGCGCACGTCGTCCAGGCGGTACCCGGAGGTCGGGCCGTAGCCGTGACTCCAGGCGATCCGGCCGGTCGACGGGGCGATCGTCATCCCGGGCGGCGCGATGTCCAGCCCGAAGAGCAGGCTGTCGCCATCAGCGTCTGACACCTGGGGCAAGTACGCGTATTGCGCCCCCGTGGGCGCCTCGGTGGGGGGGTTCGACGTGAACACCGGAGGCCGGTTGCCCACGCCCGCCCGCCCCACGGTGAGGTTGAACGAGAAATTCACCGATGACCAGCCGTCGGAGATCGTGAAGTTCACGACATAGAACCCGATCACCTCCGGCTGCCACTCCAGCGCCAAGTTTCCGCCAATCTGGGTGACGGCCATCCCGGATGGCGACCTCACCGTCACGTTGTGCGTGTCGCCTGCGTCCGCGTCGACGAGCGGGAGAACGCCCTGGTACGTCCCCGGGATCGTGATGGAGCCCGGCGGCAGGCTTGAGAGCGACGGCACGTCGTTGACGCGCAGTGTGAACGACGAGGTCGCCTCGTTGCCGCTCGGGTCGGTCGCCGCCAGCGTGACCAGGTACTCGCCAGGAAGCGCAAAGGTCCAGCTCGGGGTGGCCCCGCTGAGGAACTGCGGCTCGCCGTAGGTGAAGGTCCACGCGAACGAGAGGTTTCCGGCCGCCGTCGGGTCGTTGTCCGTGGTGGCGCTCGCGTTGAAGGTCACGGTCGCCCCCTCGTTGACGACGGGCAGGGCCGGCAGGACGATCGCGGGGGGCGTCCGGTCGAGGGCAGTGACCGTGAGGGTGTCCGTTGCCGACAGCCCGGCGCCGTCCGTCACGCGCAGCTCGAAGACGTACGTCCCCGGGACCGTCGGCGTCACGATCAACAACGGGCCGGAGGGGCTGGAACCGACGGCAGGACCGGCAAGCTGCGTCCACAGGAACGACTGCACGGCCCCGTTGTCGCTCGAAGAGCTGCCGTCGAGCGTGACGAGCGTCCCCTCGTCCACGACCTGGTCGGCGCCCGCCACCGCCACAGGCGGCGTCAGGTCGCGCACGCGGACGGCAATCGTCCGCGTGGCCGCGTTCCCGGCGCGGTCGGTGACCGTGAGCTGGACCGTGTAGTTGCCCGGGTCGTCCCACGTGTACTGGACCACCGGCCCCGTGAGCAGCGCGCTCAGCCGCCCGGAGAGGTTCCACACGAACGCGCCGGGGTCGAGCGGGTTGGGCCCGTCGCTCGCCGCGCTCGCGTCGAGCGTCTGGAGGATGTCCTCGTCCACCGTGAGGTCGAGGAGCGCCGGGACCGCGGGCGCCGCCATGTCCGTCACGAGCTGGAGCGTGACGACCGCCTGCAGCCCCGCGCGGTCGGTAGCCAACAGCCGGACGCTCCAGTTGCCGTCGCCCCAGGCGGCCGTGCTGATGGTGTACGGGCCGCTCCCGTTGGCGGGCAGGACTGCGCCGCCGTCGCGCTGCCAAGTGACCGAGAGCAGGTTCGTGTCCGAGGCCGCGAACTGGATGGCCGTGCCGGGCGTCACGAAGGACCCGTTCGCGGGGACCACGCCGGAGATGACCGGCGCCAAGGAGTCGACGGTCACGAGCGCCGTGCGCACGGTCCGGTGGCCCGCGAGGTCCTGGGCGGTGAGGACGACCGTGTAGGGCCCGTCCGCCCAGGAAGTCGGGATCGCCACGGATGCCGCGCTCCCGTTGCCCGACTGGCCCGCCCCGTTCGTCCATGCAAACCACACGAGGTTCGCCTCGAGGACGGAGACGTTCAGCGGGGTGCCGGCCGCCACGAACGAGCCGTTCCACGAGGGGTCGGCGATCGCCGGAGGCGTCGAGTCGAGGACGAAGTGGAAGGTGGCGGTCGCCGCGTTGCCGGCGCGGTCGACGACGGTCACGGTCACGTTGTGGTCGCCATCGGTCCAAGCCGCCGTCGTCGTGATGTTCCAGGCGACAGCGAACATGCTCGCCCCCGTGCCGCGGTCCCAGGTGGCGGTCGCTAGGTTCACCTCGGCGATGGACAGGTTCAGCACCGTCCCGGCCGCGATGTGGGAGTTGTTGGCCGGCGCGACCAGGACGATGAGGGGGGCCGTGGAGTCGACCGTGAACCGGAACACGGCGGCCCGTAGGTTGCCGGCAAGGTCCGCCGCATACACGGACACCGTGTACTGCCCGTCGGCCCACGAGCCGGTGCCGATCTGCCACGGCGCGGCGAGCGTCTGGTTCGCCCCCCCGTTGTTCCACACGACCGCGTTCACATCCAGGTTGGCGTCGGAAACGGTGAGGTTGATGGCCGTGCCGGCCCGGATGTGCGCGTCGTCGGCGGGGCTGTTCAGCACGACCGACGGCAGCGTCGAATCGAAGGTGAGCCGGTACACCCGGTACTGCCGGTTGCCCGCGAGGTCCCACGCGACGACGGCCACCGAGTAGAGCGCGTCCGGCCACCCCGTGGTCGTGATGTTCCACTGGGACGCGAAGGGCTGCGGGCCCTGGCCGATGTCCCAGGTGACGTTGGACGCCAGGTTCAGGTCGCTGATCGTGAAGTTTATCGTAAACCCGGCCACCTGGTAGGAGTTGTTCGTCGCCGGGAAGTTGAGGCTCACGACCGGGACGACCGAGTCCGCCGTGAATCGGTACACGCGGTAGAGCTGGTTGCCCGCGAGGTCCGTCGCGATGACCGTCACGTTGTGGAGGCCGTCGGTCCACCCGGCGGTCGAGATGTTCCACGGCGTCGAGAACGGCTGCTGGCCGGACGTCTCCTCCTCCCAGGTGACCGTGCCGAGGTTGGCGTCGGCGATGCTGAAGTTGATGACCGTCACGCCCGGGATGATGTGGGAGCCGTTGTTCAGCACGTTGAGGGTGATCGTCGGCGCGACCGAATCGATCACGATCCTGTACGTGCGCTGGAGGACGTTGCCCGCCTGGTCGGTGGCCCGGATCACCAGGTCGTAGGCCCCGTCCGTCCACGGGGAGGTCGAGATGTTCCACTGGGAGACGAAGCTCGACTGGCCGTCCCCGTTGTCCCAGGTGGCCGAGCTGAGGTAGGTGTCGGAGATCACCATGTCGAGCGAGTCGCCCCGTTTCTTGACGGAGTTGTTCGCGAAGTTGATCGGAGTGATCGACGGGGGTGTGTTGTCCACGACGAAGTGGAGGAGCCGCGTCGCGGTGTTCCCCACGGCGTCCACGGCGATGATCGTCACGTTGGTGTCCCCCTCGATCCACGCGCTCGTGTTGATCTCGTAGGGCGAGGCCACGGTGTTCGGCCCTCCGCCGGTGTCCCAGGTGACGCTGACGGCCGTGAGGTCGGTGATCTGAAGGTCGAGGACCTGCCCCGCCCGGATGTGCGAGTTGTTCGCCGGCGCCGACAGCGTGATGACGGGGGGCGTCGTGTCGAACGTGAAACGAGCGACGAACGCGACCTGGTTGCCGGCTAGGTCCGTAGCCGTGACGGTGACATCGTAGACTCCGTCCGCCCACCCGGCGGTGGAGATGTCGAAGGGCGAGGGGAACGCGTTCGACCCCGAGCCGTTGTTCCACACGACCGTGTCCAGGTTCAGGTCTGTCACGGTCAGGTTGATCGGTGTGCCCGCCGTGATGATCGAGTTGTTGGACGGGGAGTTGAGGACGACGAGCGGGAGCGTCGAGTCGAAGGTGAACGAGAAGACCCGCGCCACGGAGTTGCCGGCGGCGTCCGTGGCCACAACGGTCACATTCCGCGGCCCGTCAGCCCAGTTGTCCGTGCCCACGTCGAAGGGGGTGGTGAGGGCGTTGGGCCCCGAGCCGTTGTTCCAAGTCACGGAGACGAGGTTGAGGTCCGACGCGTCGAAGTCGAGGGTTGTGCCCTCCGACACGAACGAGTTGTTTGATGGGGCGACCAGTGAGACGGTCGGCGCGGTCGAGTCCAGGGTGAAACTGAACGTGCGGACGACCGAGTTCCCGGCAAGGTCGGTCGCATTCACGGTCACGGTCACGGACCCGTCCGGCCACCCAGCCGTCGAGATGTCGAAGGGCGACGCGAGCGCGCTCGGCCCCGACCCGTTGTTCCAGGTGGCCGAGGCGAGGTTCGCGTCGGTGACGTTTAGGTCGATGAGCCCGCCCGCGGCCATGTACGAGTTGTTCGCGGGGGAGTTCAGGGTGACGAGGGGCGCCGTCCCGTCCAGCGTGAATTGGAAGAGTGCGACGCGGATGTTCCCCGCCGAGTCGGTGGCCGTGATGTTGATGGTGTAGGCGCCGTCGGCCCACCCGGCCGTCGCGATGTCGAAGGGGGAGGCCAGCGCGACCGAACCCGACCCGTTGTCCCACGTCGCGCCCGCCAGGTGCGGGTCCGTGACGGTGAACGCGAGCGTCGTCCCCGGCAGGATGACGGAGCCGTTGGAGGGGGAGTCGAGCGCCACCGTGGGCGCTGTCCCGTCGAGCGTGAACCCGAAGACCGCGACCCGCGTGTTTCCCACCGCGTCGGTCGCCGCGACGGTCACGGTCGTCGACCCGTCGGGCCAGGTGGTGGTGTTGATGTCGTAGGGCGACGCGAAGGCCACGGCGCCCGTCCCGTTGTCCCACGATGCGTTCGCGACCCCGTGCGTGTCGGACACCGTGATGTCAAGGACCGTGCCCCGCGCAATCACGCTCCCGTTCGAGGGGGAGACGAGGGTGATCGTGGGGCCCGTGGAGTCGACCGTGAAGCTGTAGGAGCGCACCGCCGCGTTGCCGGCGACATCCGTCGCCGTGACGGTCACGGTGTAGTTGCCATCGGCCCATCCGGCGGTCGAGATGTCGTAGGGCGAGGCAAGCGACACCGGCCCTCCCCCGTTGTCCCATGCAACGCCCGCCAGGCCGTTGAGGTCGGAGATGGATAGGTCGATCGCGGCTCCTGCCTGGAAGAGGCTCCCGTTGGCCGGGGAGGCCAACGTGACCGAGGGCGGGGTGGCGTCGAAGATGAGTTGGAACACGCGGACGAGGGCGTTGCCGGCGACATCCGTCGCGATGACCGTGATGTTCGTGGACCCCTCTGGCCAACCGGCCGTCGAGATGTCGTAGGGCGACGCGAGCGCGACCGACCCCGTCCCATTGTCCCACGTCACGCTCGAAAGCCCGTTGGCGTCGGAGACGGCAAGGTCAACCGCCTGCCCCGGCTGGACGACCGAGTTGTTGGAGGGGGCCGCGAGCGTGATGGAGGGGGGCGTCGCGTCGACCGTGAAGACGAACGAGCGGCTCGCTGCGTTCCCCGCGGTGTCCGTGGCATTCACCCAGACCGTGACCGTCCCGTCGGACCACGAGCTCGTCGACACGTCGTAGGGCGCGGCGAGCGCCGTGGGCCCGCCGCCCGTGTCCCACGTGGCCCCCGCAAGGTGCGCGTCGCTCACGGCGAAGTCAAGCGTCGTCCCCGGCGGGATGACCGATCCGTTGGCGGGCCCGGCGAGCGACACCGAGGGGGCGACCGAATCGAGCGTGAGCCGGAACGTCCGCTGCAGGGCATTGCCGGCAATGTCCGTCGCCTGCACGAGGATGTCGATGGTGCCGTCGGCCCAGGCGGCCGTCGAGATGTTGTATGGGGTCGCGAAGGAGGCCGCGCCCGACCCGTTGTCCCAGGATGCGTTGAACGAGTGGGCGTCGGAGATCGCAAGGACCACGGTCGTGCCGGGCACCACGACCGAGTTGTTGGAGGGTGAGCTGAGCGAGATGGATGGGGGGGTCGAGTCCATCGTGAAGGTGTACACGCGCACCAGCGCGTTGCCCGCCAGGTCGGTCGCGGTCACGGTCACGGAGACGGCGCCGTCTGGCCACCCCGCCGTCGGGATGTCGTAGGGCGAGGAGAGCGCCACCGGGCCCGAGCCGTTGTTCCAGGTCACCGACCCGATGTTGAGGTCCCCGACGCTCAGGTTGAGCTGCGTCCCCGCGCGGATCACCGACCCGTTGGCGGGCGCATCGAGCGCGACCGCCGGCGCCACCGAGTCGATGATGAAGTGGAAGACGACGTTGACGGTATGGCTCGAGTTGTCCGTGGCGACGATCGTGACGTTCACGTGGCCGTCGGCCCACCCGGTCGTGCTGATGTCGTAGGGGGCCGCGAGCGTCTGGGTGCCGGACCCGTTGTCCCACGTGACCGTGTTCAAGTCGTTGTCCACCACGTCGAAGTCAATGGTGGTCCCGGGCGTGAAGACCGAGTTGTTGGCCGGCCCCTGCAGGATCACCGCCGGGAACGTGTTGTCGATGTCGAACACGAAGAACTCGAAGACCAAGTTGCCCGCGGCGTCGGTCGCGTTGACCCAGACGGTGAACGTCCCGTCGGCCCACCCCGTCGTGTCCACATCGAAGGGCGACGCGAGCGCGTTGCCCCCCGTCCCGTTGTCCCAGCTCGCGCTGAAGCCGCTCGCGTCGGCGATGCCGAAGTCGATCAGCGTGCCGGCCCCGAAGGTGGAGCCGTTCGCCGGCTGGTTGAGGGAGATGGATGGCGCCGTGTCGTCGATGCGGACGATCACGACGAGGATCCGTTCGTTGCCGGCCATGTCGAGCGCCCGCAGGGTCACGCTGTAGAGCCCCTCGGACCAGCCGGCCGTCGAGACGTCGAAGGGCGCGGCGAGCGAGCTGTTCGCGCCGCCGTTGTTCCACGTGGCGGACGCGAAGTTCGTGTCGCTGACCGAGAACTCGAGCGTGACCCCCGACTGGATCGACGACCCGTTCGACGGGGCGTCCAGGGTGACCGTCGGCGGCGTGGAGTCGAATGTGAAGTGGAACGAGAGTGTCCGGGCGTTGCCCGCCGTGTCGGTGGCCACCACGACCACGTCCGTCGGGCCGTCCGGCCACCCCCCCGTGACGATGTCGAAGGGGGACGAGAGCGTGACGGCGCCCGACCCGTTGTTGTACGTCACGTTCGAGAGGTGGAGGTCGCTGACCGACAGGTCGAGCGCCGTCCCCGCCTTGATCACCGAGTTGTTCGCGGGGCTCGACAGGGAGACGGAAGGCAGCGTGGAGTCGATCGTGAAGTTGAACCACAGGGACCGGGCGTTGCCGGCACCGTCGGTCGCCGTGACCGTCACCGTGTAGGTGGCGTCTGCCCAGCCGGTCGTCGAGATGTCGTAGGGCGACCCGAGGGCCGTGGGGGCGCCGCCATTGCTCCACGTGGCGGTGAAGGGGTTGGTGTCAGCGATCGAGAACGCGAGGGTGGTGCCCGCTTGGGCGACGGAGTTGTTGACGGGCGCGTCGAGCGTGATCGCGGGGCGCACCGAGTCGACCGTGAACGAGAAAGAGACCGCGCGCGAGTTCCCGGCCGTGTCGGTCGCCGACACGTAGAGCGTCACGGGCCCATCGCTCCAGCCGCCCGTCGAGATGTCGAAGGGGGAGGCGAGGGAGGCCCACGGGCCGCCGAGCGACCAGCTCGCGTTCTGGAAGTGGGCGTCCGTCACGCCGAGGTCGATCGTCGTCCCCGGCTGGAAGTACGAGTTGTTCGAAGGCGCGTTGAGCACGACCGAGGGCGCTGTGTTGTCGATGGTGAAGCTCCCCCAGCCCACGGTGACCCGCCCGAAGGCGTCCTCGGCCGACACGGTCACGGTGTACGTCCCCTCGGACCACCCGGCGGTGGAGATGTCGAAGGGCGCCGCGAGCGCGTTCCACCCCGAGCCATTGTTCCACGACGCGTTCTGGAACGACGTGTCCGTGATCGTGAGGTCGATGAGGGTGCCCGCTTGGACGACCGAGTTGTTCGCGGGGGAGTTGAGCGCGACCACGGGCGCGTCCGCGTCGATCGTGTACGCGAACGTGCTAGAGTTCATGTTGCCGGCGGTGTCCCACGCGCGCACGGTGATGTTGTAGGCGCCGTCCGCCCAACCCGCGGTCGAGATGTTCCACGGGGAGCCGAAGGGCTGCTGGCCGCCGCCGGCGTCCCAGGTGGCGTTCGGGGCCAAGTGGGCGTCTGTGATCGTGTAGTTGAGCAGGGTGCCTGCGGCGTAGGTCCCGCCCGGCGAGGGCGAAAGGGCCGCGATGGACGGCGGCGCGGTGTCCACCTCGAAGACGAACATTCCCGAGACGGAGACCCCCGTGATGTCGCTCGCGTTCACCCAGACGATGTGGGTGCCGCTCGACCACCCCGAGGTGTTGATGTCGAAGGGGGGCAGGAAGGGGACGGCGAGCCCGCCATCTATGCTGGCGGTGATCACATCGAAGTAGCGCGATACGTTGAAGTCCAGGGTGGCGCCGGGCTGGATCGCGCTCCCGTTGGGCGGCGAGACCAGCCGGACGGATGGCGGCCAGGGGTCGACGAGCGGGTAGGCATCGTACCCGCCGTACACCCCGAACGAGAAGGGGGTGTCGACCATGCCGTCGGCCCCCACGCCGGACTGGGACGCGCCGGAGTAGTCGTCCGGGCTCGTGTGCGTCGACCAGTGGTTCCCCCCCACCGGGTAGGGCCGGCTGAACACCGTGATGTTGTACTCGTCGTAGGGGAAGAAGTAGTCCCACGGGCCTGTGATGTTGAAGCTGTTGTGGTAGAAGGTGATGTTGGCGGCCCAGCTCGTCCCCATATAGAGCGGGTAATAGGTGTTGCCGCCGAACGTGTTGTTGGCGACCGTGACGTTGGTCGCCATGTCCGACGCCCCGTACCCGTAAAGGTACACGGTGTAGTACGTGAGCCGGAACGTGTTGTTCTCGACAGTCACGTTGTTGACGCGGCCGCTCGTGGAGATGGCGCTCCCCACGCTGCCATAGGCGGGGTCGCCGAGCGTGAGGTTCCGGACCAGGATGTTCTCCGCGTAGTAGGCCTGGACGATGCTGTACGCCACCGGGATCACGGAATCGCGGATCGTGAAGTTGCTCGAGAGGTAGTCGACGTACGCGAGGGAATAGACGCAGCACGCCGAGGCGTTCGTGGTCACGTTCCAGACCCACACATCGCTCGTTTCGATGAGGTGGATCCCGTTCACGCCGCGGGCGAACGTCGTGTCGCTGATGTTCACGAAGCGCGAACGGTACAGCAGGACGCCTGCCCCCACCCGGTCGAGGTAGGCCCCCGAGACCGTGGCGCCCGTCACGTTGGCCAGGATGACCATGCCGGCCCCCGAGGGCGGGGTGACCCCCGTCGTGTTGACGTAGTGGTAGATCGGCCGGCCCTCGATCGTGTTATTGGTGGCGATCGTGTGGGAGAAGTGGGCGAGGTCCCACCCCTGGAGCCCGAAGGACCCCCAGTTGTCGGTGAATGTGTTGTTGAAGAGGACGTCGTTCGAGGAGGCGTACATCATGAGTGCGATGTAGGTCATGTTCGAGAAGCGATTGTTGACAAAGCGCCCGCTGTCCGTGTAATAGAGGAGGGCCCCGTACGACGACGTGCCGTTGAACGAGGAGGCCTCGATCGTCAGGTTCCACGCGAAGAACCCATAGAGGCCGTAGGCCTGCGATCCGTTGACCGAGTTGCCGACGAAGCGCACGTTTGTCACGTATTCCAGGTAGGCGCCCGAGTATGTGCGGTTGAATCCGGAGTTCTGCAGCGTGAGGTTCGTCGCGGTGGTAGCCCACACGCCGTAGAACGAGTCCGAGAGGGAGGCGCCGATGATCGTGATGTCCGACGTCTCATAGAGCCGGATGGCGACGTACTCATTGGCGATCGACACGCCGGAGACGGTGGCGCTAGACCAGTTGACGAGGTAGACGAGCCCCGCGCTGGAAGGGATGATGCCCCCCGTGCCGTTGACGCGGTAGTAGATGGCCTCGCCGTCCACCGTGTTGTTGGTCGGGATCGTGTGGTAGAAGTTGCCGATCCAGTAGGACTCCATGTGGAAGTTGTAGGTGTTCCCGGACATCGAGTTGGAGTACAAGCGCATGAAGGAGACCTGGTCGATGTAGAAGCCGTCGTAGCCGTTGGTGACCGTATTCGACTCGAAGGTCGAGTTCTCGTGTCCACCCGTCACCTCGATGCCGCGCTCGGTGGTCCCGTTGACAGTGTTCGAGGCGGCCGCCGAGTCGCGTCCCCCCGAGAACCGGATTCCCGTGGGCCCGCCCTGCACCTGGTTCCCGTTCACCTGGACGCCCGTGCTGTCGACGACGTTGATGCCCACGGTCCCGGCGCGCTGCACGGTGTTTAGGGAGACGACCACGGCGGACGACGCCTCGACGCGGATGGCAGCCAGCGTCGTGTCGGAGATTGTGTTGCCGGTGATCGTCGACGCCGTGATGGTATAGAACAGGATCCCGACCGATGTGTTGTTGATTTGGCTGCCCGAGATGATGATCCCGCTCATCGGGTCGGCGAAGACCCCCACATCGAAGCCGGTGATGTTCAGGCCCGACAGCAACACCCCGGCCATGACGTCCGACAGGTGCACACCGTTTGTCGAGACGCCCGGCTCGCCTTCGAAACGCGACGACTGGATCGTGAGGTCGCCGGTGGTGCCTGATTCGCTGATGATCCCCTCCCTCCGGACGGGCGCTACCGTTACATTGGTGACGGCCAGGTGCCAGTTGTACCAGCTAGCGTAGATCCCGTACTGGTACCACGAGAAGCTGGAGTTCGAGATGTTGGCGTAGCTCACGTTCCACAGGTAGACCCCCGTGTCCCCGTAGGTGCCCACGAACGATGTCGCGTTCACCCGGTCGAAGGTGAGGCTGTCGCAGACGTCGGCGTATGCGAACGACCAGAAGCCCGTGGCCGTCACGTTCCGCACCGTGAGTCCGGGCGAGCTGTAGCACTCCACGACATACGAAGCGCCCACCCCGCCCACGGTCGCGTTCTCGATGCGCATGACCGAAGTGGACGAGACGTACGCGGCCTCGTAGGTGACGTTCGTCCACGTGCCGTTGGCGAACGCGATGTCCGCGGACGACTCCACCGAGATCACCATGTCCGACCCGTCGGACGCTGACTTGGCCACCGTCGTGTTGTTGGAACCGATGATGTAGAAGCCCCAGGAGCTGCGGTTGAAGATCGCGTCCGAGAAGGTCACGCCGGAAGAGAAGGCGACGACTGCCGCCTGCGTCGTGGCGTTTGGAGTGTAGTAGCGGCCGACCGTCGCCGAGGTCACGTTCGACATCAGCACCCACGCGATGTTGGCGGGCACGAAGGGGCCCGACGCGTTCACGAAGGACCGAAGGGGCCGGCCTTCCCACGAGTTATTGGCCGCGATGTAGACCTGGTAGTGCTCGGGGAGGTACCCGCTCACGGTCATGGGCGACGACGAATTCGTGAACGTGTTCGAGTTGACACGGCTCCAGCTGCCGTAGATGAGGTAAACGCCCGTGTCGCTATCGTTGAACTGGTTTGCCTCGACGAGTGCGTTCTCGGAGAGGTAGATCCTGAACCCCTGCGCGTGGTCGACCGTGTTCGACAGCACGCGCGCGTTGGTCGTGGAGTACACGTATGCCCCAGTCGTGTAATACAAGGGGGCGCCAGGGGTCCCGACGATCTTTGAGTTCTGCATGGTCACGTTGTCTCCGTACTGTGAGTACAGGCCCGTCCCATAGCCGGTGTGGTTCACGCCCTGGACGAGAAGGCCCGTGCTGTACCCTGCGAAGACCGCGTACTGGGTGGACGTCACCGATGAAGTGAAGTTGATGCCGTCGATGACCGCGCCGCGGACGCTCATCAGCCAGATGCCACTATACATGCGGGTAATGTTCTGAAATCCCACGGCGATGTTCGTGACATTGTAGGCGCCGACCCACCCGGCCCCCGGGGGCACGGTCACGTTCGACGTGTTCACGTAGTACCGGACCGGCTTGCCCTCCACCAGGTTCGACGGGGTGATCGAGTGGCCGAAGTACGTGCCGACGGTGGAGAGGGAGGGCAGCAGGTGGAGGTCGTACGTGTTGTTGGTGAGCCAGTTGCCCGTGATCGTGAGGTTGAAGCTGCTGCTGATGTAGATCCCGTAGTTCGTGACGTCCGTGACGTTGTTGGACGAGATGGTGGAGTCGTGGTCGCCCGTGAGGAGAACGCCGTAGCCGCTGAACGAGGCGTTCGAGACCCAGTTCTTGTCCACCACCGAGGAGCGCGTTTGGCTCAGGTACACGCCGTAGCGGCTGAGAGAGATCGTCGAATCGCGGACCACCGCCCCCTGCGTGCTGGCGAGGAAGACCCCATAGTAGTTGTTGACAAACGTGTTGTTGCGCGCCATCAGCCCGGTGCCGAGGCTGGCGAAGATCCCGTAGCTGCTAAAGCCGCTGTGGTTCCCGAAGTAGGACTGGCGGACCTCGACGTTGCTGGATGAAGCGACGTTGAGCCCGCGCGTGTTGGCCTCGAAGTCGACGCTGTCGATCGTCAGGTTGTTGAGGAGCCCACCGGAGATGGACACGCCGTAGACCGACCCGCGCACCGTGAAGGTGGACAGGTTGACGTTGTTGGCGATGACGGTGAAGCCGTTGCCGACCACGGGGTCAATGATCGTGCCGGTGCGGCTCTCGCCCACGATGCTGACCGTCTCCTTGACGACGACGCTCTCCGCGTACGTTCCGGAGAAGACATAGACCTGGTCGCCCGGCGAGGACGCGTTGATGCCCTTCTGGATCGTCGTCCATTGGTTGAGCAGCGGGTTGTCGGCTGGGTAGCTGTCGTCGACATACTGCACCGCCCCCGATGCCGGACCTGCGAGTGCGCAGGCGAGCGCGGCCAGCGCGAGCAGCTCCACGGCAGCAACCCAGGGTAGGCGCCGGCCGGGCGGCCGCTCGGCCTTCTCCCCCCCCAAGCGCGCCAGGCCAGCCCCCCAAAAAGCAGCCGCGGCTACGGCCGAATCTGTTATAAGCGTTTCTAACCGACCCCCGAGCCAGGCACCGTGGCTTTCGCGACAAACAAGCGGCTCTCCAACGCCGTTTCCCATGGAGATTCCATGCGCGCGCCCGCGCCTCGGGGACGGCTGCCTCGCTCCTCAGCCGGTCCGCGCGAACGTGGCCGTGCGCCGGCACGGCGCCGCACTGCGCACGCGTGCTGACCGCCCGCCCGCCCGCGCGCGCGCTCGCGCGGTGAGCCTGATTCCCCCGCGCCCGGCGGCCGGCTGGCCCAGGCCAGACACGCCTGCGGGGTAGCCTTTAATTCAGTCACTCGCACTTCCCCAGCGTGGCGGCACCGACGCGCACGCTGTCGCCCAAGGGCTACCGGAACACTTCCCGGACCGACGCCTGGCAACTCTCGCCAAGGCTCCAGTTCGTTGGGTTCGGGGCCGCCATCGTCTACTCGACCTGGGCCGCCTTCCAGGGCTCCCACTACCTCAAGGAGCCGTACCTCTCCCCGTTCTATTCCCCCACGGTCATCGTCGACCTCGACTTCTGGCCCTTCACGGGCGGCCCGCTCGCTTTCCTCTCGCCCCTCATCCACCCCATCTCCCCCGCCCTCATCATCCTCATCTTCCCGCTCGGCTTCCGCCTGACCTGCTACTACTATCGCAAGATGTACTACCGGGCGTACTTCGGCGAGCCCCGCGCGTGCGCCGTCGGCGAGTGGGGGTCGGAGGAGTCGTACTCGGGCGAGACCCGGTTCCCGTTCGTCCTCGTGAACCTCCACCGCTGGTTCCTCTACGCGGCCACGGCCATCCTCGCCGTCCTCATCTACGACCTCGTCGTGGCGTTCAACTTCGAGGGCGGGACGGGCATCGGGCTAGGGACCGTGGTCCTCGGCGTGAACGTCGTCTTCCTGGCGCTGTTCACGTTCTCGTGCAACTCGTTCCGGCACCTGGTGGGCGGCAACGTCGACTGCTTCTCGTGCGCGAAGTTCGGTCTCGCCCGCTACAAGACCTGGAAGGCCGTCTCCGTGATCAACAGGCACCACATGCTCTACGCGTGGGTGAGCCTGGCGACCGTGTGCCTCGCGGACTTCTACGTCCGCCTGGTGGCGGGCGGCATCCCCGCCATCGCGTTTGAGGACCCGCACGTCCTCGTGGAGTGGTACTACATCGTCATCGGCTTTGCCGCCATCGCGGGCGCCTCGGCCTTGGGCGTCCTGAAGATGGGCAGGTTCAACATCCCCGGCACGGCCGGATGAGCGGGGGTTCGGCGTGCCCGGCGAGATCCAGACCATCGAGCAGGACGTGCTCGTCATCGGCGCGGGCGGCGCGGGCCTTCGCGCGGCGATCGCGGCGCGAGAGGCCGGCGTGTCCGTCGGCGTGGTCTGCAAGTCGCTCCTCGGGAAGGCGCACACCGTGATGGCTGAGGGGGGCGTGGCGGCGGCGCTTGCCAATGTCGCCGCCGAGGACAACTGGCGCGTGCACTTCCGCGACACCATGCGCGGCGGGAAGCAGCTCAACAACTGGCGGATGGCCGAGCTCCACGCGAGGGAGGCGCCCGAACGCGTGCGTGAGCTGGAGGCTTGGGGCGCGCTCTTCGACCGGACGGTCGACGGGCGGATGCAGCAGCGCAACTTCGGCGGGCACACCTACCCGCGGCTCGCGCACGTGGGCGACCGGACCGGGCTCGAGATCATCCGGACGCTCCAGGACCGCGTGATCCACACGGGCGCGAAAGTGTACATGGAGTACACGGTCTACCGCCTCCTCACGAGCGGCGGGCGGGCCGTCGGCGCGGTCGGCTACCGCCGCGAGTCGGGGGCCATCGTGGTCTTCCGGGCGAAGGCGGTGGTGATCGCCACGGGGGGCCTCGGCAAGGCCTGGCGCATCACCAGCAACTCGTGGGAGTACACCGGCGACGGGCACGCCATGGCGCTGGAGGCCGGGGCGGAGCTCGTGGACATGGAGTTCGTGCAGTTCCACCCCACGGGGATGGTGTGGCCCCCCTCGGTCCGCGGCACGCTCATCACCGAGGGAGTGCGCGGAGAGGGGGGCGTGCTGCGCAACTCGAGCCGCGAGCGCTTTATGTTCCGCTACGTCCCGGCGGCCAACCAGGGCGAGTACGCCGAGACGGAGGAGGAGACGCGCGAGTGGCTGCGCCAGACGCTCGCCAAGGCGGCGGGGGAGGACGTCCAGATCACCGCGCGCCGCCCGCCCGAGCTGCTCACCCGCGACGTCGTGGCAAAGGCGATCAACAAGGAGGTCGCGGAGGGGCGCGGCAGCCCCCATGGGGGGGTCTTCCTGGACATCTCGGCGGAGCGGCCGCCCGACGAGGTGCGGGCCAAGCTCCCGTCGATGTACCACCAGTTCAGGGAGCTCGCGGAGGTCGACATCACGAAGGAGCCCATGGAGGTGGGGCCCACCTGCCACTACGCGATGGGGGGCGTCCGGGTCGACGGCGACACGGCGGCGGCCACGGTCCCGGGCCTTTACGCCTGCGGCGAGGCGGCGGGCGGCCTGCACGGGGCCAACCGGCTCGGCGGCAACTCGCTCTCCGACCTGATCGTCTTCGGCAAGCGCGCGGGGGACGCGGCGGCCGAGGCCGCGCGCGCCATGAAGGAGCTGCCGCCGGTGGAGGACGCGCAGGTGGAGGCGTACCGGGGGGAGATCATGGCCCCGCTCGAGCGGCCGGAGGGGGAGAACCCGTTCGCCGTGCACGAGGCGCTGCAGGCGACGATGGAGAGGCGCGTGGGGATCATCCGCAACCGGGCCGACCTCGAGCGGGGGATCGAGGAGCTCGAGCGGCTGCGCGAGCGGGCGGAAGGCTGCAAGGCGCCCGGCACCGCGCACTTCAACCCCGGGTGGCACATGGCCCTCGACCTGCGGTCGATGGTCCTGGCGGCGGAGGCCTGCGCGCGGGCGGCCCTGGCCCGCGAGGAGAGCCGGGGGGCGCACACCCGCGAGGACTTCCCGGAGCCGCGCAAGGAGTTCTCGGCGTTCAACCTCGTCGTGCACCGCGCGGGCGGCGCGGTCGCCGTGCGCCGCGAGCCGATCCCGGAGATGCCGGCCGACCTCAAGGCCGCCCTGGAGGGGAACTGATATGACCGGAGAAGGCGGCCGCACGGCGCGTCTCCAGATCTACCGGGGGACGGCCTCGGAAGGGGAGCTGAAGGAGTATGACGTCGAAGTCACCCCGGGGATGGTCGTCCTCGACGCCGTGCTGGCCGTGCAAGCGGAGCAGTCGCCAGACCTCGCGGTCCGGTGGAACTGCAAGGCCGGCAAGTGCGGGTCGTGCAGCGCGGAGGTCAACGGTGAGCCCCGCCTCATGTGCATGACGCGGATGTCCAGCCTCCCGCCGGGGGAGCCGGTCACCGTCGAGCCGATGAAGTCCTTCCGGGTGGAGAAGGACCTCGTCACCGACGTGTCGTGGAACTTCGAGGTCGACCAGAAGATCCCGCCGTTCCTGCCGGTGGCGCCGGAGGCCGACGGCACCTGGCGTATGCAGCAGATCGACGTCGCGAGGCCGCAGGAGTTCCGGAAGTGCATCCAGTGCTTCCTCTGCCAGGACGTGTGCCACGTGATCCGCCAGCACGAGCTCAAGCCGCACTTCGCGGGGCCGGCGTTCTTCGCGAAGCTCGCGTACCTCGAGATGCACCCGCTCGACGCGCGCGACCGGAGCGAGTTCATCAAGCAGGTCGGGGGGATCGGGCTCTGCAACATCACGAAGTGCTGCACGGAGGTCTGCCCGGAGCACATCACGATTACGGACAACGCGATCATCCCGCTCAAGGAGCGGGAGGTCGACCACTACTTCGACCCGCTTGGCGGGCTCATCCGGCGCGCGAGGGAGCGGCGCGCGCGCAAGGGGACCAAGGAGGCGGGGCTGCTCTAGGCCCCGACGGCCGCCACGGCGGCGAGCTCCGCTGCGAGCAGCGCGAACATCGAGCCAGCCATGGCCATCGACCCGCGGAACGCGTCCATCCGCGCGGTGGCCGCCATCGCGGCCGCGGCCCCGGCGGGGGGCAGCGCGAGCAGCGGCGGCACGCCGGCGACCCACGGCAGGGCGGCGGCCGCCGCGACCCCGGCGAACGCGAGGCCGTAGCCGCCGACGAGCGCCGCGCGCTCCCCGAACGCGACGGCGACGGTGCGCTTGCCAATGCGCGCGTCGTCCGCGAGGTCGATGACGTCCGAGCGGACTTTCGTGCCCACGAGGGCGACGAACACGGGCAGGCCGAGGAGCGACCACCGCAGGTCCACGGCCCCGGCCGAGAGCGCGTAGCCCGCCGTGAAGGCGGCGAGCGCCCCCGCGGGGTAGGCGAGCGAGACGCCGAGCAGGCGGCGGTCGAGCAGCGGGGCGTAGGAGAGGGCGAGCGCGAGCCCGGAGGCCAGCGAGAGGGCGACCGCGGGGCCCCCCTCGGCCACCGGGACGGCGGCGCAGGCCGCGCAGAGGCCCGCTGACACGGCCATCCCCGCGGGGTAGGCGCGGGGCGGGAGGAGCCCGGACGAATCGCGGAAGAGGAGCGGGAACGAGTCCGGCGTCATGTCGTGGCGCTTCACCACATCGACGTACGTGTCCATCAGGTGCGCCGTGTAGAGCCCGAAGAAGACCGAGGCCGCAAGCCACGGGAACGCCGGGTGCAGGGGGAGGAGCCCGCCCTGCGCCCACGCGAGCCCGAGGAGCGCGTAGAGGAGGGCGGCGGCCATCGGGAGCGGCCGCACCTCGAGGAGAAGGCCCGCAGCCGCCCCGCGCGCGCCCAACGCCCGGCCCCGCGGCGGGAACGCCCGGCCCCACGGATGACCATGCGCCGATAGGGCTCGAAGCGAGGCACCGATGTTTCATATAGGGCGCTCCCGATCGCTGGACACGCGAAAACCGACCACGCCGGTCGCAAGCCAGTAACACGTTTTTGGAGGCCGGACGATGGGCGAGAAAATGCCGGGAATCTGCGTCATCGGCGCCGGCATGTGCGGCAACGCCGCCGCCCTGAAGCTCGTCCAGGAGGGCGTGCCGGTCACCCTCATCGACCGGGGCAGCCCGATCGGCTCGAAGAACATCTCCGGCGGGATCCTGTGGGGCCGCGAGCTCGAGGAGGTCCTCCCGCGCTTCTGGGAGGACATGCCCTTCGAGCGGCCGATCACGTCCAAGCGGATCTCCTTCCTCACCGAGAAGAGCGGCTTCACGGTCGAATACAAGAACACGGAGTGGCGGCAGCCGCCCTACGCGGGGTTCGCGATCCTGCGCGCGCGCGTGGACAAGTGGCTCTCCGAGCAGGTCACCCGCCTGGCGCAGGAGCGCAACATGGGCGACCAGGTGAACGTGATCGAGGGCGTCCTCGTCGAGGGGTTCACCTTCGACGAGCGCGGGGACGTCAAGGGCATCCTCCAGGGGGGTGAGGAGCTCGAGTTCGACGGCTTCCTCCTCTGCGACGGCGCGAACTCGCGCCTGCTCGAGCAGACGCCGCTCGTCTCCCCCGAGCGCCGCGCCCTGGGGAAGGGGTACCGCAAGTACAAGATGGCCATCCAGTCGTGGGGCGCGAAGGTCATCATCCAGCTCGACGAGAAGACGGTCGAGGACCGGTTCAACCTGATGCCGGGCGACGGCGTGGCCAACGAGATGTCGCTCGGGTTCCTGCCCAAGGGGATCATGTCGGGCGGGTTCATGTACAGCAACCGGGACACCGTGTCGCTTGGGATCGTCCTGCAGATGCACTCGGCGTGGGACAAAAAGGTGTTCTTCCGCGACGTGATGGACGCCTTCATCCGCCACCCGTACATCCAGCCCTTCGTGCGGGGGGGGGAGGAGGTCGAGTACGCATCCCACTGGGTGCCGGAGGGCGGGGTGAACTGGATGCCCGACCTCTACGGCGAGCGGATCCTCGTGGGCGGCGACACCGCGCAGATGGTCCTCGCGTCGGGGCTGAACCTCGAGGGCATGAACTACGCGGTGAAGTCGGGCCTGCTGGCCGGCGCGACGTTCGCGGACTCTTGGAAGGCGGGCAAGAACTTCTCCTCGGCGGCCCTCGAGGCGTACGAGAGGCGCCTGTGGAACTCGTTCGTCCTGCAGGACCTCGCGCAGTTCCGCGACATCACGCGGATCACGGGAAACCCGCGGGTGTTCAACGAGTACCCGAAGCTCATCGACACGGTATTCAAGGGGATCGTCTGGCCGACGGGCCTCCCGAAGAAGACGTACGGGGAGACGATCGGGCTCTCCGTCCTGCGCTCGGGGGTCGCCCCCAACCTCATCGGGGACGCGGCGCAGGCGGCGCTCGCGGAGCTCATCCCCGCGTCGATCGCGAGGATCCCGTGGGTGGGCCCGCTCCTCACGAAGGAGCTGGTGGGCAGGCGCCGGAACAAGCTCCTGCGCCGCCTGTACCGCGAGATGGAGCGGGAGGACAAGATCCGCGAGCTGCGGGAGGCGGCGGGGGAGGCGCGCCCGGGGCCGCACCCGCCCGCGGCGGCAGCGGGTGCCGCCGCCAAGGCCGGCGACGGCGGGGGTGCGCACGCATGACAGCCGTCCCCGTGAAATTCCAGCCCGTCGAGATCATGGAGCGCGTCGGCGAGACGACGTTCAACATCGACCAGGGGAAGCCGCACATCCTCGTAGACACCGACATCTGCCGCAAGTGCCCGCACCAGATGTGCCAGTACGGCTGCCCGACGCAGTGCTACAAGGCCGACGAGTCGGACATCCGGATCATGCACTTCAACTACGAGGGGTGCGTCGAGTGCGGCACGTGCGATGTGCTCTGCGACCAGGGCGCTGTCACGTGGGACATGCCCCGTGGCGGGTTTGGCGTGCAGTACAAGCACGGGTGAGTGCCCGCTCGGGGCACCCATATTCCTGTATCGATTCGTCGCATTCCGCGGAATGAGCAGGCGCGCTTAAATGGGGACCCCCGGGGGTCGGCTGTGCCGGGCGCGCCCGTGGCGGACGAATATGATTCCGGGCTTGGGGCCCCTGGGAGCATCGGCAAGCACGCCTTCGAGTCGGAGCTCCTGAGGCTGGCGCGGCACATCACCGTCGGTGGGGACTCGGTGGTCGTGCGGGAGGCCGGGCGGACGCTCGCGCGAGCCCGGCGCTCGCTGGACGCGGGCGACTACCTCCGGGCGGTCGAGGCCCTCGGACAGCTCGACCTCACGGTCCGCGAGGCGAGCGCGCGAGAGAACCGCCTGCCCCCGAACGCCGGGGAGGTCGAGCAGGCGCTCGCGGACGTCCGGCGCCTGCTCGCCGAGGCGGAGCTCCGCCCTGGGCACGAGGCGGGCGTGTTGCTGTGGCAGGCGGCCCGGCAGGCCGTCATCGACGGCCGCTGGGAGACCGCCGTGGCGCTCCTCGACGAGGCGCGCGGCCGCGTGGATCGCGACCGCTGAGCGGCCCCTCACCCCTTCGCCTTGGCCGCCTCGGCCTTGAGCGCCGGGATGAACTTGTAGAGGTCGGCGACCACCCCGAGGTCGCAGTTCTTGAAGATCGGGGCGTTCGGGTCGTTGTTCACGGAGATGATGAACCCCGAGTCGCGGATCCCCGCGATGTGCTGGATCTGCCCGGAGATCCCGAGGGTCATGTAGACCTTGGGCGCGACCTTGTGGCCCGAGAGGCCGACCCAGTGGTCCTCCGTCATCCACGCGAGGTCCGTAGCCAGCGGGCGCGAGCAGCCGACCGCCGCGCCGAGTGCGTGGGCCAAGTCCTCGATGAGCTTGAGGTCCTCCTTCTTCTTGAATCCCCGCCCGGCGGAGACGATGAATGGCGCTTCCTCGATGCGCAGCCCCCCCGCCGCCTTCTGCTTCACGTCGACCACCTGGGGGGCGCGCGTCGTAGCGGTGACCGCCTTCTCGCGGCCGGCGGCCGCGGGGCCCGCCTTCTCCGGGACGGGGAACGCGCGCGGGGGGAGCGTGATGATGACGGGCCGCGCGGACGCGCGGACGACCTGCACGGCGTTGCCCGAGAGGAACGTGCGCTCCGCCTCGATGGCGCCGCCGTCGCCAACGGCAACCTTCGTCGCCTCCGAGATCGACCCCGCCCTCAGGCGCGCGGCCAGGCGCCCCGCGAGGTCCTTGCCGCTGCGCGTGGCGCCGATGAGGATGACCTCCGGCTTGGCCTCGTCGACCAGGGCCGCGAGCGCGTCGGTGTACGCCTCCGTGACGAACGCGTCGAGGCCGGGGCCGGTCAGGTGCACGACCTCGTCGGCCCCGTACGCCCCGAGGTCGGCGGGGGGGTTTGGCCCCACCCACGCCGCGACGCGCGCGCCCCCGACCTTCGGGCCAAGCTCGGCGGCAAGGGACTGCAGCTCGAGCGCGGTGCGCGGGTGCTCGGAGTACGTCAAGATGCCGGGCACGGTCAATTCCCCCCCACGAGGACCGCGCGCTTCTGGAGCTCCTCGACCACGCGGGCCGCGGCCTCCTCGACCGGCTTGTCCTTGAGGACCTCCATCTTGCGGTCCATCTTCTGCGGGCGCATCTCGACGGCCTGCACCGCGAGCTTCTCCACCGCCATGTCCGCGTCGTTGATGCCGAGGTCGGACGGCTTCCAGGTCGTCTGCGGCTTCTTCTTGGCGCCCATGATCGCCATGAGGTTGGGAAGGCGCGGCTGGTTCGCGTCCTTGACGAGCGCGACGAGCGCCGGGAAGTCGGCCCTCACTTTCTGCTCCTTGTCGCCGAGCTCCCGCGTGGCCACGACGGCCGACCCGTCGATCGCGACGGTCTTGGCGAACGTGATCTGCGGGAGCTTGAGCAGCTCCGCCACGCGCGGTCCGATCTGCGCCTGGTAGGCATCGGTGGACGCCTCCCCGCACAGCACGAGGTCGTGCGCGCCCGCCTTCCTGATCGCCGCGGCCAGGAGCTCGGAGGTCGCGCGCGCGTCGAGCTTGTCGTGGGGCTGCTGCACGATGAACGCCTTGTCCCCGCCGATGGCGAGCGCCTCGTTGACGGTCTCCCCGACCTTCGGCCCGCCCACGGTGACGACGGAGACCTCGCTGCCGGCGTGGGCGGCCTTGAGCTGCACGGCGGCCTCGAGCGCGTTCTTGTCGGCGTCGGACATCTTGGCTTGGATGGAGGCGAGGTTGGGGGCCTTCCCGCCCTCGAAACGGACCTGCGACACATCGGGGACCTGCTTGACGAGCACCATGATCTTGACCATCTGGATTCCCCCGGAGAGAGTGTCACCGGAACCGGATGAGGGTATAAATCGGTTTGCGGGCAGGCGCGTCGCGCCCGCGCGCGCCGCGTTCACTTGTACGGCACGAACTCGGGCCCGAGCAGCTCGCGCCCGAGGATGATGCGCATGATGTTCAGCGCGCCCTCGGCGCCCACATTGTACGAGAGCACGCCGCGCAGGCCCATCTCGACCTCGTAGTCCTTCGAGTACCCGGCGGCGCCGAACCACACCATCACGGCCTTGTAGAGGTCGAGCGCGACCTGGGGGGCCCACAGCTTCCCGATCGCCACGGTCCGCACGAGCTCGGACGCGTCCACCTCGCGGCCGGCCGCCCGCTCGTCGTGCAGCCACGCCGCCTTGAGGACCTCGAGCTTGACCATGTCGAGGCGGCTGTAGAGGTCGGCGAGCTCGAACTGAATCGCTTCCCACTTGCCGAGCGGCTGGCCGAAGGCCACCCGCTGGCGGAGGTACTCGGTCGCGACGGAGACCGCGCGCTCGCCGGCGCCGATGCAGGCGGCGCTCACGAGCACGCGGGCCATGTCGAACCCGTCCATGGCGTACTTGAACCCCTTCAGCGGCTCGCCGAGCACATACGAACGGGGCACCTCGGCGTTGTCGTAGACGACCGTGCAGGTCGAGATCCCCATGCGCCCCATGTTATCGATCTTCGACACCGTGACGCCCTTGGCGCCCGCCGGGACGTAGATGAACGCCATCCCGCGCGTGCCCTTCTCCGGGTCGACCTTCGCGAGCACGAGGTGCCCCCCGCCTCGCGCGGCCGCCTCCGTGGCGCCCGAGATGAACATCTTCTCGCCCGTGATGTGGACCGTGTCCTTGCCCACCTTCGCCGTCGTCTTCAGGGCCCCGAGGTCCGACCCGCCGCCCGCCTCGGTCGTGGCGATCCCGAGGAACCACTCGCCGGTCGCGACGCGCGGGAGCACCGCCCGCTTGCACTCCTCCGTGCCGTACTTGGCAAGCACGGCCGACCAGCCCGCGCAGAGGAGGTAGTAGACCGCCGTGGCCATCGAGACATCGCCACGCCCCACCTCGATCCCGGCGAGCGTCGCCTGGGTCACGGAGGCGCCGGGGCCGCCGTACGCCTTCGGGATGGTGATCCCCAGGAGCCCGAGCTGGCCCATCTCGCGCAGGAGGTCCTCGGGGATGGCCTGCGCGTCGTCGATCTCGCGGGCGCGAGGGGCCAGGCGCTCCATCGCGAAGGTGCGGACCGTCTGCTGGAAGAGCTTGTCGTCCTCGGAGAGCGCGAAGTCCACCCGGTCACCTCGCGGCGCGAACGGCTGTCGCCGTCAAGAAACTTTGGTGGGGGGGGGGCGCTAGCGCGCCTCCGGCAGCCGCAGCACGACCCGCGCGCCCCGGGACTCGCCCGCGGCGCCAAGCTCGATCGAGCCCCCGCAACGCTCTGCGACGAGGCGCACGGTGGCAAGCCCGAGGCCGGCCCCCGATACCCGGCCCGGCTCGGAGAACCGGGCGGCCGCGTAGGCCTCCTGCCCGGGCGAGAAGCCGCGCCCGCGGTCGCCCACGGCGACCCGCAGGAGATCCCCCTCGCGCACCGCTTCGACCGCAACCTGCAGCGGCTGCCCCGGGCGGTGGAACCGCGCCGCGTTGTCGACCAGGTGGTAGAGCGCGAGGGCCACGAGCTTCCCGCCCCGCGCGCGGGCCGCCCACGCGTCGCCCGTCCGCGCCACCTCGACCGCGGATTCGGGGAACCGGGAGCGGCGTTTGGCAAGCGCCGCCTCGAGTTCGCTCGAGAGCGCCCCCGACGGCTCCCCCGCCACCGGCCCGTCGCGCGCCTCGAGGAGCGAAAGCAGGTTGGGCGCGAAGTGCGAGACGCGGCGCACGACCTCGTGGGCCGTCGCGAGGAACCTGGCGCGCGAAGCCGCATCCGTCTTCGGGTCGGCCGCCAAGTCGATGTACGAGAGCGCGGCCTGCGCCATGTTGTTCAGGTCGTGCGCCGCAAGCTCCAGGATCTTCACGCTGTCGAGCCATGAAAGCGGGCCGCCCGACCGGCCACCGGGGGGTTCCTCCTCCATCTGCCAGCCTGCCTGACGAAGCGCCCCCAGCATAGATAAGCCCTGCTCGCGTCGAGCCGCATCCGCGCGGGCCACCCCAATCCTTTTCCGCCCCGCTCGCGTTTTCGCCCGAAAGGACTCACCATGTACGCGAAGATCAGCGTCATCGGAGCCGGCAATGTGGGCGCGACCCTCGCCCAGCGGCTCGTCGAGAAACATCTCGCGCGCGAAGTCATGATGATCGACATCATCGAGGGGCTCCCCGAGGGGAAGGCCCTCGACATGTGGCAGTCGGGGCCCATCGAGGGGTTTGACACGAAGGTCTCGGGGTCGACCGACTTCGGGGCGATCGCGGGATCCCAGCTTGTCGTGGTCACCAGCGGAGTCCCCCGCAAGCCAGGGCAGACGCGGTCGGACCTTCTCGAGGTGAACGCCCGCATCATCCAGGATGTGGCGGCGAAGGTCAAGCGGAACGCGCCCGACGCCATCGTCGTCATGGTGACCAACCCGCTCGACGTGATGGCGTACCTGGCGCTCAGGACCACCGGGTTCCCCAAGAACCGCCTGTTCGGGATGGCGGGGATCCTCGACACCGCGCGCTACCGCACGTTCGTCCACGAGGCGACGGGCGTCTCGATGCGGGACATCACGGCGTTCGTCCTCGGGGGCCACGGCGACAGCATGGTCCCGCTTCCCTCGTACACGCAGGTCGCGGGCCGCCCCCTAGACGAGATCCTCCCCAAGGAGAAGATCGACGCGATCGTAAAGCGCACGCGCGAGGGGGGCGCGGAGATCGTGAAGTACCTGCAGAAGGGGTCGGCGTTCTACGCACCCTCCGCGGCCGTGGCGGAGATGGTCGACGCGGTCGTGAAGGACCGGCACCGGATCCTGCCGTGCAGCGCGTACCTGGAGGGTGAGTACGGGATCAGCGGAGCGTACCTCGGCGTCCCCGTCCGGCTGGGGGCAGGGGGGGTGGAGGAGGTGCTCGAGCTGAAACTGACAGCCGAGGAGCTCGCGGCGCTGCGCCGGTCAGGAGAGGAGGTCGCGAAGGACATCGCGGTCCTCAAGGAGAAGGGGTTCGTCCACTGACGGGGGGAGCGGCGTGGCAAAGCACCCCGCGAAGCCCGCGGGCATGGTGCCGGTCCCCCTGGACAAGTTCATCGAGTTCCGGGACGAGGAGTTCTACGCGAGCAAGGTGCACGACGGGGAGGATGTGCGCGTCCTCGTCTTCTGCTTCCGGCCGGGGCAGGAGATGGAGGAGGTGGAGGTCGCCCCGTCGGTCGTGCTCTACGCGGTCGCGGGGGAGGGCTTTTTCTCGGTCGGCAATAAGGAGCACCCCGTAGAGCCGGGCGACCTCGTTGTGGTGGATCGCAGGCAGCCGCACGGGATCCGCGCGGGGAAGAAGGAGGAGTTCGTCGTGCTGGTGGCGATCGCGCCGAGCCCGACGAGTCTGATTGAGTAGGCGCGCTGGTGTCACGGTTCACGGCCCTAGACGATTCCCGTTCACACGACGGTCGTCGCGTTCCCTCGGCGCCCTTGGTCCCCGCCTCGCCCGACCGAGAAAAGACGGAGCGAAGACTCCTTCCACAAACCACATTTACCACCTGGCCAAGAAGTGTATATGTGCGTCGCTTTCCTCTCCTCACCGTCGCGATTGTTGTCCTCCTGACCGTTCCCCTCTCCGGCTGCCTCTGGAATTCGCCTCGCGACTACGGCCTCATGCAATTCGAGCTACAAGGCGGCTCGGGTGCGTACCATACCGAACTTGTCCACGGCGGCCGCCACGCGTCTCTTCAAAACGCCTGGATCTCACCAAGCGGTACGCGCATCGCGATTGAGTTTGGACCCAACCACATTGAACTCTGGTCGGCCGACGGGATGTTCCTCCACAACCTCAGTGTCAACACGACGGCCACGCCCTGCACGGGCGACCTGTCGATCGCCAAGTTTGTAGATGAGATGACATTCGTGGGTTTTGTGGGGTCCTGTGCCGTCCTTGCCTACATGAACGGGACGCTCGTCGCATGGAACCCCGAACACCCCTACCTGTGGCGCGGCGAATTCGCCATCTCGGCGGACGGAAGAACCGCAGCGATCGTCGGTCTGACCGAACCGGGCGGGCCTTCAGGGAACCTCGTGGTGCGTGATCTCTTCGGAACGCGCAACGTGACAATCGAGCCGGATGCGGAGCCCTTCTTCTTTCAGGACTTCACCATTTCTCCCGACGGGACGCTCGTGGCTGCTGTCGACCGCACTACGCGGTTCTACCGCGTGGATTTGGATAATGGCTCCTACGATCTCATCGGGGAGTACGGAGTGGGTGGCGCCGTCCTATTCTCGTCCGATGGATCGCGCGCGCTGCAATTTCCAGGGCCGTTCCCCCACGGGCCCCGCACCGTGGCCTTCTTCAACATCTCGGGGCCGGTTTCCAATGTTACGAACATCTCGTGCGTCGTGCAGGGTTGGGATGTCACACCTACATGCCCGCATTCGACTCGATGGCCATATTCCGCATCTCCTGCTGCCACCTCTGTTGCGTGGCCAATCGCGGTGTGGGCCTTCTGGCAGGAGGAGGAACCCGACGGGAAGGTCAACGGCACGACAACGAGGGCAGCAATCGTCCACATTCTCGACAGCGACTCCCCCGGCGAGAGGCGCGGCTTTCAGGCGGGACCCACGTTCAGCGTTCCAATGGAGTCCACCCGTGGGGAGCCTCAGCCCCGGCCGATCGTTCGAGCGGTGAGGCTGCTGGAGGACGGGTCGGCGCTAGCGGTAACCGATGCGCACGGCGCCCAGCTGCAGGTCTTCCTCACCCATGCGGATCCAGACGCGACGCATCCGATCGTCGTGGGCGACTACTACGCATGATGGCAGATGGGGGGCCCCGCGCCATCCTCCCTAGCCCGTCCGCTTCCACGATCCCCGACCTCTTGATCTCGGACGCCACAATGTAGTCCCCCCGCCCGTACACCACCGGCGTACAGTCCGAACTGTGGTAGATTCAGTGCCTCGCCCATGCGGGCGTCGGCTTCATCCCGTCCAGCAGCGGCAGGTACTCGCGAAGCCCCGCGCGCACGCCCTTCCGGCCATCAATCCGCGCGCGGGTCCGCGTACTCCTTGCCCAACGGCCCGGAGACAACCCAGTAGGGGCTTGACCCGATGGAGTGGACACCAGGGGAGTAGAGGATCGCGCCGATGGATGGGGATCCCGTCTGCGTCGTCTCAAGCATCGCCAACCCTTCGGAATCGTCCTTTCCCGAAGGGGGGTCACCCGTTGCGCGTGCCAACCATCGGAAGTCGGGGGTACCCAAGGGGAGCCCCAGCCCCCGGAGTCCCGCCCGGGCCTGTTCTCGCACGGCAGCCCAGCCCTTCTCGCGCCGGACGGCGTCCGCACCAAGGAACAGCGGGGCCTGCTGGCGAGGGATGTCCGTCGTTATCGTGACGATCGCCTGCGAAGCCGCTTCCGCCTCCGTCGAGATGAGGTCCTTGCGGCGCAAGTTCGGCGCCCACTGCGATAGGAACCAGCCCATAGTGCAAAGGTCGACTCCCACCGCCACCCCTGGAGGCGCGTTGGCATCCTGGATGGCTGGATCGCAAGCGAAGTACTTCATCACCTCGCCGAAGCGCCGGCGTTGTTCGGCCAAGAGCTCAGGTGTCTCCACCGGCCGGCTGTCCTTGCCTGCATCTGGCTTCCCCCGGGCTCGCCATCGCATCGATCGATCCCCCCATTGCACGGCCAGTTGAACCAGCTCAAATCACAAACCGCTCGTACTCCACATGCCTATTCGTCACCGACAGCTTCGACACCTCGAAGCGCCGCCCCCCATACAGCTCCGCCTGCGCCTTCCCCGCCACCAGCGCCGCCGCGACCCGCCCCAGCGCGTCCGCCTTCATGATCCCCGACCCGCTCATCCCCGAGACGACGATGCAGTCCCCCTGCTCGAACACCACGGGCGTGCGGTCGGGGCTGTGGTAGATGTAATGCCCCGCCCACGCCTGGTGCGGCTTCATCCCGTCGAACACCGGCAGGTACTTGCGCAGCACCTGGTGGACGCCCATCTCCCAGAAGGCGTCCTCGGGCTCGGGGGCGTCCTCCACCGAGACCGCGCGGCCCAAGATGTCCGAGCATCCGATCCACGCCGTCCCCTCGATCGTCTCCGGCTTGAGGTAGATCCCGTCCTTGGGGAAGATGAGCACCGGCAGCTGCTTCTTGCCGGCGAACGGGAACTCGATGAGCCGCCTGACCTCGGGGTGCTTGAAGGTGAAGAGCTGGCGCTTGCGGGGCGCCGTGTTCGCGTCGATCCCGACGGGGTCGAGAAGCGTGCGCAACCACGCGCCCGCCGCCACGAGCGTCTTGCGCGCCCGGATCGTCCCCCCGGCCGTGCGGGCGCCCGCCACCCGCGGCGACTGCCACGTGTAGGGCTCGCCCGGAATCCCCATGGGCCCTTCCTTCGGCTCCATGAGGAGCCCGTCGACCGGCGTGTTGTACACGGTCACCCCGCCCGCGGCCCGGAAGTCCCGCTCGTAGACCTGGGTGAGCAGGTCGGGCTCGACCGCCCCGCACTTCGCGCCGAAGAGCCCGTACTCGATGTCCCGCAGGCCGAGGAGCCTCCCCTCTTCGTCGGCGGTGACCCGCGTGCGCAGCCCCGGGATCGTCCGCAGCTCGTCCTCGCCGTATTCCTCCACCTCGACCCCGTGGTGGCGCATCTGTTCGACCGCGTCGCGGTTCGCGTCGCGGCCGGCGCCGTCCATCAGCCACAGGTAGCCGTAGAGCCGCAGCTCGATCTGCTCGCGCCGCTCGGCGGTGAGGTGCGTGTAGTAGTCGATCGACGAATCGGCGAGCGCGAGGTTCGTCGAGGAGGTGAATGTGTTCCGGACGAGCGCGGCCGACCGCGCGGTGTTCCCTTGCGCGCAGGCGGCGTTCCGGTCGACGACGACAACCTTCGCGTCGGGGTCCTCGCGCTTTGCGTGGAAGGCCGAAGCCATCCCGATGATGCCGGCCCCGACGACGAGCAGGTCGACGGTCTCGCTGAACGGGTCGATCTCCGGAACGGCGCGGCACCCCCGGCCGAAAAGCGGGCGCGCGGCTCTTCAACGTTGGCGTCGCGGGAACCACGCGGGCGCTACGCGCTCGGCGCCTGCGCGGCCGCCGTCTCATTCAGCTCCGCCATGAGCGCGTTCACATCCTTCATGTGCGCGCGCGCCCCCTGGTCAATGTTCTCGAACTGGTTCACCGCGCAACCGACACAGCCCAGCCCGTATTTCTTGAACACGGGGACGGTCTTGGGGAACTTGGCCACGACATCGCCGATCTTCATCGTGCGCTGGATGGGGCCCTTGTCGGCGGTGGCGTCCGTCTGCACCGTGAGGACATTCTTCGGGACGTCGGCCCCTTCCTTGTTGAACCGGGCGAACACGTAGCCGCGGCGCGAGCCCGCCTCGAGGTCGTCTTCGTATTGGAAGTCGCGAGCCTTGTGGCCCCCCTGCTTGATCACGAAGTCGAGGCCCGTGCACACGACGTGCTCGAAGGCCTTGGCCGCCGGCGAGTCGCGGTGGTTCATCACGAACGGGACGCCCGCGTCGCCGTCGGTGACGATGGCGGGGTCGAACGGGATGCTCCCCAAGAACGGGACGCCTACCTCTTCGGCCAACTTCTTGCCGCCGCCGCTTTTGAACGGGTTGAACTCCCCTCGGCAGTGCGGGCAAACCATCCCGGACATGTTCTCCACGATCCCGATCACCGGGATGTTGAGCTGGCGCGCGAACGACACGGACTTGCGGGCGTCGAGCAGCGAGACCTCCTGCGGGGTCGTGACGATGATCGCGCCGTCCGCGTCCGGGATCTGCTGCGCGATGGAGAGGGGCTCGTCGCCGGACCCCGGCGGGAGGTCCATGATGAGGAAGTCGAGGTCGCCCCAATCCACGTCCTTGATGAACTGCGCGATCGCCTTCATCTTCATCGGCCCGCGCCACACGACGGCCGTGCCGCGGTCGGGGATGAGGAAGGCCATCGACATGACCTTGATCCGCGGCGGCACCATCACGGGGACGATCATCCCCTGCTCCGTGGCCACCTTGTGCTCCTCGCAACCGAGCATCTTGGGGACGTTGGGCCCCGTGATGTCGATGTCGAGCAGCCCGACGTCCGTCGAGCGCATGGAGAGCGAGAACGCGAGGTTCACGGCGACCGTCGTCTTGCCCACGCCGCCCTTGCCGCTCATCACGATGATCTTGTACTTGATGCGTTTCAGGTTGCGCGACACCTTCACCCAATCGAGGTTCCCGCGCAGTTGCGATGCGGCCATGGGTTTTCGACCTCCGAAAGGGGGGCTTTGGGGCCGGCTAACGGGTGGCCAGACTTGAAGGTTGGCACGCACGGTTCGCCCGTGCGCGCTACCGCGCGGGCGGCGGGGCCCCGCGCACCCAGGCGGCGAGCCGCTGCCAGGCGGACGGCTGGCCGGACCGCGGGTTGTTCCCGCGCGGCACGACCCGCGGGGGCTCGACGGGCAACCCGAGCTCGCGTTCGATGCGCCGCTTCTCCTCGAGGATAGGGGGGCGCTTCTCGTCCAAGGTCGATGTTTCCCTGACCACCGTCGCGCCTCCCGCGGCCGACCCATCCGCGCGCGGTTATTTATGGGCGACGCCGCGCCCGGACGCGCAGACGCCTCGCGCGAAAAGAGCATGAGGGGGCACGCCTTCGGCCGCCCACCATGCGTGCGGAGCTGGCCGCTTTGCGCGCGGCCGCGGTGGTTTGCCTCGTCGCGCTCGCGGCGGCCGCGCTGCCTGCGGGCCTCTCCAACGACGAAGGCGTCTTCGACGCCCAGGAGCGCGGGTGCTATTGCCACGGGGTCGTCACCGCCCCCACCGTCGGATTCTCGGTCGACGGGCTGCCCGGGCGGTACACCCCCGGAGCGACCTACCGCCTTTGGATCAACGTGACCTTCACGGATGTCCCGGCAGCCGAGAACCGTTCCCAGGGCGGGTTCTACGTCAACGCGACCGCCGGGTCGTTTGCGGCGCCTGCCGGAGGCGGCGAACCGCTCGTCCAGGTCCGCGGCAACGAGGCCACGCACACGCTCAACGGGTCGCTCGTCCGCCGGTGGGTGGTCGAATGGACGGCGCCCGCCGAGCCGGGCCTCGAGGTCACGTTCTGGTTCTTCGTGAACACCGTGAACGGGAACCGCAGCGAGACCCTCGGGTCGGACCACTGGACCTTGAAGACGATACGGATCGGCATCGCGGACGCGCCCGTGGTGGAGGGCCCGCCCCAGCCGGTTGCCCCGCAGGCGCTCGAGACCTACGGGGCGCTCGCGCTCGGGGTCGCGGCCGCGCTCGTGGCGCTCTACTTTTTCGCCTCGTCCGCCCGCCGCGGCCCCCCGGCGGGTGTCCCACGCGAGCCCGAGGGAACCCCCGAGTCCGGGGTTGAGCCGCCGTTGAAGTGAGGGTTCGCCCTCGGGCCGCCGCCTGCCAAGGGTTGGAGGAGCCGTTCATATAGAAGGTTGGCCCCACCATGTATGTCCACGGTATACAACCTGTGGCTAACAAGGCACAGCCCGGAGGCACGCACATGCTACGAAAAGGAGACAAGAACGTGAACGAGGCGACAGGCATCCGAACGCGGCGCGGCTCGCGCGTTGGGCCCGGGGGACTTGCACGGTCCACGGCGTTTGGCCCCCTCGGGTGGCGCTACGTTGACGACCCCTTCGGATGGGTGGAGGCGTTCGACCGCCAGTTCGAGGAGATGCGCCGAGACATGGAGTCCCTCATCTTCCCGACGGGCTCGCTGCTCGAGGGCCCCGGGCGCGGGGTTGGGTGGCCGCTCGGCGCGGAGGCGGCGCTAGCCGCGCGCCTCGACCTGAAGGACAACGGCAAGGAGTACATCGTCTCCGCCGAGTTGCCCGGGTTCGGGAAGGAAGAGGTCGATGTGCAGGTGACCGGTGAGGGGCTCACCCTCTCGGCGTCGCGCTCTGAGTCGACGGAGGAGGGCTCCGAGGCGTCCGGGTACCTCGCGCGCGAGCGCTCGTACCGCTCGCTGCGGCGGGCGGTCGCGTTCCCGGAGGAAGTGGACGCGGACGCCGCATCGGCCCAACTCCAGGACGGAGTGCTGACGCTCACCGTCCCGAAGCAGCGGCCGACGGAAGAGCCGATGCCCCGGAAAGTCAAGGTTGAGTGAGCGCGGCCGCCCCCAAGGCCCCGTCCGGCTCCCGCCGGGCGGAGGCCCGCACCCTCACTTCGAGGTCGCGCCCGCGGCCTCGGGACCGGCGTCCGCGCCCGGGTGGCGCACCCGGTACGCCGCGATGCCGTTCTGGACCGCCTTGATCCCGAGGGTCGCGCACTTCATGCGCACCGGCGAGAGCGGCACGACCACCATCTCCTGGATCGCGTCGGCCCCCATCGCCTCGACCTCGTCCATCGCCTTCCCCTTCAGCTCGTCCGTGAGCATGGACATCGACGCCTGCGAGATCGCGCACCCCTGCCCCTCGAACGCGACCTCCGCGACCTTCCCGTCGGCCCCGAAGAGCACGTAGACCTCCAGCACGTCCCCGCAGAGCGGGTTGTTCTCCTTCTGCGTGACGTGGGCCGGGTCGAGCTTGCGCTTGTTGTGCGGGTTGCGGTAGTGCTCCAGGATGTTCTCCTGGTACATGTCGAGCGTCACGGCTTGAAGAGCCTCCGGACCTTCTCGATCGCCTCGAACATCCGGTCGATGTCCCCCTCGTCGTTGTAGAGGTACACGGACGCGCGCGTCGTGGCCGGGACCCCGTAGCGCTCGTTGACCGGCATCGCGCAGTGGTGGCCCGCGCGCACGCACACCGCGCTGTCGTCGAACACCTGGGCCACATCGTGTGGGTGGGCGTAGTCGAGCCAGAAAGCGAGCACCCCCGCGTGGCGGCGCGGGTCCTTCGGCCCCAGCAGGCGGACATCCCCCATCTGCGCGAAGCGGGCCATCGCGCGCGCGATGAGCTGCTCGTCATGGTGCTGGACCCAGTCCATCCCGATCCGGCTAAGGTAGTCGACCGCCGCGCCAAGCCCGATGACCCCCGCGATGTGGGGCGTCCCGGCCTCGAACTTGGCGGGGATCTGGTTCCACTTGGACTCCTGCAGGTGCACCTCGCTGATCATGTCGCCGCCCCCGAGGAACGGCTCCATCCCCTCGAGGAGCTCGGCCCGCCCCCAGAGGCCGCCGACCCCCGTGGGGCCGAGCATCTTGTGGCCGGAGAAGGCGAAGAAGTCGCACCCGAGGGCCTTCACATCGACCGGCATGTGGGGCGTGGACTGCGCGCCGTCCACGATGCACACGGCCCCGTGGTCGTGCGCGGCCTCGGCGATCTCGCGGATGGGGTTCACGGTCCCGAGGACATTGGAGACGTGGGTGACCGTGACGATCTTCGTCCGGTCCGTGACCAGGCGGTCGAGGTCCTCCATCTTGAGGTACCCCTCGTCGTCGAGGCCGATGTGCTTGAGCACGGTCTTCCGGCGCCGCCCGAGCAGCTGCCACGGCACCTGGTTCGAGTGGTGCTCCATCACCGTGGAGACGACCTCGTCGCCGGGGGCAAGCTGGGCCCCGAGCGAGTAGGCGAGCAGGTTGAGGCCCTCCGTCGTCCCGCGCGTGAGGACGAGCTCCCGCGACTCGGGGGCGCCGATGAACGCGGCGACGCGCTCCCGCGCGCCCTCGAAGAGGTCGGTCGCCTCCTCGGAGAGCTGGTAGATCCCGCGGTGGACGTTGGCGTAGTGGTTCGCGTAGAAGTCCTCCTCCGCCTGGATGACCTGCTTCGGCTTCAGCGAGGAGGCGCCGCTGTCGAGGAAGACGACCGGCCGGCCGTTGAACTGCCGGCGGAGCGTCGGGAAGTCCGCGCGGATCTGCTCCGTCGTCATCAACTGGGTTGCCGCCATCGTGTCGTCCCTCCCCTGGATTTGGCCACGGCGCATAAAGGCTCGCTACTCGGCCGGCTCGGGGAGCTCCACGAGGACGCGGCCCCCCTCCTCCCGGACCGGGTACTTGGGGAGGGGCTCCTCCGCCGGCGGGTTGAGCGCCTCCCCCGTCTCGGTGTCGAACTGCGACAGGTGGAGCGGGCAGGTGAGCGTGCCGCCGCGGAGGAACCCGAGGCCGAGGTCGGCCGTCTCATGCGTGCAGGTCCCGTCGAGCGCGCGCAGCCCCGCCTCCCCCACGAAGATGAGCACGCGCCGGCCCCCGACGTCGAAGGCGTTGATCCGGTCGGCCTCGAGGTCCCCGGGCGCGCAGACGTCGTGCCAGGCCATCGCCGCGGAGCCTCCCTCAGGCCTCGCCCCACCGCGACTCGACGAGCGCTCGGACGGTCTCCCGGAACGCGCCGCTCCGCGAGCCGGCCACCGCGGGGCTCAGGAACCCCTCGACGATCAGGCGGCGGGCGCCGTCGGCGTCGACCCCGCGCGAGCCCAGGTAGAACACCTGCGACTCGTCGATCTGGGAGACCGAGGCCGCGTGCTTGGCCCGCAGGACCTGCGAGGTCTCGATCTCGAGACCCGGGATGGCGACCGCCTTTGCCCCCGGGTCGAGGAGCAGCGCGAACTGGCCGAGGTACGAGTCGGCGTCCGCGCCGCGGTGCTCGATCTTGATCATCCCCTTGACGTTCCCCTTCGAGCGGTTCCGAAGGGCCGCGCGGGCGAGCACGTCCGACTTCGCGCGGCGCCCCTCGTGCGTCGCGAAGGACGACAGGTCGAAGCGCTGCGTGCCCGTGCCGAAGGCTACCTCCGCGTGCTTCACCTCGGAGGCGTCGCCCGAAAGCTGCGTGTGCACGAGGCTCTTCGTGAGCGCGCCCCCGAAGTTCGCCAGGCTGAACCGCACCTTGGCGCGGGCGGCGGCGTGGGCCTGGCGGTTGATGAAGACGCCGCACTCGCGGGAGAGGTTCCCCACCGCGGTGTAGTTGAGCTCGGCCCCCTCGCCGACCACGGACTCCGTGGAGACGCCCGCGACCGCGGGGCCGGCCGGGCGCGCGGCGCCGCCGAGGCCCTGCGATTCCTCGACCTCGGCGTGTGCGCGGGCCCCGACGTGCGCGGACAACCGCCAGAACGCCGCGCGCCCAGGGGTCGGGTCGAGGACGTCGACCTTCACCGCCCCATCGAGACGCACGCCATCGGGGACGTCGAGCAGGAGCCCGTCGCCGTAGAGCGCGCGCGTGAGCTGGAAGAACTTGTCGGCGCTCTGCACGCGCGGGTCCTGGAGGCGCGCCCTCGCCCACTCGGGGTCGGTGGCAAGCGCCTGGCGGATCGACGAGAACCGCACGCCGGCCGCCGCGGCGGCCTCCGTGGTTCCGATCGCGGTCACCACGCCGTCCGCAAGGGTGGCTGCCGCGGCGAAGCCCGCGGGCACGGTGGCCCGGGCGGGCGGCTCCGCGGCCGGCGCCCCGGCGTCGCCGAGCCCCACGCGGTCGACCGGCGCGCCCTCCGTGACCACGTGGCGGATGAAGAGCGACGAGGTCTCGACGGGGGTGGCGGCAAACGCCTGCAGCGCGCCCATCCGGTCCTCCCGGACCCAGCCGGGGAGGCCCTCCGACAGGGCGTCCGCCGCCTCGGCGCGCGCGAAAGGTACCTTCAGGTCGGCCATGTGGGTCTCCCTCCCCCCGGGGGGCGCGCGCGGCGCGGACGGGCGGCGGCCTATCCGACCGCGCCCTCCATCTCGAGCCGGATCAGCCGGTTGAACTCGAGGGCGTACTCCATCGGCAGCTCCTTCGTGAACTGCTCGACGAACCCGAGGACGATGAGGTTCATCGCCTCGTTCTCCTTGATGCCCCGCGACTGCAGGTAGAACAGCATGTCGTCGGAGATCTTGCCGACCGTCGCCTCGTGCGTGATGGCCGCGTCGTCCTCGTCGATCTCGTTGTAGGGGTACGTGTCCGACCGCGAGTTCTCGTCGAGCATGAGCGCGTCGCAGCGCACCGTCGACTTGACGCCGGTCGCGCCCTTCGCGACCCGCAGGAGCCCGCGGTAGGTCGACCGCCCCGTGCCCTTCGACACGGACTTCGACGTGATCCGCGAGGTCGTCCGCGGCGCCAGGTGCACCGCCTTGGCCCCCGCGTCCTGGTGCTGGCCTTCCCCCGCGAAGGCCACCGACAGGATCTCCGCCTTCGCGCCCTCGCCGACGAGGTAGACCGACGGGTACTTCATGGTGAGCCGGGAGCCCGTGTTGGCGTCCAGCCACTCGACGGTCGCGTCCTTGTGGGCGTGCGCGCGCTTCGTGACTAGGTTGTAGATGTCCTTCGACCAGTTCTGCAAGGTCGTGTAGCGCACCTTCGCGCCCTCCATCGCGATCACCTCGACGACCGCGCTGTGGAGCGACTCCGTCGCGTAGACGGGGGCCGTGCACCCCTCGATGTAGTGGACCTTCGCGCCCTTCTCGGCGATGATGAGCGTGCGCTCGAACTGGCCGACGGCCTCCGCGTTGATGCGGAAGTACGCCTGCAGCGGCTGCTCGACCTGGACCCCTTCCGGGATGTAGACGAACGAGCCGCCCGACCACACGGCGGAATTGAGCGCCGCGAACTTGTTGTCCTCGGGCGGGATGATCGTGCCGAAGTACTTCTTGAAAAGTTCCGGGTACTGCTTGAGGGCCATGTCCGTGCCCATGAAGATGACGCCCTTGTCGGTGAGTTCCTTGCGGACGCTGTGGTAGACGACTTCCGAGTCATACTGCGTGCCCACACCGGCAAGGAACTTGCGCTCCGCCTCGGGGATCCCCAGCTTCTCGAATGTCTTCTTGATCTTGTCCGGGACATCCTCCCAGGTCTTGCCTTCCTTCGCAGAGGCCGTCATGTAATAGGTGATCGAGTCGAAGTCGATGTTCCCCAGTTCGCCGCCCCACGTCGGAAGTGCGCGCTTCACGAAGTGGCGGTACGCGCGCAAGCGGAAGTTGAGCATCCACTCGGGTTCCTGCTTGATCTTCGAAATGGCGCGGACGGTCTCCTCCGTGAGCCCCTTGGGGACCGTCACGAGGTACTCGATGTCGTCCTTGAATGCGTAGCGCGAATAGTCCTCCGAGGGGAGGTCGCGAGTGGGTGCCGACATTAGAGCGCCCCCGCCGGTGCCGCTTCGTAGCCTTCCTTCAGCCACGCGTAGCCTTGCTCTTCGAGCTTCTCGGCCAGCTCGCCGCCGCCGCTTAGGGCCACCTTGCCGTCCACGAGCACGTGGACGAAGTGCGGCTTCACGTAGTTGAGGAGGCGCTGGTAGTGGGTGACAAGCAGGATGCCGGTCTCCGGGCCCGCGGCGGCGTTGATTGCCGTGCCAACGATGCGCAGCGCGTCGATGTCGAGGCCCGAGTCCGTCTCATCGAGGATCGCAAACCGTGGCGCAAGGACCGCCATCTGGAGGAGCTCGGCGCGCTTCTTCTCGCCGCCAGAGAACCCTTCATTCAACGAGCGCGCGAGGAACGAGGTGTCGACCCCAACGAGCTTGAGCTTCTCCTTGAGGTACTTGTGGAACTTGGGGACGTCCATCGGATTCTCCGGGTGGACCGCCTGGTAGGCGGCACGCAGGAACGTGGCCATCCCGACGCCGGGGACTTCGACCGGGTATTGGAACCCGAGGAACACGCCCTTCCGGGCGCGCTTGTCTGGCGAGAGGCCGAGGATCGACTCGCCGTCGACGAGGATGTCGCCGGAGAGCGCCTGGTACTTGGGGTGACCGGCGATGAGGTAGCTCAGCGTCGACTTGCCCGAGCCGTTGGGGCCCATGAGGGCATGGATTTCTCCGGGTTTGACCGTGAGCGAAACGCCCTTGAGGATCTCCTTGCCTTCGATCCCTGCGTGGAGGTCCCGGATCTCCAGTTGGCCCGTCATCTTGGTTGGACTCCGCCCGGCGGCGCTGAGGCACTCGGTGCCAGCGCTTTTCGGGCAGTCGGGACAACGGGAAGTAGTTTATAGGCTTTTTTGTCAACATAGTGGACGAACAGGTTCATATATAAGGGGCCAATCTTGCTGGCTGAAGAATCCAGCGGGAGGCAAAACGACCCTTGGCAGGCGATGAAGGCAGCCTTCCGCTGCTTGGCGACACGCGCGCCAAGATCGTGGACCTCCTCCTGGACGGCGCCCAGACGACGCACCAGCTCGGGCGAACGCTCCGCATCCACCACACCGCGGTGCGCGCGCACCTGGAGGGTCTCGAGCGCAACGGGCTCGTGGTGGCCGAGTTCCGGCACGAAGGGGTGGGGCGGCCGAAGAAGTACTACGCGCTGACGAGCGACGGCCGCGAACTCTTGCCGCGGCGGTACCAACTCATGCTCGAGCTCATGCTCGAGAGCCTGCTCAAGACCCACGGCCGCGGCGAGGTCGAGCGCCTGATGGGTTCCTTGGCCCGCGACCTCGCATCCCGGCTGGAGACGGCCGCCCCCGACCTGCCCATCGAGGAGCGGGTGCGCAAGTCCGTGGAGGCGCTGAACGACCTCGGGTTCCGGGCGTCGCTGCACAACGAGGACGGGCGGCTCTCCATCGTGCGGTCGAGCTGCGTCTTCCAGCGGACGGCCGCCGAGCACCACGACCTCGTGTGCCGCGTGTTCGACCAGGAGCTCCTGCGCGCCTCCGTGTCGGGGGAGGCGAGCATCCAGATGGTGCAGAGCCAGGCGATCGGCGACTGCGTGTGCAAGCATGTCATCGACATCAGCCCCCCGAAGCGGGACGCGCCTCTGGCGGGCGCGCAGTAGCAGACGGGGGACGCGGAGGCAACGCAGATGGGCGAGGACAACCCCCCGGCCGGCGCGCCGCCGCAGCGCGACGCGATCGTCGAGAAGCTGCGCACCGTGTTCGACCCGGAGATCGCGGTGAACATCTACGACCTCGGCCTCATCTACGAGCTGAAGGTCGAGGGCCCCGAGGTCTTCGTGAAGACCTCGCTCACGTCCCCCGCGTGCCCCGTGGGCGACTACATCGTTGCCCAGATCGACGAGCGCGTCCGCGAGGTGCCGGGGGTCGAGAAGGTCGAGGTGGAGCTCACGTTCGACCCCCCGTGGGACCTCAAGAAGGTGACCGAGGAGGGGCGCGAGCAGCTCCTGTACCTCGGGATCAAGGTGTGAGGGCGAGCGCGCGGCGCGCGCGCACCGTGCGCGGGCCCGCGCGAAAGGGTTATACCCTAGGGCCAACTACCGACAACTGCGGGCCCGCGTGGCCCGCGCTGTTTCAAGCGCATAGCGGTGGGCGCGGGCGAGATGCGCCGCGCCCCCCTTTTTTCTCACGATTCCCCGAGCGCGAGCGCGCTCACGCCGTGGTGGTAAGCGCCGCGGGCGCGCCCTGCGCCGCGCGCGTGCCCGCGCCCTTCCCCCACTTGCGCGCCACATAGGCCCGCTGGAGCCCGGCGCGCTCGTAGAAGCTCTCCGCGCGGGAGCCCGTCGTCACCTGCAGCGTGACGAGGTCGATGCCGCCCTCGAAGGCATCGTCGAGGCAGTGCTTCAGGACCGACCGGCCGATCCCCTTCCCCTCGAAGTCCTTCGAGGTAGCCATCCCGTAGATGCCCGCGGTGCCCGCGTAGAACACGACGAACGCCGTGGCCACGCCCGCGCCGTTGAGGGTCGCGTAGTACATCCGGTAGTGGTTCTCGCCGCGGGCGAGCCCGTCGAGCGCGGCCTTGCGCAGCGGCTTGCCCCAGTCGTACGGCCACCCGAACCGCTGGAGCGCGATCTGGATGCACTCGTCGACCGTCGCCTCGTCCGCGCGCTCGACCTCGAGGCCGCCGTGGGCGGGGACCTCGAACGCGGGCGGCTTGTCGGCCCACATGACCGTGCGGTCCGGGTCGGGGGCGTACCCGAGCCCCTTCATGCGCTCGCCGAAGTCCGGCGGGCGGTCGTAGGGGCCGGTGAGCCACGCGGGCCACCGCTTCTCCCCGCGGAAGACCTCCTCGACGCGCTGGATCGTCGCGGCGACATCCTGGTCGTCGGCGTCGACATCGACGGCGAAGTTCCACGTGTTCGAGGCCAGGGCCGGGTGGATGAGGACGGTCGCCGAACCCACATCGCGCCGGACGGCGCCCGTGATCAGCGTGGCCTCCAGGCGGTTGAGCATCAGACGGCGCGCCACGTGGGATTCCATGGAGAGGGCCTCCCCTTCCCATCGCCCCGCGGATAAAATAGGCTTGCCCGCGCGCGCGCCGTGTGGCGCAAACGAACGCCGCGCGCACCCGTGCGCGCGGCCCCCCGCGAACCTTTTTAAAGGGGGTCGCGCTTGGTCGGCCTCCGCCCCCGTCGGCCAGGTGGTCCTGTGGTTACCGTCCCGCGCAAGGTGAAGCGCTACTGCCCCCACTGCAAGCGGCACCGCCTGCACGAGGTGGAGCGCGTGAAGAAGCGGAAGGCGTCGGAGCTCGCGGCCGGCCAGCGGCGTTTCCGGCGCGTGACGCGCGGGTACCGAGGGTTCCCGCGCCCCAAACCGGAGGGGCGCGAGAAGCCGACGAAGCGGCAGGCGCTGCGCTACCGGTGCTCGAACTGCAAGAAGGCCCACCAGCCGGCGTCCCAGCGGTCGAAGGTCCTCGAGATCAAGGAGTGAGGGCGCGCGGAGGCGGCGACGATGGACAACCGTGAGAAGCGCGCCCGCCCCGGGTTCGTGAAGGTCAAGTGCCCCGACTGCCAGAACGAGCAGCCGGTGTTCTCCAAGGCGAACCTCGCCCCCTCCTGCTCGATCTGCGGCGCCACGCTGGCCACCCCCACCGGCGGGAAGGCCGCGCTGCGCGGCGAGGTCGTGGGGGAGTTGGACTAGTTGGTCCGGCTCACGGAGTTCCCGGAAGAGGGCGAGCTCGTCGTCGCCACCGTCCGCGAGGTCAAGCCGTTCGGGGCGTTCGCCTCGCTCGACGAGTTCCCCGACAAGGAGGGCTTCATCCACATCGCGGAGGTGGCCTCCGGGTGGGTCAAGTACATCCGGGACCACGTGCGCGAGGGGCAGAAGGTCGTCTGCAAGGTCACGAAGGTCGACGTGGGGAAGGGGCACGTGGACCTCTCCGTGAAGCAGGTCAACGAGCACCAGCGGCGCGAAAAGATCCAGGCGTGGAAGAACGAGCAGCGCGCGGACAAGCTGCTCGGGATCGTCGCGGCCCGCGCGGGGATGTCGTTCGACGACGCCGTGAAGGGCTTCGTGGGCGACCTCGTCTCCGCGTTTGGCTCGCTCTACGGCGCCTTCGAGGAAGCCGCCGCCAACGAGAAGTCGCTCGCCGGCGAGGGGTACAGGGGGCCGTGGGTGGCTGCGTTCCAGGAGGTCGCGCGCGAGAACATCGTGCTCCCCACGGTGACTATCGCGGGGGCGCTCGACCTGAGCTCGGTGGACCCCCGGGGGGTCGAGGTGATCCGCGGCGCGCTCGAGCAGGCCGAGGTCGCAGGCGGCGGGGCGGTGACCATAAGGTACCTGGCCGCGCCGCGGTACCGTGTCGAGGTGAAGGCGGGCGACTACAAGACCGCCGAGGCGGTCCTCAAGGACTCGGTGGACGCGGCGATCGACGCGGTGCGCAAGGCGGGCGGGCAGGCGTCCTTCTCCCGCGACGCATGAGGGGGCCCACCCGTGGGCACGATCCGGCAGTGCACGGCGTGCGGGAACTACACGCTCGAGCCGGCCTGCCCGTCGTGCGGCGCGCCCTCGCGCGACCCGACGCCCCCCAAGTACTCGCCGGAGGACCGGTGGGGGCACCTGCGGCGCCGCGCGAAGATCGAGCACGCCGCGCGTGAGGCCGCAAGGCGCTGACGCGGGAGCGCCCCTGAGGTAGTCAATAAATACCGTCAACCCGGGTCGCAGGCCTGGCGGTGGCCCCCCTGGTCCGCGACATCCAGTTCAAGGACATCACCATCGTCTACGGTGAGAAGGAGCTCGGGCTCGACGCGCCCATCATGCTCGAGGGGCTCCCGGGGGTCGGCAATGTCGGGAAGCTCGCGGCCGAGCACCTCATCGAGCAGGTGGGCGCGAAGAAGTTCGCGACGGTCTACTCGAAGTACTTCCCCCCCCAGGTGCTCGTGGAGGAGGACGGGCTCTCCCGGCTCGTGTGCAACGAGATCTACTACCACCGCAAGCGCGGCGAGGACAAGCACGACCTCATCATCCTCGTGGGCGACTACCAGGGGCTCACGCCGGAGGGGCAGTTCATGCTCTCGGCGGCGATGATCGAGGTGGCCAAGGAGCAGAAGGTCTCCGAGGTCTACACGCTCGGCGGGTTCGGCGTCGGCCACATGGTCGAGGAGCCGCGGGTGCTCGGCGCCGCCTCGGACGCGAAGACGATCGAGCGCCTGAAGGCCCTCGGCGTCACGTTCACGCGCGGCGAGCCGGGCTCGGGGATCGTGGGCGCGTCGGGGCTCCTGCTGGCCTTCGCGCAGCTCTGCGAGATGCCCTCGGCGTGCCTGATGGGCGAGACGAGCGGGTACTTCGTGGACCCCGCGTCGGCGCGCGCGCTGCTCAAGAAGCTCCAGGACATCCTCGGCGTGAAGATCGACCTCTCGAAGCTCGACGAGAAGGCCTCGCAGATCGACAAGATCACCTCGAAGCTGAAGGAGCTCGAGAAGGTCGAGGAGCGCGCGGGCGCCGACGACCTGCGGTACATCGGGTAGGGGGGCCGCCCCGGGCCCGCCCGCCGGCCGGCGCACGGGCGCCGCGGGGGGGCGCGCCGCGCGAGGGCCCGCGGCGCCGCACGCCAAAGGTTATCCGCCGCAGGCGTTTCCCGGCGGGCGCCGCCCCCGGGGGGAGCCGACATCTCGGAGGAGCCCGTCCGCTACTTCTTCGTCGGGACCGCCGGCAGCGGCAAGACGCAGCTCACGCGCGCCTACAAGCGTTGGCTCGACGAGCGCGGCCTCGACACGATCCTCGTCAACCTCGACCCGGGCGCCGGGCAGCTGCCGTACGCCCCCGAAGTGGACATCCGCGACTGGGTGTCGATGGAGCAGGTGATGACGGAGTATGGCCTCGGTCCCAACGGCGCGCAGGTGGCCGCGGCCGACCTGATGGCCGTCAAGCTCCCCGAAGTGCAGGAAGTCCTCGAGGAATTCGACCCCGACGTTTTCCTCTTCGACACGCCCGGCCAACTCGAGCTCTTCGTATTCCGCCACGCCTCGAAACGGATCGTCGAGCGGCTGGGGGGCGAGCAGCCGCTCATCGCATTCCTCTATGACCCCATCCTCTCCTCGTCGCCGACCGGCTTTGTCTCGCTCATGCTCCTCGGGGCCTCGACGCAATTTCGCTTCCAGGCGCCGCTCGTCAATGTGCTGAGCAAGAGCGACCTGCTCGAAGCGGCCGACCGGACGCGGATCGAAGCTTGGTCGCAGGACCTCGATTCCCTGCGGGGGGCGCTCGACGCGGAGGTGCAAGGCTCGCAGCAGATGCTTGCGAGCGAGCTCCTGCGCGCGTTCGAGGGGATCGAAGCGCACCGCCCGCTCATCCCCGCTTCCGCCACCGAGGGGGAAGGGCTCGAAGACCTCTACTCCGCCGCGCAGCTGGCGTACGGAGGCGGCGATGACCTGCGCCCTGACTGACGGCGCGCCCGCCCCCTCATGATAGGTAGAATGACCCCCACCCTTTATCGGCTCAGAAAGACCGAACAAGTTGGAGGGAGCCTGCCTGGCGCTCGAACTTACAGGTGACCTCGTCGCGGCCCTCGCCGGCTTCGCGATCCTCGCCGTCACGGCCGGCTACGCCCTGCGGCACGTGAAGGAGATGCCGCGCCTTGCGGCCTACATCGAGCTCGTCCGCCCGTTCACGCTCCTCCCGCCGCTCATCGCCGGCACCTCGTTCGGCCTCATGGGCGCGGCCTCCACGGGCTGGACCAACTTCGACCTTCCCACGCTCGTCCTCGGCGTCGGCGCCCTCGTCCTCGTGAACGCGGGCTCGAACACGCTGAACGCCGTCTACGACGTGGACATCGACCGGATCAACAAGCCGTACCGGCCGCTCCCCCGGGGCGCGGTGGACGCCCAGGAGGCGCTCACCATCGCGTGGCTCCTCTACCTCTTCACGCTCTGGCGCGCGTCGGTCACGAACCAGGCGTTCGCCGCCTTCCTCGTGGCCATCATGTTCCTCACGATCGCCTACTCCGCCCCACCTTTCCGCCTGAAGAAGCGGTTCATCGTCAACAACATCTCGATCGCGCTCGCGCGCGGCCTCTTCGGCGTGCTCGCGTCCTGGTCGATCTTCGGCGACCCCCTCGACCCCGTCCCGTGGTCCGTGGGCGCGGTGTTCTTCGTCTTCCTCGTGGGCGCGGCCACCACGAAGGACTTCACGGACATCCCCGGCGACGCCGCGTACGACGTGAAGACCCTGCCCGTCGTGCTCGGCGTCGAGCGGGCGGCGCAGGTGTCGGCGGCCTTCTTCATCATACCGCTCGCCATCATCCCGATCTCCGTCCAGTTCCACCTGCTCTACCCCAACGCGAACTTCCTCGTGCTGCTCGGCCTGCTCGGCGCGAACGCGTTCCGGCACACGCGCGACTGGGCGAGCTCCCGCGACCCGCTGCTCGAGAACGGCCCCATGTGGCGGCAGATGTACATCCTCATGATGGCGCTCGCGCTCGGGTTCGCGCTCACGTACCTGATGCCGTGACGCGCATCGGCGCGACGGGCTGGCGAGCCGCAAACGTACAAATACCGCACGGGGCTCAACGCGCGCGTGCAGCCCCCCCCTTTGGAGAACCTCCTGGCGGTCGGGGCCATCTGCGTCTTCATCGCGGGGGTATCGTACCGCCGCAACCTGCTCGACGGCGCCGGGCTCGTCGCGGCGGTGGCCATCGGCCTCGTCATCGGGATCCTAGGCGACCCCGCGTGGCTCTTCGTGCTCCTCGTGTACCTCGTGTCGAGCTTCGCGGCCACGCGCTACCGCTTCCAGCGCAAGATGGAGATGGGCGTGGCGGAGGGGCGGCGCGGCGAGCGCACGTGGCACAATGTGGTCGCCAACGGGCTGCCGCCGGCCGCGGTGGCCGCGGTTTGGGGCCTGGCGCCCGACCTGCTGCCCGCCTCGAGCTCGGGGCTGCTCTTCCTGTCGGCGATCGCGGTGGCCGCCGCCGACACGCTCGCCTCCGAGATCGGCGTGCTCTCCCCGAACGCGGTGCTCATCACCCGCCCGCTCCGCCGCGTGCCGCCGGGCACGGACGGCGGCGTGTCGCTGCTCGGGACCGCGGCGGCGCTGGCGGCGTCCGGATATGTCGCGGGGGTGGGCTACCTGGTGCTCGCGCTGCTTGCGCCCGCGACGATGCCGGCAAGCCCCGCCCTGCTGCTCATCCCCGTGGCGCTCGGGTTCCTCGGGTGCCAGCTCGACTCGCTGATGGGGGCGACACTCGAGCGGTCGGGGCGCTTGGGCAAGGGGGGCGTCAACTTCATCTCGATCTCGGCGGCCACAGTGGTCGCGTGGCTCGCGCTGGCGGCTATGCCGTGACGGGCCGCCGCCGGTCAGGTCACTTGGCCGTGCGCCGGCGGCGCGCGAGGAGTGCCGCGCACGCCGCCACGGCGCCGAGGGCCGCGAGCGCCGCGGGGCCCTCGAAGCCGGGCTGGGTGCGCGGTTTTCCCTCGATCGTGAAGCTCACGGTCTGGTTCGTCGAGGCCCCGTTCGGGTCCGTCACCTGCATGCGGACCTCCACGAGCCGCGGGGCCTCGTCCTCGTTGGGGAAGGACGCGGTGATCGTCTTTCCCTCCCCGATCTCCACGCCATCGGCGTACCACGAGTAGGTGAGCACCCCGGTCTCGTCCTTGTCGACATCGACCGCGCTCCCCGAGAACGTGATGGGCTCCCCCCGCCCGAACCGCTCCCCCCCCGCGGGGTTCTGGATCTGCGCCGCCCGCGGCGCGTCGTTCACGTTCTCGATCACCACCGTGATGCGCATGGTGGCCACCCCGCCCTCGCCGTCCCGCGCGGTGATCGTCACCTCGAAGACCTTGTCGGCGCCGCCGATGTCCGCGTTCGTGGGGACGAAGTCGATCGACCCCGTGGTGGAGTCCAGGGGGAACAGCTCGGAGTCGGACGAGAAGGTGATCGCGTCGCCATCGGGGTCCGTCGCCTCGAAGGAGTAGGAGAACCGCTCGTCCTGGGTGAGCGTCAGGGACACGACCGGCGCGAGGACTGGCGGGTCGTTCACGTTGGTCACGTCGATGATGATCGTGAGCACGTCGCCGAGCCGCGGCAGGAGGCTGTCGTTCACGTACACGGTCACCTGGACCTGCCCTGCGGAGGCGTCCGCCTGCGTGGGGATGAAGAGGAGGTCGGCCGAGAGGCCCCCGGCGTTCGGGCTGATGAGCACCTTGCCCGGCATGTCCGTCTCGAATGTGAGCGCGTCGCCGAGCCCGGCGGCCACGTCGAGGTCGTCGGCGCGGACGGTGAGCACGAAGTCGCGCCCCTGGATCGCACCGTCTAGCCCGAGGAACGAGAAGGTCTTCGACGTGAGCTGGTAGACGCCGGTCGTGGTGCCCACGTGCGTGAACACCGGCGGGTCGTTCTTGTTGGCCACGGTGATGTTCAGGGTCGCGTTGTCCTGAAACACGCCGGCCGGCCCGTCGCCGACGGAGCAGCGGACCGTGACGAGCCCGACGTGGGCGTTCGTCGGGGTGAACGAGGCGGTGGCCTGCGCCGGGTCCGACGGGTTGGGGGTGACCGCGATGAAGCCCTGGTCGCAGGCGAAGCTGAACGCCTGCGGGATGCCGACCGTGAGGTCGGGGTCTTCGACGTCGAGCACGACCGCGAAGGGCGTCCCCTGGGTGGCCTCAAAGTCCAGCGGGCCCGCCGGGTCCATCCCGCCCACGCGAACGAACCGCGGCGGGTCGTTCACGTTGTCCACGCGCACGTTTACGGTGAGGTTGGCCGAGGCCGAGGACGGGTCGCGGACGGTGAGGGCCACCGTGTGGTTCCCCACGTGCTCGTTCGCCGGGGTGAGCGTGAGCCGGCCGGTGGTGGCGTTGAGCGTGGCGAACGCGAGCGCGGGGGCCCACGACCACACGAGGCTACCGTTGTCCTCGGGGTCGGTCGCCGTCGCGGAGAGCACGAGCGTCTGCCCCTGCGACATGGCAAACGAGATCGAGGGGCCGGAGACCGCCTGCCCGCCGTAGGCGAGTATCCGTGGGGGGTCGTTGACAGGCTGCACCTGGACCGGGAAGTAGTTGGACAGCGTGCGGTGGTCGTCGACGCTTGCCACCCGGTCCCAACCGAGGTCGTGGGCCGCCACCCGCAGGGTGACCGAGCCGCTCCACTCCGGCTGGTTGACCGTCACCGAGAGCCAGGAGCCCGAGACCGAGGTGGACACGAAGGCAAACTGGGTGTAGGTGACGCTGAACCAGAGGGCCCCCGCGTCGATGTCGTCGGTGAAGTAGGCCGAGAGGTCCACGAGGTTCGCGCCGCTCGACGGCGTGTCCTCCAGCATGGAGAGCGTGGGGATGTCCTCGACCTTGACGGGCGCGTGGTCCTCCTGGATCGACAGGGCGGTGACGTTGTATCGGATCCACCCGGGGACGGAGGACAGGACGCCGGAGTTGGCGCCGACGGCTGCCGCCCGGACCACCACGTAGGTGGGCGTCCCGTTGATGAGCCCCTGCACCGTGCCGGTGTTGCCGGGGGAGAGCGCGACCTGGGGCAGCACGCGCCAGTAGTTCGCCGGGTCCTGGTACACGACGAGGAACACACCGTACGAGAGCACCGCGTCGCCGTCGGCGCTCCCCCACGGGGCGGGCGTGGAGTTGTAGACGTCTGTGAACCCCGTGCGCCCCGCGGAGACGGAGAACCCCACCGCCACGATCGCCGTGTCGCCGCGCGTGTCGTCGATGGTGAGCTGCCCCGTGAGGTCGAACACGTCGTACCAGTCGGACGCCTGGTCGACCTCGCGGTTCGTGGGGAGCAGCGCCGGCGCGATGGCCTCCGACTTCGTGAGGTTGTTGTTGTCGTCGGAGGGCGTGGCCGTGGAGAACGCGATGTTGGTGATGCTGTAGTTGACCACGCAGCAACCCGCGCGCCGGAAGAGCGTCTGGATGAGCATGACGTAGTCGTTGTCCTCGAAGGCGGTGAAGGAGAACGAGGACGGGTTGCCAAGGCCCTGCGTCCGGTTCATGTAGTCGTACCGGGCGATGGCGGAGTTCCCCTCGGGGTCGGCATCGGGCCACGTGTAGACGTACACCTCCACGTGGTCCCATGCGTCCTTCGTGATGTCGAACGAGATCGTGTCGGCCGTGGTGGGCGTGTAGCCGAGGCGGAAACGCCACCAGTCGATGTCGGTGCGGCGGGCGGGGCTGCCCGTCGAGGCCCCGTTGATGCTCTCGCCCGTGAACTGCGTGTCCGTCGCGTTGATCCACCGGGCCTTGGCCGGGTCGTTGTCATCGGTGTCCGCAAGTGGCACGGGCCCGGTGGGCGGCTCCGACGGGTACTCGGTGGGGGGCGGGTGCGAGGACGTCGCATCGTCGCCCGACGGGTCGGCCACGCGCGCGGCGCGCGCGATGGCCTGCCCTGCGGTGAGCGGCTCGCCGCCGGGGTTGAGGACCGTGGGCTCGGCGGGGCCCGCGGCCCCACGCTGCGCGACCTCGGGCACGGCGGGGATGGCGGGCGCGTCGGGGAGCGGCGCGGGGGGAGGATCGGCCGCCCCCGGCGCGCGCGCGGCAGCCCCGAGGGAGGGGACGACGAGGAGGGCCAGGACGGCGACCGCGGCGAACTTGCTGGCGCGTGGAAGAGTGACCAAAAGACCACCGCCGCGTTCAGCCGTGCGTCCATATTTAAGCGATTGGGTTTCTGTTGGAGGGCCCTCCAACGGTTTGCGAAAGGCCCCCGCCCGCGCAACTTTCACTCACCCCCCCTTCCGCGTCAAATACCCCCCTACCCCTCATCGGGTTGTGCCCTCCCTCATCGCCCAGGAGGCCGCCCTCCTAGCGTCGTATGTGCCGCCCACCCTCCCGCACCGCGAGGCGGAAGGCCAGCGGCTCGCGGCGCTCTTCGCCCCCCTCGTGCGCGCGCGCCTGCCGGCCCACGCGCTCATCACCGGCCCCGTCGGCTCCGGCAAGACCGCGCTCGCGCTCTCGCTTACCCGGGAGCTTGCCGCCCGCTGCCTCGAGCAGGGGCTCGCGCTCACGCCGGTCTACATCAACTGCCGCCGCGACTCGACGGACGTCGCCGTGTGGATGCGCATGCTGCGCGCGTTCGACCCGAAGTTCCCGGACCGCGGCTTCTCGAAGTCCGAGATGCTCGACGCGCTCGAGGGCCACCTCGCGGAGCGCCGCGGCCACCTCTTCGTCGTCCTGGACGAGGCGGGCAACCTCCTCTCGCGCTCGTCCGACGTGCTCTACGACATCACGCGCGCGCGGGAGACGGGCACGGGGGGCATCTCGGCGCTGCTCATCTCGCCGCGGTCGGTGCGGCACCTGATGGACCCGTCGACCCGGTCGTCCTTCGGGGCGGGCAACACGGTGGACCTGCGCCGCTACGGGGAAGGGCAGCTCGCGGACATCGTGCGGCAGCGCATCGGCCTCGCGTTCCACCCCGGCGCCTGCGACCTCGACCTCGCGGAGGTCGTCGCGCAGGCGGGGAAGGAGCTCGGGGACGCGCGCTTCGCGATTGAGCTGCTGTACACCGCCGGGAAGGTCGCGCAGGGGCGCGGCGCCCCCCGCGTGACGGCCGAGGACGTGCGCGCGGCCAAGGCCGCGACGTACCCGACGGTCTCGGACTCGCGGCTGGAGGAGCTCGACTTCCACCACCTCACCGTGCTGCTCGCGGTGGCGCGGAGGCTGAAGCGCGGTGCCGCCTTCTGCGGGGCGGACGAGGCGCGCTCGGCCTACGGGGCGGCCTGCGAGGAGCAGGGGCGGCACCCGCGGTCGCGCGCGACGGTGCACCGGATGCTGCGCAACCTCGAGCTGAAGGGGTACCTGGACATCGTCGTCCCGGGCGCCGGGCGGCCGTCGATGATCTACCTCAGCGACGCGCCCGCCGACTTGCTCGAGGCGCGCGTGGCGGAGAAGGTCGCGCGCGGGCCCGCCCCCCCGGCGCTCGCCCTCGGGTGAGGCGCGGGCCCCCCGCTCCCGTGGGGCGCGCGCGGACCGCAGGGGCGCGCACGAACGATCCGCGAAGCCTTATGCGCCCCCCGCCCCAGTCGCTCACGGCCCCCCGCGGGGCAGGCGCCGACCCATGATGGGCATTCCGCGAGCCGCCGCCCTCGCCGCCCTCACCGCGGCCGCGGTGGCCGCCGCACTGGCCGCCGCCGGCGGCGCCGCGGGCGTCAGCCTCCAGAGGGAGACGCCCGCCAGCGACTCCGACTTGTACGCGGCCGGCGCGGCTTACGAACGCCTGCCCGCCGCCCTCTCCGCGGGTGACTGGAACGGCGACGGCTACGACGACGTCCTCGCGTGCTCGTGGGAGAACAGCCGCTGCGTGATCTACCTCGGCCGCGCGGGGCCCGTCGGCACCCTCAGCGCCCCCGACGTCGTCCTCGTCGGCCCCTCAGGCCGATTCGGGGGCGCCGCTGCGTTTGTCGGTGACGTCAACGACGACGGGTACCCGGACGTGGCGGTGGGCGCGCCCGCAACGACGGTGTTCGTCACCGCGCCGAGCGGCGGGAGCCTCTGGGTCTTCTTCGGCAGGCAGCACACCCCGGGCGGCAGCGTCGGGTACTACTACGCGGACACGCGGATCGCCTCCACGGTCGGCAACGCCTCCCTGGGGTCCACCGTCGCGCCCGCCGGCGACATGGACGGGGACGGCGTCGATGACCTGTGGGTGAGCGCCCCCCACGAGGACCGGGGCGGCGGGTACCCGGGCGTCCTCTACCTCTTCCGGGGCAACCGCTCGCTGCCCTCGTCCATGACGCAGTCGAACGCGTCGCGCGCGCTGGTGGGCATCACGCCGGACTACGCGGGCACCCACGTGCTCCTCGGGGGGCGCGACCTCGACGGCAACGGGTGGCCGGACCTCGTGGTCTCCTCGCGCGACTTCCGCGACGGCACAGGCGCAAGGGTGGGCGCCGCCATGGTGTTCCTCGGGCCGCTGCGCAGCGTGCCCGCGGTCCTAACCCCCCAGGACACCGACGTCACCCTGTGGGGGAGCGCGACCGTGCCGTGGTTCGGCGGTTCCCTAGCGCTATCCGAGAACTTCGCGGCGGGCGGGGCGCGCGTCCTTTTCGTGGGCGCCGACCTCTACGACAACGCGAGCGGCCGGGGCGGAGCGGTGTACGCCTTCCATGCCTCGCGCCTGGCCTGCTGCGGGAGCCTCTACCCGTGGGACGCTGACGGCCTGCTCTACTCGCCCGGCGCGGCCGACCGGATGGGCGCGGCCGTCGCCGTGGGCGACTGGGACGGGGACGGCCTCGAGGACCTAGCCGTCGGCGCCCCCGAGGCGGCGGTGACGGGCGGGCCACGCACCGGCCGCGCCTTCCTGTTCTACGGTGGCGTGGTGGGCGGCGCGCCGGTCGAGGCGGGCTCCGCGCCTGCCTGGGTGAACGGGCCGCGCACCGACGCCCTCTTCGGCACGCTGCTCGTGGCCCTCGACTTCAACGGGGACGGGAAGGACGACTTCGTGGCCGGCGCGCCGGGCGACTCGCGGTCATCCACCGGCGCGGGCGGCATCTACGGCTTCTACGGGCGCGAGCGGAACCGCCCGCCCACGCTCTCGCTCTCGACCGTCCCCTCGGCCACCGAGGGGCAGCGGATCAACGCGTCCATCACGGCCGCAGACCCCGACGGCGACCGCCTCACCTGGACCTGGTACCTCGACCCCGGGGTGCCGGAGGGGCCGACGGCCAACCGGCGGCTCGTCAACTTCACCTTCCCCGACGAGGGGAGCTTCGAGGTCCTGGTCGTCCTCACCGACGGCGAGTACGTCGTCGCGGACGCACGGCCCGTCACGGTCGCGAACGTGGCGCCCGCCTGCCGTTTGCGCGCGCAGATCGCGTTCGTCGAGGGCCGCCAGGGGTCGGTGCTGGCCAACATCACCGAGCCCGGCAACGACACGGTCACGCTCGAGTGGAGCGGCCCCCCCGGCATGGTGTTCGACGGCGCGCAGGGCACGTACACGCCGCCCTTGGCGGACGCGTTCTTCGTCCAGCTGTGGGTCACCGATGATATCGGGGCGGCCGGCAGCTGCTCGCTCGAGGTCCCGGTGATCAACATGCCCCCCACGGTGACCATCGACGGCCCCTCGGAGTTCTACGAAGGCGAGGTCGTCACCTTCGTTGCGTCCGCCGTGGACCCCGGCACCTCCGACGTCGTCACGTTCGTGTGGCGCACGCCGCTCGGCTCGCACACGGGCGCCGTCCTCACGTGGGTCCCCACCCGCCTCGGGTACATCGACATCCACCTGTCGGGCGAGGACCTGTACGGCGGGGAGGGGACGGCCGTCTACATCGTCCATGTCCTCAGCAGGACGCCGGCGGTCGGCCTGCTGGTGCCCACCGGCATCCGGGAGGGGGAGGCCGCAGAGCTCGGCGTCGTCCAGCACGCAGGGGCCGCCTACGACGCGCTCTCGCTCGTGTGGGAGGTCTGCGGCTACCCGCGCGCCGGGCCCCAACCGGGCGGGTACACGGTCGCCCGCGCGGCCCCCGGTCGGTGCGACATCCACGTGACCGTGGTGGACGACGACGGCGAGACCGTCCACCTCTACGGGGCGCTGAATGTCTCCAACCGGCCGCCGGCGGAAAACATCACCGTGTCGGTGGGCGGCCCGTACGCCGAGGACCAGGAGGTCGAGTTCCGGGTGGAACTCGCCACGTGGGAGACGGCCGCCCCCCACGCGATGAAGCACGCGTGGCGGCTGGACGGCGCCCTCGTCTCGGAGGCCGCCGTCCTGGCGCTGCGCCTGCCGGGGGGTGAGCACCACCTGACCCTGGAGGTGGAGGACCCGTGGGGCGGACGCTCGGCCCTCGGCCTCGTCCTCATCGCGCGCAACGAGCCGCCGGCGGTGTTCATCGAAGGGCCGACGGCGATCCGCGCCGGCGAGGTGGCCTCGTGGGCGGCCGTCGGACGCGACCCGCCCGCCCACCGCATGGACTTCGTGTGGGAGGTGGACGGGGTGCGGCGCGGGGAGGGCGCGGAGTTCACCTGGAGCGCGGCCGCGCCCGGCCGGCACACGCTGCGCGTCGTGGCCGTCGACCCGGCCGGGGGAACCTCCGACTACGAGCTCACCGTCGAGGTGCTCGGCGGGGCGGCCGGCGGCATCGAGGCCGCCGGCGTGGCGCTGTGGGCCGTGGCGGCGGCGGCCTTCGTGGGTGGGGTGCTACTAGGGGGCAAGGGGATGGAGCGCCTGCGCGGGCGCGTGGGCAAGGAGTGACGGCCACGGGGGCAAGGCGCCTCCGGGCCTGCCGCGACGCCGCCGCCTTTCGTACAACCGTCGATATCTTAGTCAACTGACCCACAACCCTTAATGCCCCCCCGGGGCTCGATGTCGGATTCTGTGAGGGGGAAGCGCATCCCGAAATCCCACGATGCGCGCGCGGCGCGCGGCGCGCCCTTCGGGGCGCTCGTGGCGCTTTCCGCGCTCGCCGCCCTCCTCTCCCTCTCGGCCGCCGCCTCCGCCGTGAGCCTGCAGCCCAACACCCCGACGTCGGACGCCGACATCGTGTACCGCGGCGGCCCCGCCGACGAGCTGCCTTCGGCCGTGGCCGCCGGGCGGTTCAACGGCGACCCTTACGACGACGCCCTCATGTGCTCGTGGGCCAACAACAGCTGCTGGCTGTTCTACGGCGGGGCCTCCTCGAACCGGGTCTTCCGCCAGGGGGACGTCGTCTTCGTCGGCCCCTCGGGCGGCTTCGGGGGCTCCGCCACCTTCCTCGGCGATGTGAACGGGGACGGCTACCAGGACATCGCCATCGGCGCGCCCTGGACCGCCGGCGCCGGGACCGCCGTGCAGGGCGGCAGCCTGTGGGTCTTCTTCGGGAGGGCGGGGACCGTCAGCGGGAGCGTGGGTTACTACGACGCCAACCTCATGGTCTTCTCCACGCAGAGCTTCGCGCGCCTCGGGGCCTCGGCGAGCGCCGCGGGCGACATGAACGGCGACGGCATCGACGACTTCTGGGTGAGCGCGCCCCTCTACAACGGCTCCGCGGGCGCGCAGGGCTCGCTCTTCCTCTTCCTCGGAAAGCGCTCGTTCCCACCGTCGATCAACGAGACCTCGGCCGCCCTCGTCATCGAGGGGATCGAGCCGCCCGCGGCGGGCGGCCACGTCCTGCTCGGCAAGCGCGACCTGAACCGCGACGGCCGGCCCGACCTCGTGGTCTCCTCCGCCTCGTACGCGGACGCGACGGGCGCGGCGGCCGGCGCCGCCCACGTGTTCCTCGGGCCGCTGCCGCGCGCGCGCGCCGTCCTTTCCACCGCCGACGCCGACGTGTCGATCTGGGGCACGTCGTCCGTGCCTTCGCTTGGAAGCTCGCTCGCCTTCGCGGAGAACTTCACGCGGGGCGGCGCGCCGACACTCGTCGTCGGGGCCGACTACCGCGAGGAGTCGCCGGGTGTCGGCGGGGCCGTCTACCTCTTCAACAGCTCGCAGTTCGTCTGCTGCCTCCTGCTCCACACGTGGGACGCGGACGGCCTCATCTACTCGACCGAGGCCGGGGACGGCGCGGGGCGCGCGCTGGCGACCGGCGACTTCGACGGGGACGGGTGGGTGGACCTCGCCATCGGCGCGCCGGGGGCCGCCAACGCGCGCGGCGAGCTCGTCGGCCGGGCCTACCTGCTCTACGGGAACACGACCGGCCGGGGCCCCGTGCAGGTTAGCAACGCGACCGGGTGGGTCAACGGCCCCCACAACGGCTCGCAGTTCGGGCGCCTTCTCGTGGCGCTCCACCTCAACGACGACGGGAAGGCCGACTTCCTCGCGGGGGCGCCGATGGCGCGGGAGCCCTCGGGGACGAACGGCGCCGCCTACTCCTTCTTCGGGCGCCTGCGCAACCGCGCGCCCGTGGCCTCGATCGACGTGGTGGCCAACGCGACCGAAGGCGATGTCCTCCTGGCCGCCGTGAACCTCTCGGACATGGACGACGACCGCCTCTCGTGGGTGTGGAGCCTGGGCGCCGGCGGCTCCCCCGGCGACCACACGAACGCGTCGTTCGTGGAGCTGCGCTTCCCCAACGAGGGCACGTACACAATCCTCCTCGAGGTGTTCGACGGGGAGCTCTACGTGGTCGCGCAGGCGACGATTGTCGTGGCCAACGCGCCCCCCGAGTGCGAGATCCGGGCGGTGACCGCGTTCGTCGAGGGGGCGGAAGGCACGCTTGCCGTGAACCTCAGCGACCCCGGCGGCGACCAGCTGTCCTTCTCGTGGTTCGGCCCGCCGGGCCTCGAGCCCTCCAACCGGTCCGCCTATTACACGCCACCCCGCGGGCAGGGCTTCGAGGTGCGGGTGGGGGTTGTGGACGACGCGGGCGCCTCATCGGTCTGCACGCTGGCCGTGCCGGTCGAGAATGTCCCCCCCACCGTCTCCATCACGGCGCCCGGCGTGGTCTACGAGGGCGACTGGGTGCAGCTCGGCGCGGTGGCGCAGGACCCCGGCGGCTACGACGAGTTCACGCTCACGTGGAGCACGCCGGAGGGCACCGCCGCGGGCGGCGCCCTCGAGTGGTTCGCCCGCACGCCCGGGTTCTGGGGGTTTGACGTGGAGGCCACGGACATGGACGGTGGCAGCGGCACCGCGCAGGTCGTCCTGCGCGTGATCGGGCGGGCGCCCCAGGTCGACCTGCTCGTCCCGACGGGGGTCTTCGAAGGCGACGCCGTGAACCTCACGGTCGAGCAGGTCCGGGGGTGGGAATACGACACGCTCACCTTCACGTGGTCCGTGTGCCGGTACGGGACGCAGCTGAATGCCCAGCCGACCTTCGCGATCGCCCGGGCCGCGCCCGGCAGGTTCTGCGTGTACGTCCATGTGTCGGACGAGGACGGCGACGTGGTCGAGCTCGAGGGGTCGCTGAACGTGGCCAACCGCGCGCCGCTCGACGGGCTGCGCGTCTCCCCCGAGCCGCCGTTTGCCGAGGACCAGGAGCTCACGTTCACGCCAGTCCTCTCGCGCTTTGAGACGTCCGCCCCGGAGGAGATCAAGTACAACTGGACGGTGAACGGCGTCCTGATCGACTGGGGCAGGGTCTTCCGGGCGTACCTGCCCTCGGGCGACCACAAGGTGACGGTGGAGGCGACGGACCCGGACGGCGGGGTGTCGCGCCTGAGCCTGCGGATCATCATCGAGAACGTCCCGCCGCTCGTCGCGATCGTGGGCCCAACCGAGGTCCAGCCCGGCGCCCTGTCGAGGTGGCTGGCGTCCGCGAGCGACCCGTCGGGCGGTGCGGTCGAGGTCGAGTGGGAGGTGGACGGCGTGCGGTCGACGATGGGCAAGGAGCTCGAGTGGTCGTCCCGCACGGCCGGGCCGCACGTGATCCGCGTGTACGCGACCGACACGGGCGGGGCCGTGGCGTCCGCGTCGATCACCGTGGAGGTGCTCGGGCCCCCGACGGTGGGCGCGGGGATCGACCTCTCGTGGATCGGGCTCGTGGTCGGCGCGTCGGCCGCGTTTGCGGCCGGGATCGTGCTCGGGGCCTACGTGCTCGACCGGCTGCGCAACCGCCGGAAGGTCGACGAGCTGTGGAAGCGGTAGTGCACCTTTACACCAGTCATGGGTATGCACGCGGCGTGGGCGTATTCCTGCCCGCGCGGGGGGAGCCCCCCCAACGTCCTTTCGGAGGCGAAACGCTGCCACCCTGGGACGTGGCAGGCGGCCGATAAGCGTGCCGCTGCCCTTGCGCCGCACGCGCGGGGGCGTCTCGGGGCCCCCGGGGCCACGGGCTTTGAGCCGCGGGGGACGCTCCGGGGGCGGTGTCCCCGATGGAACAGACAGCACCCGAAATCCAGACGATGCCGGACCTGGCCGCCCTGCGCCTCGACGGGTTCCGCCGAGCGCTGCGTGACCGCGAGCAACGCGCCTTCGACCGCGTCCTTCGCCGCGCGCAGACGCGCGCGTCGGCCGCAGCCGAGGCGGCGGCTGGCGGCCCCGCGGAGGTCCTGTTCCTCTCCGTGCTCATCGAGCAGGAGCTATCCATCATGCGGATGGAGGCCGCCATCGAGGAGCTGTGCTGGTCGGTGCTCGGCCACTCCGTCGGGCCCGAGGGGCAGGGGGCCGCGCCGCCCGCCCCGCGGGGCGCCCCCTAGATGCGCTCGAGGTCGTGGAGCGTCCGCTCGCCGTGCGCCGTGCCCGTGTTCACCGTCGACTTCGGCTCGATGAGGACGGCGTGCACTTCCTCCTCGGCCACGGGCTTGTGCTCGACGCCCTTCGGGATCACGACGAGCTCCCCGGGCCCGAGCTCGAGTGTCTGCCCGCGCAGCTCGATCCTGAGGCGGCCCTTCACCACGAGGAAGAGCTCGTCCTCGTCCGGGTGGTCGTGCCAAACGAACTCGCCCTGGAACTTGGCGAGCTTGACATAGGAATCGTTCAGGTCCGCGGCGATCTTCGGGGACCAGTGATCCGTGAATCGCGCGAACTTTTCGGCGAGGTTGACGGTCTCGACACGCATGCCTCCCCCGAAGCGCGCCCGCGATAAGCCACTTTGGCTCGGGTGCCTCACGCCCCCCGCCGGGCGGCGCCCGCAAAGCTACTTTGCAGCGCGCCCCCCTCGGTGCCACGCGAGCGCATGCCCCCCCGACCGCGGCCGTTCCGGATCGGGTGCAGCGGGTGGTCGTACGACGACTGGAAGGGCGTGTTCTACCCCCAGAACGTCCGATCGATGCTCCGCGACTACTCGGCGGTCTTCGACACGGCGGAGGTCAACGCGTCCTTTTACGCGCTGCCGGACGAGGGCGTCGTGCGCGGGTGGGCGCGCTACACGCCCCCCGGGTTCTCGATCGCGGCGAAGGTGCCCCAGACGGTCACCCACGAGAAGCGCCTGCGGGGGGCGGGCGACGACCTCGCGGCCTTCTGCCGGCGGATGGAGCCGGTGCGGGAAGCCGGCAAGCTCGGGCCGCTCCTCCTGCAGCTGCCCCCCCGCCTCGGCTTCGATCCGGAGCGCGCCTCCGACTTCTTCGCGGAACTTCCCAAGGGGTTCCGCTTCGCGCTCGAGCCGCGCGAGCCGTCCTGGCTCGAGCCGCCCGCCGTCGCGGCGCTGCGGGAGGCGGCGGTGTGCCTCGTCGCGGTCGACGAGCCCCTCCTGCCGCCTGCGCTCCACGTGACCGCCGACTTCCTCTACGTCCGCTGGCACGGCCACGGCAAGCGGCCGTGGTACAACTACGAGTACACGAAGGGGCAGCTCGCCCCGTGGGTCCCCCGGATCAAGGAGGCATTGGAGGGCACCGACCGGGGGTGGGGGTTCTTCAACAACCACTACCACGGCTACGGGCCGAAGAACGCGCTGCAGACCCTCGCGGAGTTCGGGCCGCTCACGGGCGCCCAGCGCGATCGGCTCGCCGCCCTCGAGAGCGGGAGCCTCGCGCCCGCGGGTGGGGGGGCCTCACTGGACGCGTTTGCCAAGGCCGCCGCGCCCGACCCCCAGGTGGCGAGGATCCTCAAGCGCCTCACCGACGCGGGGCGCTACGAGCGCGCGCACGAGATCGACTCGAAAGACATGGCCCTCTCCCGCGTCGAGCCGCACTTCGTGCGGGCCGACGTGCGCGGGACGCGCATCCAAATGGACCTCGTGAGGCAGGAGATGCGGCACAGCTGCCAGGACTTTGAGCGCGGCCTCGCGCAGAGGCGCGTGTGCAAGCACATCGTGCGCCTCCTCATCGAGCTGCCGCCGGAGATCGCCCGCGAGTTCGCCGACGACCTCGACCGCTCGCGGGCCGACTGGACCTTCGAGCGGTACTGGGGGGGCGGGGGAGGGGCCGCCGACTAGTGTTTCCCCTTGCCCTTCTTGGCGTAATCGGGGTGGTAGACGAACGCCACCATCACGTTGGCCCGGTACGCCGCGATCTGGTCGTTCTTGACGACCGCCGAGAAGCTCTCCACATGCACGCCGGTGATGTCCCGGACCGTCTTCCTCGCCTCGTCCACGGCGCTTTTCACGGCGTCCTCGAAGCCGACCTTCGACTCCCCGATGAGCTCGATCACGTCCACCGTTGCCATGTTCCGTGCCCCCTACTTGCGCTGCACCAGGAACGCGACCTTCACGTTGGCCCTGTAGGCCACGATCGCGTCGTTCTTGACGACCGCGTTGAACGACTTGACGTCCACGCCGCGGATGTCCCGCACGCTCTTCTTCGCGTCCGCGAGCGCGCTCTTTACCGCGTCCTCGAAGCTCTTCGTCGACTCGCCCACCAACTCGATCACCTTCACGACCGCCATGCGTACCTACCGGCCGGGGGTAAGCCCTGGCCGATGAAGAACGTTGCGAGCGCACCGCGCGGGCGTCCCGGGGCGGGGGGGGTCATGTCGAGCGCACGACCGCCTTCAGCAGGTCGGCCTTCGTGAGGATGCCGAGCGGCTTGCCGCCCTTCGTGACCAGGACGGCCGACTCCGTCTGGAGCAGCGCCGCGGCCACGTGGAGCGGCGTCCCCTCGTCCAGCTGCGGGAAGGTGTCACCCATGATGTCGGAGACGCGCATCCGCGCGAGCGCGTCGGGCGTGTGCTCGGTGGCGAGCTCATGGCTGATCACGCGCTCGGTGAGCGCGCCGACCTGGACCTCCCCCTCGAAGACGGGCAGCTGCGAGATCTGGTGGCGCCGCATGGTGGCCACCGCGTCCTGCACGCGGTCGTGCTTGGACGCCGTCACGAGCCGGCGCGAGCACACGTCGCCGGCCCTCAGCTCGGGGCGCAGCTTGCGTGACTCGCGCTCGAGCGCCTCGAAGATCCGCCGCACGTGGGGGTACGAGGGCTCGCTGCGCCCGTTCTCGATCTTGGCCACGAGCGACTGGCTCACGCCCGCCATGCGCGCGAGCTGCGCCTGCGTGAGGCCGAGCTGGCGGCGCTGCTTCTTGATCTCCTCGAGGTTCGGAAGGTCCACGGTCGACCCCCAGTACGATTGGAATGCGTGCCTTCCCGCAAGGGATGCCGCTATTTAGAGCGTGGGGAGCCGCGAGGAGGCAGGCCGCGGTGGCGGTGGCAAATTCCAAACGTAATCAGCTCACGCGCGCACGCGCTTCCTCCGGGGGCCCGCCTTCGGGCTCTTCTGGCCCCAGACGATCCTCCCCGTGTCCGGCAGGGCGGTGAGGCCGGGCACGCGCGCGCTGAGGTCCCTCGTGAACGCCTCCGACGCGAGCGTCTCGAGGAGCGCCCGAACGGCCGGGGCGAACGCGCGCTCGGCGCGGACGAGGAAGTCGAACGACTCGACGGCGAGCGGCATCCGCGCGAGTCCCGCCCGGACGGCGGCGGTCTCGACGCATACGCCGGCGTCCGCCCGTCCGGTGGCGACGGCGGTGGCCACCGCCGAGTGGGACTTGGCCTCCACCTCCCACCCCACGATCTTGGCTGTGGCCTCTTCGAACGACAGGCCCCGCTCGCGCGCGAGCTCCTTGACCTCCGCGTCGAGGAGCGCGCGTGTCCCCGACCCCGGGTTGCGGTTGACGAACCGGTGCTTGCCGTCGATGAGCCCCGCCAGCGAGGTGAGCCGGCGAGGGCCGCCCGGCCGCACCGCGAGCACCTGCTGCCGGTGGTAGCCGCGGTAGAGCAGTGCCGACCCCTCGAGGTGGCGCGCGCGCAAGGCCCACTCGTTGTACTCGCCGGTCTCCGGGTGGATGAGGTGGATCCCCGCGACATCGGCCTCGCCCCGCGCGACGGAGGAGATCCCGCCTGTCGAGCCGACGGCGATCACCTTCGCCCGCAAGCCATCGTGCGTTCGGGAGAGGACCTCGAGGAGGTAGTCGACGCCGAGGCAGTGGCTCCCGGTGATCACGAGGTCCGCTGGGCGCAGCGACAGCCCGAAGAGGACGACCTCCACCTGCGAGCCTTCCGGGACTTGCTTCGTGTCCTCGTGGACCTCGAAGAAGCCGTCGGCCTCCGCAAGCGTCGTGATGGCGCCCGACTCGGCGGGCAGCGCGAACGCGGTGTGGCCCCCGCCCCGCCGCGGGACGAGCGCGACGGGCTGGAACGCGCGGCGCCCGCCGCCGGCGTGGAGCGTCTCCGCGAGCGTGGCGGTGACCGTCGGGGACGCGGACTCGCGGGCGGGGACGCCGGCGAGCACGCGGATGAGGGGGGCGCCGAACAGGTTGAAGATCATGAGCGCGGAGGTCGGGTAGCCGGGCAGGCCCAGGATGGGCTTGGCGTAGGCCACCGCGAGGATCGTCGGCTTGCCGGGCTTGACGGCCACGCCGTGGACGATGATCCCGGGCTTGCCCACCTTCGACACCACGCGGTAGAGCAGGTCGCCCGCCCCCGCGCTCGTCCCGCCCGAGACGATCGTGAGGTCGCACGCGCGGTGGGCCGCGGCGATCGCCTCCTCGAGCTCGCGCGCGTCGTCCCGGACGACCCCGCGGATGTCCGGCGCCCCCCCCGCCTCCCGCACGGCCGCCGCGACGGAGTGCGCGTTGATGTCGAAGATCTTCCCCGGGCGCAGGGTCTCCGACGGCGACACGATCTCGTTGCCCGTCGACAGGACGGCCACCCGCGGGCGCCGGTGGACGGTGACCGTCTTGCGGCCGACGGCGGCGAGGACCCCGACCTCGCGGGGCGTGACCCGCGTGCCGCGGCGGACGGCCGTCTCGCCGGCCATGATGTCGGCGCCGGCGGCAAACACGTTCTCGCCCGGCGCCGCCGGCCGGAAGACCTCGAGGAGCGTCCCCTCGAGCCGCGTGTACTCCACCATGACGACCGCGTTCGCGCCCCGCGGCACGACGGCGCCCGTGGCGATCTCCGCCGCGCGGCCGGGCCCCACGCTCGCCGTCGGCGCGTCACCCGCGCGGATGTGCTCCACCACCTTCAGGCGCCGGGGCGCGTCCTCCCGCGCGCCGAAGGTGTCGGACGCGAGGACCGCGAACCCGTCCATCACGGAGCGGTCGAACGGCGGCACGTCGACGTTGGACACGACGTCCAGCGACACCACGCGGCCGAGCGCCTCCTCGAGCGGCACCTCTTCGGGCCCGAGGGGCCCGGGCGCGAAGGCCGCGTACCAGTCGGCGCGCGCCTGCTCGACCTTCGCGAGCTCGCGGAAGACGACGCGCCCCGCCTCGTCCGCGGGGGGCCCGTGGCGGCCGCCCATCCCCTACACGATGGGCCCGCCAGGTTAAGTCCATCGTGGCGCGGCCCTTTGATCGGGGGGAGCGGGTTCACGGGGCGCCGTCCAGGTCGCGCAGCAGGAGGACCTCCACGGCTTCACCCTCCTCGACGCCCTCCTTCGAGGGCGGGAGGATGACGAGCCCGTGGCTGCGGACGAGCGACGAGAGGACGCCAGCGCCCGAGATCCGCACCGGTTCCGCGACGAGCGCGCCGCCCTCCCTCCGGAGCAGGACGCGGGCGTAGGTCTGCATGCCCGCGGCCCCCGGGATCCGCCGCCACGCGACCGCCCGCACGCGCGCGCCGGCCGGCTCGCCGACGGCCCGGGCCCCGAGCATCTTCCGGATGGCCGGGATGGCGAACTCGCGGACGCAGAGGGCCGCCGCGACCGGCGAGCCCGGCAGGAGGACGAACGGCCGCTTGCGGACGGCGCCGAGCGCCACGGGGTACCCCGGCCGCATGGCGACCCCATGCACGACGATCCCGGGCGCCGCCAGGGCACCGACGGCCTCCGGGACAAAGTCGCGCGCGCCCACGCTCGTCCCCCCCGACACGACGAGCAGGTCGCACCGTGAGAGGCCCTTGGAGAGGGCGCTGCGGATCGCCTTCAGGTCGTCGGGCGCCCACCCGAGGTCGACCGGCTCGCCGCCGGCCTGCGCCACCGCCGCGAGCGCCGCCGGCCGGTTCGAGTCGGCGACCTTCCCGGCGGTGGCGCGACGCCCCGGGGCCGCGAGCTCATCGCCCGTCGAGAGCACGCCCACCCTCGGCCGCCGGGCGACCGGGAGGCGGGTCTTCCCGAGCGCCGCCGCCAGCCCGATGTCCGGCGGCGTGACCGTCGCGCCCGCGGGCAGGAGCCGGTCTCCCGGCTTCACATCCTCCCCGCGCAGCGAGACATTCTCGCCGGGGGTCATCGCCTCCTGGACCTCCACCGTCCCGTCCCCGAGCTCCCGCGTGTGCTCGACCATCACGACGGCATCGGCGCCCCGCGGGACACGCGCGCCCGTCGCGATCCGCGTGCACTCGCCCTTCGACAGGGCGCGCGGTTCCCCCCGGCCGGCTCCGGCCGCGCCCACGAGCCGCAGCGGCAGCGGGTTCGTCCCGGTCGCGCCGAACGTGTCGCGCGCGCGCACCGCGAAACCGTCCATGGCGGAGCGGTCGAACGGCGGCAGGTCCACGGTCGACGCGAGCGGATTCGAGAGCGTCCGGCCGAGCGCCTCCGCGAGCGGCACCGCCTCGGTAGCGAGCGGCCCCACCGGCACCAGCTGGAGGAACCGGTCGCGCGCCTCGCCGACGGGCGTCAGCCGGTCGAAGCCGTGGCCCTTGGCCGCGCGCGCCATCGATGGGTCATGGGGGCCGCGCATTAATGAGGTGGAAGGCGGGCCCCGCCCGGCGCTGCCGCGCGCCGCCCCGCCCTGGCGGCCGAGCCTCCGCAAGCGCGCGCTCGAAAGGCTAAAGGCCGCCGCGCCCGTTTCCACGGCCGATGGCTGCCCCGGCGCCCCTCGACGTGCCGGCGCCGCGCATCACCGGCCGAACCGTCGCGGGCGCCGTGTATGTCCCGACACCCGAGACCGTCGAGCGCTCCAACGTGACGCGCTTCATGCGCACGCACGGGGTCGGCACCTACGAGGAGCTCGTCGCACGGTCGACACGCGACCCCGCCTGGTTCTGGGGCGCGGTCGAGAAGGAGGTCGGCGTGCGATGGTCGGAGCCCTACACCCGCGTCCTCGACACGTCGGAGGGGCCCGCCTTCCCGAAGTGGTTCGTCGGCGGGAAACTGAACCTCGGCGACAACCTCCTCGACCGGTGGATCGACGCGGGCAAGGGGAGCGCGCCCGCCGTCCGCTACGAGCGCGAGGACGGCGCGCGCGGCGTCTGGTCCTACCGGCGGCTCGCCGACGAGGTCAACCCGCTCTGCCGGCTCCTGCGAGGGCTCGGCGTCCGCCCCGGGGACGCCGTCGGCGTGTACCTGCCGATGGTCCCCGAGGCGGTGGCGGCCCTGGTGGCGGTCGCCAAGCTCGGCGCCACCTTCGTGCCGCTCTTCTCCGGGTACGGCGCGGACGCCGTGGCCACGCGCCTCAACGACTGCGAGGCGAAGGTGCTGCTCACGGCCGACGGCGCGCGCCGCCGCGGGAAGGTCGTGAGCATGAAGGCGGTCGCCGACGAGGCGGTGGCGCGCGCGCCGACCGTCAGGCACACCGTCGTCCTGCGGCTCGAGCGCAACGAGGTGGCGTGGGACCCGAAGCGCGACGTCGACTGGAGGGTCGGCCTCTGCCCGTTCGAGAACACGTTCGACCCCGTGGCGGTCGACAGCGAGCACCCCTTCATGATCATCTACACCTCGGGGACGACCGGCCGGCCGAAGGGGGCGGTGCACGTCCACGGCGGCTTCCTCGTGAAGATCGCCCAGGAGGTGCTCCACCAGGGCGACTACCACGAGGGCGACGTGCTCTACTGGTTCACGGACATGGGGTGGATCATGGGGCCGTGGGAGGTCGTCGGGACGCTCGCGCTTGGCGGCACGCTCCTCACGTACGACGGCGCGCCGGACTACCCCGGCCCCGACCGGCTGTGGGACATCGTCGAGCGCCACCGCGTGTCGTTCCTCGGCGTCTCGCCGACGCTCATCCGCGCGCTCATCAAGCACGGCGAGGAGCCCGTGCGGCGCCACGACCTCTCGTCGGTGCGCGCCATCGGCTCGACCGGCGAGACCTGGAACCCCGACCCGTGGCGCTGGTGCTTCGAGCACGTCGGCGGGGGCCGCGCGCCCATCATCAACCTGTCGGGGGGGACGGAGGTGGGCGCGTGCTTCCTCTCGGCGCTCACGATCCTCCCGCTGAAGCCCTGCACGCTCGGTGGCCCCGCCCTCGGGATGGCCGTGGACGTCGTCGACGAGCGCGGGGCGCCGCTGCGGGGCGCCGTCGGCGAGCTCGTCTGCCGCATGCCGTGGCCGTCGCAGACCCGCGGCCTCCACCGCGCCCGCGCGCGCTACCTGGAGACCTACTGGTCGCGCTTCGAAGGGTTGTGGTTCCACGGGGACTTCGCAAGCGTCGATGAGGACGGGTTCTGGTTCCTGCACGGGCGGAGCGACGACACGATCAAGATCGCCGGCAAGCGCGTGGGCCCGGGCGAGGTCGAGTCGGTCCTGACGACCCACGCGTCCGTGCGCGAGGCGGCCGCGGTCGGCGTCCCGGACGAGGCGAAGGGCGAGGCGCTCTGGGTGTTCGTCCTCCTGCAGCCGGGGACTGCCTGGACCGAGGAGCTCGAGGGCGAGCTCATGGGGCGGGTCGAGCGGGAGCTCGGAAGACCCTTCCGCCCCGCGGGGATCCGGGCGGTCGAGGAACTCCCCAAGACGCGCAACGCGAAGATCCTGCGGCGGGCGATCCGCGCGGCGGTGAGCGGCGGCGAGCCGGGCGACCTGTCGAGCCTGGAGAACCCGCGGGCCGTCGAAGCGATCCGGGCGGCAGCCGCGCGCAAGCAGCGGTGACCTGCGTCCGACCGGCCGCTCCGCAACGCTTATCCAGCGTGTGGGGCGTCCCGCCGTGCGTCGACCCATGCCGCAGAAGACGGGGCTAGAAGCCCGCGCACTGGAGGCGGAAATCTCGCGGGGCCTCAAGATCACCCCGCAGCTCGAGGCCGCGCGCGGCTTCACGCGCGACCTCTCCGACCAGGACGCCTCGGTCGTGGGGGCCTTCGTCCACGGCTCGGCCGCCCGCGGCGACTCGCTCGACGACTCGGATGTGGACCTCCACGTGGTCATCGCGGGGGAGCCGCCGGAGCCCGCGGCCCTGTGGAAGGACGGCGTCGTGCTCGACGTGATGTACGTGTCCACCGACCTCATGACCGTCGACCCCCGCGACCTCCTCGACTCCGAGGCCGGCCGGGAGGAGCTCGCCCGCGGCCACCTGCTCTGGGACATCGTCGATTCCATCGTCGTCTTCGACCCCGACGGCCTGGTCCGCGGGTACAAGCGCGTCGCGGCGATGCTCGCGCGCGACCCGGAGATCCTGAAGCTGCGGGCGGGGTTCATCCTGGAGGACTCGGTGGGCACCCTGCAGGAGGCGCGCGACGCCTTCGTGAACGACCCGCTCCAGGGGTACACGCTCCTCTACCGCGCCCCGCTGCCCGGGGTGCGCGCGGGGGCTGCGCCGCTCGCGATGGGCGCGCTCGTGGCGCTCGCGTCGCGGCCGCTCGGCTTCCGCGGCCTCTTCCCGGAGTTCCGCGTCGCGGCCGAGGACCTCGGGTACGTGGAGATTGTCAACTACGCGGCGGCGGCGTGGGGCGTGGAGGAGGCCTCGGTCGCCGACGCGGACGCGGCCTTCGAGATGCTGCGGCGGCTCTTCGACTCGTCCGTCCGGGCGGTCGAGCAGGCGAGCGCCGAGGGGGACGCCTCCGCGGCGGCCGCCGCGCCCTACGTCAACCCGCTCGAGCGGGACCGCGCGCTAGCGCTGGCCAAGGGGCTCGTCGACCGGGGGGAGGTGCAGGGAGCGATCGCGTTCTGCGTGGGCAAGGCGATGCAGCTGCTCTCCATCGAGGAGTTCCCGAACCCGTGGCTCGGGGTCGACCGCGGAAAGCCGCTGGAGGCCGTGCGCAAGGGCGTCGAGAAGATCCTCGGGTCCCCCTCGACGGCCGCTACCGCCGAGCGCCTCGACGCGCTCGACACGGTGCACTGGTCGATCGCGGAGCTGCTCTCCGGGTAGTCGAGCCGGAAAAAAAAGGGTGCGCGCGGCCCGAGGGCACGCGCGGAAGGGTGAAAGGTGGACGCGATCTCGCGCCCGTCGGTCCAACGGCCGGAGGCTGCCTACTCCTCTTCGGAGGCGGCAGGCCCCGCGCTCGCGGGAGCGGCTTCTCCAGCGATCTCGCCGAAGGCGACCTTGCGGGCCACCTTCGTGATGCGGACGCTGTAGGTCTGACCCTCACGCGCGCTTGGGACGATGACGACGAAGCCGTTTACGCGGCCCACGCCATCGCCTTCCTTGCCCAGACCCTCGATTCGGATCTGGTAGGTCTTGCCTTCTTCAACCGGCACATTCTGGGGTCGGCTCGAGCCGAAGTCTCGGCCTCCACCGCCCCCACCGTAGCTGCGCGGGCTACCGCCGCCGCCGCCGCCACCGCCACCGCGGTATCCACCGCGGTCACGGTCGCGTCCGCCGCCGGAGCGCCCGCCATACTCTCTTCGTTCCATTTGCTTACTTCCTGTGCGGGAAAGGAGCGGGCCATAGCGCATGAAAAAACACGCGGGGCATAGGCCCCGCACATCCGTCCACTCGTGGGCCCACTTTGTTGCCCGCAAGGCGGCCAAGCGGCCCCCTGGATATATAGTTGCCCTCCCGGCCCGCTCCCCCGCGCGGTGATGGCGCCGGCCCGACGGCTTTATCTTTCGGCCGCCCCGGTGGGTGCCCGTGGGCTGGCTCGCGACGATCCTCGGCTTTGGCGTGACCATCGCCGCGATCATGCTGATCTACCGAATCGCCTACGAGGGGGCGCTCGAAATCGTGCGGTCGGTGCTGGGGGGCCCGTCCGTGAGCCAGATGATCCAGATCGTGATCTCGACGCTGCTGATCATCGTATTCATCGCCCTCGGGCAGTGGGCGGGCCGGATGGCGCGCGACTGGATCAACGCCGGGCGGCGCGGCGCGCCGCGCGCGGCGCGCGCGCGGCGGAGCGCTTGAGGCCGCCGGCGGCGGCTCGGCCACCGCGGGGCGGCTTCCGCTTGCGGTCTGCGCCGCCGCGTTTTGCGCCACTGCGCTCTGCGCCGGCTCGCTTTGCGCCGCCGCGTTTCGTGGGCGCCTTCCGCCGCCCGGGGGCGCCCCGCTTGCGCCCCCCCGCCTCCCGGAGCCACCGCCACTCGAGGCGCTCCGCGTCGGCCACCCCCACCACGGCCGTGCGGCCGCTCTCGCGCCGCACGAGCAGCGCGCCGCCCGGGGCCACCCCAAGGGGGCGGAACGCCTCCCGCACGCCCGCCACGCGCGCGCGCAGCGGCGACCGGCGCAGCTCCACCCCGTAGCGGGCGCGGACCGCCGGCGGGTCAACGCGCGCGCGCTCCAGGTCGAGCGCCAGGAAACCCACCATCCACTCGAGCGCCTGCACCCGCGAGGCGGCCCACGGCCCTCCCGCCCGCCGCGCGAGGCCTTCCAGGCTCGCGGGCACCGTCGGCCCCGGGGCGCCCGGCACGCGCTCGACCGCCGCCTCGAGGTTCACGCCGACGCTCACGACCGCCCGCAGCACGCGCTCGGCGTCCGACTCCGCGCGCACGATCACGCCGGCCACCTTGCCCACGCGCTCCCTCGGGAGCCGCGCGACGACGTCGTTCGGCCACTTCAGGAAGAGCTCCACGCCCGGTGCGACCTCGGAGGCCACCTGGAGCACCGCGAGCGACGCGGCCTCTCCGAGCGCGTCCGCGTCGGCGGCCCGCATCCCGGCGCCGGCGAGCACGCTCACGTACAGCCCGCCTTGCGGCGACTCCCACCGCGCGCCCCCGCGGCCCACGCCCGCCGTCTGCGATTCGGCCGCCACGCCCGTGCCCGGCTCCGCCCACCGCCGCCGCGACCAGAGCTCCTCGTGCGTCGAGGCGAGCTCGCCCTCGACGCGCACGCGCAGCGCCCCCATCGAAATGACCGACCCGACCGGCCACACCTCGGACACCGCGAGCGCCCCCCGCCTCCCCCAAGCCCCGCGCGCCGAAAAAACGCTTCGCGCCGCCGAGACGCGCGTCCCATTGGGTGGCGATGTCACTGGAGAGCGCCACCCAAAGCGTTATTACGCAACCTCCCCCTGCTCGGGGTACTCTCGCTACCTGCCAGCATCTCGATTTTGGGGGGGCAGTAAGAAGGTGTCGTAGATGCCGCCGTGCCCGAAGTGCAGGACGCCTTCCAAGCCGGGCGAGAAAGTCTGTTCGAAGTGCGGGGCTCCCCTCCCCGTGGGCGGCGGGCTCATCGGCGGCGACTCCCTCATCGGGGGGGGCGCGGCCCTCAAGCGCACGAAGAAGGCGTCCTCCGACCAGCTCATCGGTGTGGGGCCCGTCGCCTTCGGCGACGAGGTGTCGTTCGTCGGCGGCGCGGACGCGCTCCAGCAGATCAAGTCCATCAGCGTGAAGGACCTCGACGAAGCGCAGTTCAAGTCGATCACGAGCCAGATGAACACCATCCTCACGCAGATGAACATCCCCACCCTCGTGGACAAGGAGTCCCGGTTCAAGCTGTCGGCCGGCGACCGGCGCCTCGTGGACATGATCGGCGAGCGGGCCCACGACGCCGAGAAGCACTTCGGCAAGCTCATCGGCGAGCCCGAACTCTACAACCGGCTCGGGAACGTCTACTACATCCTCAAGCGGACGCGCGACGCCGAGACGTCGGCCGACGCCGGCCCGACGTCCGTGGTCGCCAAGGGCGACACGAAGCTCGTCGAGCAGGCGATCGCCTTCTACGACATGTCGGTCACCCTCAACCCGGAGTACGACGAGGCGTGGAACAACAAGGGCAACGCGCTCGAGGCCGTCGGCCGCTTCGAGGAGGCCGTGGCGGCCTTCGACAAGGCGATCAACATCAAGCCCTACGGCGAGGAGTACTGGAACAACAAGGGCAACGCGCTCGACGAGCTCCAGCGGTACGAGGAGGCCATCGAGTGCTACGACAAGGTCATCGGCATCAAGCCGGACTACGAGCAGGCCCACAACAACAAGGGCTTCGCGCTCGGGTCGCTCATGCGCTACGAGGAGGCGCTGGCCTGCTACGACAAGGCGATCGGGATCAACCCCCAGTACGAGGTCGCCTGGAACAACAAGGGCTTCGCGCTCGGCGCGCTCGGCCGCATGGACGAGGCGCTCGAGTGCTACGACAAGGCCATCGACCTCAAGGAGAGCTACGCGGAGGCCTGGAACAACAAGGGGAACGCGCTCTACAACATGCGCCGCATCGAGGAGGCCATCGGGTGCTTCGACCGCGCGATCGCCATCAACCGCACGTACGACAAGGCGTGGTACAACAAGGGGTCCGCCCTCGGCGCGCTGCGGCGCCACCAGGAGGCGATCGAGTGCTACGACCAGGCGCTCGAGATGAACCCCTCGTACGAGAAGGCGTGGAACAACAAGGGCAACGCGCTCTACAGCCTCGAGAAGGTGGAGGACGCCATCGCCTGCTACGACCGCGCGGTGAAGCTCGACCCGAGCTTCAAGCAGGCGTGGAACAACAAGGGCAACGCGCTCTACGCGCTCGGGAACCAGTACTTCGGCAAGGGCCGCGCGGACGACGGGAAGGCGAAGGTCCTCGAGGCGGTTGCGTGCTACCAGGCGGCCATCAAGATCGACGACCGCTACGTGAAGGCGATCTACAACAAGGGCAACGCGCTCTTCAACCTCGGCGAGGTGGACGAGGCGATCCAGGCGTACGACGACGTCCTGGAGATCGAGGACACGAACTACAAGGCGTGGAACAACAAGGGGTACGCGCTCGCCTACAACAAGCGGTTCGAGGAGGCCGTGGAGTGCTTCGACACGGCGCTGCGCCTGAACGACGAGTTCGACCAGGCGTGGAACTACAAGGGCGAGTCCCTCGCGCAGCTCGGGCGCCAGACGGACGCCCTCTCGTGCTTCGACCGGGCGCTAAAGCTCAACCCGGACTACGACGACGCGTGGAACAACAAGGGCGCGGCGCTCAACGACCTCGGCCGCCCCGACGAGGCGCTGCTCTGCCTCGAGCGGGCGATCGCGCTCGCGCCCGAGAACCCCGAGGCGCACTACAACAAGGGCATGTCGCTGCGCAAGCTGGCGAGGCTCGACGAGGCCGTGGCGTCGTTTGACAAGGTGATCTCCCTCGACAACATCTTCGAGCGCGCGCACCTCGAGAAGGGGAACACGCTCGTGGAGCAGGGGCGGCTCGAGGCCGCCATCGCGTCGTACGACAACGCGATCAAGCTGAAGGAAAACTACGAGCCGGCGTGGCTCGGGAAGGGCAAGGCGCTGCAGGCCACCGGCCGGCTTGAGAAGGCGGTCGAGTGCTTCAACAAGGTGATCGAGGTCAACGACCTCTCGCAGGAGGGGCACTTCGCGAAGGGGCTGGCGCTGGCGGCGCTCGGCCGGCAGAAGCAGGCGGGGGCGGCATTCGACAAGGTGATCGCGCTCAACCCGAGCCACGCGGAGGCGCACTTCCAGAAGGGGCGCACGCTCCACGCCACCGGCGAGACGACGGGCGCCATGGCGTCCTACGACAAGGCGATCGAGCTCAACCTGGAGAACGCCCGCGCTTGGAAGTGGAAGGGCCGAGCGCTCTACGAGCTGAAGCGGACCGAGGAGGCCGTCGCCTGCTTCGACGAGGCGCTCAAGCGGGAGGCGGGCGACCACGAGCTCTGGACGTTCAAGGGCCAGGCGCTCGTGGAGCGGGGCGACCCCGACGCGGCCCTCCAGTGCTTCGACCGCGCGATCGGCCTGGAGGCGGTCAACCCGGTTCCGTGGATGGCCAAGGGGCGGGTGCTCGCGTCGCAGGGGCGCAACGAGGAGGCCAGCACCTGCTTCGACAAGGCGGTCGAGGCCGGGGACGCCTCCGCGGAGCCGTGGCTCGGGAAGGCCCGCGCGCTGCGCGCGCTCGGCCACACCGGCGAGGCGGTGGCCGCGCTCGAGCGCGGGATCTCGCTGCGCGGGGACGACGCGAAGCTCCACTTCGAGCTCGGCGACCTCCACCGCGAGGGCAGCGACTTCAAGCGGGCGGAGAAGTCGTTCGCGCGGGCCGTCGAGATCGACAAGGGATACGCGGACGCCTGGCGCGCGAAGGGCGAGGCGGCGTTCCAGCAGAAGCGCTACAAGGACGCGCTCGCGGACTTCGACCAGGCGCTCTCGCTCGACTCGCGGTCGCCCGAGGGGTGGTACCTGAAGGGGCTCTCCACCGCGTACCTCGGCAAGCCCAAGGAGGCGGTCGCGTCGTTCGAGAAGGCCATCGAGCTCAGGCAGGACTACGCGGACGCGTGGTCCGCGAAGGCCGACGCCCTGTCGAAGGCGGGCCGGAAGCAGGAGGCGAAGGCCGCCTACGCCAAGGCGGCGGCGCTCGCGCCGGCGCGCGGCGAGGTGTGGGTCTCCAAGGGGCGGCTGTCGCTGGAGGAGGGGAACTTCGAGGAGGCCCTCTCCGCGTTCGACGAGGCGCTCAAGGGGTCGCCCCAGGACGTGGAGCTCCTGTCGCTGAAGGCCGGAGCGCTCCTCAAGATGAAGCGGTACGAGGAGGCGGTCCACGTCCTCGACAAGGTGACGGAGGTGGAGGCCGGCAACGAGGAGGCATGGGTCCAGCGCGGGGCGGCGCTCGTGGCCCTCGGGAAGCTCGAGCCCGCGTCCCAGTCGTTCCGCAAGGCGCTCGAGGTCAACCCGAAGTCGGCGGCCACCTGGTTGCAGGTCGGGCAGGTGTTCCTCGACCTGAGGCGCGGGCAGGACGCCCTGGAGGCGTTCGACGAGGCGCTCGGGGTCGAGCGGGGCAGCGCCCGCGCGCAGCTCGGCAAGGGGCGCGCGCTCCTGCAGCTCGGGCGGCACGACGACGCGATCCGCGCGCTGGACGAGGCGATCCGGGCCGACGCGGGGCTCGACGCCGCGCACCTGGAGCGCGGCCGCGCGCTCCTGGCCAAGGGCGACCGGAGAGCCGCCGTGGCCGCCTTCGACGACGCCCTCCGCGTGAACCCGCGGCTCGCGCCGGCGTTCGTCGGCCGCGCGCGCGCGCTCGCGCACACGCAGAAGGGCGTGAAGGAGGCGCTCCAGAACCTCGAGTCCGCGCTCCAGATCGAGCCGGAGCTCGCGGAGGGGTGGGACCTGAAGGGCCGGCTGGAGGCGCAGTCCGGCGCGCTCGAGGCGGCCGACACCTCGCTCACGCGCGCGCTTGCCATCACGCCCGGCGCGTCCGACACGCTGGTGGAGCGGGGGTTCGTCCGGCTCGCGCGGAAGATGAACGCGGAGGCGCTCGCCGACTTCGAGAAGGCGCTTGCCGCCGACGCGGGCCGCGCGCGCGCGTGGCTAGGGCGCGGGCTCGCGCAGTACGGGCAGGGCAGGACGCAGGAGGCCGTCGACGCGCTGCGCAAGGCGATCGACACGGACGCCGACCTCGTGGAGGCCCACCGCGGGCTCGGGCGCGCGCTCATGGACCTGAAGGACTTCCCCGGAGCCGCCAAGGCCTTCGACCGGGCGGCGGAGCTCGACCCGAAGGACGCGGAGTCGCTCGTGCTGGCCGCGCGCGCGCGCCTGCAGACGGGCGACCGCGACGGCGCGCTGAAGTCCATCGAGCGGGCGGTGCGGGTCGAGGCGCGCCCCGAGGCGCTCGCGCTCAAGGCGGAGCTCCTCCTGCAGGGCGGCGACTGGAAGGGCGCGCGCGACGCCGCGCGCGCGGCGCGCGAGGCCGACCCGAAGCGGTACGACGCGTGGGTCGCCGAGGCCAAGGCGCTCATGGAGCTCCACGCGTGGGCCGAGGCGGCCGACGCCGCGCGCGCGGCGCTCGAGCTCAAGGGCGACAGCGTGGAGGCCCAGCGCATACGGGCGCGGGCCCTCACGTCCCTCGAGCGGTGGGACGAGGCCGCGAAGGCCTGGGCCGCCGCAGGCAAGCTCGACCCGCACGACGGCGCGTCGCAGTTCGAGCTCGGGCGCGCGCACTTCGAGACGGGCAAGTTCCCGGACGCCATCGCGGCCTTCGGGGAGGCCATCCGCATCAACGAGCGTGACGCGAACGCCTGGTTCTGGCTCGGCCGCGCGCTGAAGGAGCAGGGGGAGAAGGCGCACGCGCTCGACGCGTTTACCAAGGCGACCGAGTTCGACCCGCGGCACGCGGAGGCCTTCCGTGCGAAGGGCGAGCTCCTGGCGGAGCTCGACCAGTTCGAGGAGGCCGTGGGCGCGTTCGACGCGGCGCTCGGGATCCAGCCGGAGGACTCGGAGGCCTGGTTCCGCCGGGGGGTTGCGCTCGAGTCGCTCGGGCGCGCGGAGGACGCCGTTGCCTCGCTCGACAAGGCGCTCGAGCTCGACAAGGGGTACGCGGAGGCGTGGGCCGCGAAGGGGCTCACGCTCCGCAACGCCGGCAGGTACGAGGAGTCGGCCGAGGCGTACTCCAAGGCGCTCGACCTCAACCCCGACCAGGGCGCCGTCTGGTCCTCGCGGGGGTTCGCCCTCTTCCAGCTGGGGCAGGTCGAGGAGGCGCTCGAGTGCTACGACAAGGTGACGGAGATCGACGCCTCCGACTTCGAGGCGTGGACGAACAAGGGCGTCATCCTCTACCAGCTGCAGCGCCACGAGGAGGCCATCTCGGCGCTCTCGAAGGCCGTGCAGATCCGCCCGGACCTCGAGATGGCCTGGACGTACCGGGGCAACGCGCTCTTCGGCCTGAAGAAGGTCGACGACGCGGTCACGTCCTTCGACCGCGCGATCCAGGTGAACCCGGAGTACCTGCTCGCGTGGCAGAACAAGGAAGCCGTGCTCTACGAGGCCGGCCGCTACCAGGAGTGCCTGGCGTGCTACGACCGCCTGATGCAGCTCGACCCGGAGAACGCGCAGTACCCCTTCTCGAAGGGCGACGCCCTGCGGACGCTCGGCCGGAAGAAGGACGCGATCGAGTGGTTCGAGCGCGCGACGCAGATGGACCCGACGCTCGCCGACGCGTGGGCGGCGCTCGGGTACACGCGCTACGACCTCGGGGACAACAAGGGCGCCGCCACGGCGTTCGACAAGTCGATCGAGGCCAACCCCGACTCGGACGAGGCGTGGACGAACAAGGGGTCGCTGCTCGCCCTCCAGGGGGACTACCCGGCGGCCCTCAAGGCGTACGACCGGGCGCTGGAGCTGAATGGCGAGAATGCGGACGCGTGGAAGAACAAGACCACGGCGCTCTCCAACCTCAAGCAGCACGACGAGGTGATCAAGGCGGCTGAGAAGGCCCTCAAGATCAACCCGGACCTGTGGGAGGTCTGGCAGAACAAGGGCGCGGCGCTGGCGGCGCTCGGCCGCGGCAAGGAGTCCCAGGTTGCCTTCGACAAGGCGATGCAGCTCAACCCGGACGCGTCCGGCGCGGCGTTCTCGAAGGCCAACGCGCTGCGCGCGGCCGGCCAGCCGGGGGAGGCCGTGAAGATCTACGACGACCTGATCGCCAAGGACCCCGGCAACCGGGACGCGCAGTACTACCGGGGGGTGGCGCTCGCGCAGCTGCAGCGCCACAAGGAGGCGATCGCCTCCTACGACGCGTGCCTGAAGATCGACCCGAAGCACGACTCGTCGTGGAACGCCCGCGGGTACTCGCTCCAGCAGCTCGGGCGCCTCGGGGAGGCGCTCGACTCGTACGACAAGGCGCTCGGCGTCCGGCCGGACTTCGCGGACGCCTGGGTCAACAAGGGCAACTCACTCGTCACCCTGCGCGACTTCGAGAAGGCGCTCGACTGCTACGAGAAGGCGCTCGAGGCGCGCCCGGAGTACGTGGAGGCCTGGAACTTCTACGGGCGCGCGCTGCGCCAGACGGGCCGCTCGGAGGAGGCGCTCGAGGCGTTCCGTAGGGCGGTGGCGATCAACGAGAAGGACGCGGACGCGCAGTTCAACCTCGGCAACGTGCTCGCGGACCTCCAGCGGTACGAGGAGGCGGTGAGCGCCTACCGCAGCTCGCTCGACTCGGACGGCGAGAACGAGTTCGCGTGGATCAACCTCGGGATCGCCCTGAAGACGATGGGCCAGGCCGACGAGGCGAAGAAGGCGGGGATGAAGGCCAAGTCCCTGAACCCGAACAACCCGGAGCTTGCCAAGCTGCTCGAGGGGCTGTAGCCGCCCGCCCCCCGAGGCGTCCGCCCTACAGGTCGAGCGCCCGGACGCGCGCGAGCGCGACGGCGAGCGGCGCGGCGATCCAGGTGACGAGGACAGCGCTCATGCTGCCCACGCCGATCCACGGGGGGTAGGACACGGAGAACCCGAGGAAGCTGTTGATCCCGAAGGCCGAGAGGATGAGGGCCTGGGTGGCCTCGTTGGGGTTGACCACGTCGACGGCCCACAGCCATTCGGGGACGTCGAAGGAGCCGCCCGTGAAGTCGAGCGGGACGCCCGAGGCGGCCATGAGGCCGAGGAAGATGAGGCCCCAGATCACCGAGAAGAAGATCCAGACGAACACGGCGAGCCCGAGCGCGGTGCTCCGCTTGGCCACGAGCGAGGAGAAGCACAGGCTCACGCTGAGGAAGGCGAGGGCGAGCAGGAGCGTCCCCCCGATGAACGCGAGGAACCCCTGCCACCCCTCGAGGCCGGCGGTGGCGGCGATGAGGGCGCCCGAGAGGCCGAGGCCGGCGACGACGGCGGTGGAGAGGACGGCCCCGAGGCCCACGAATTTCCCGAGCAGGACCTCGGTGCGTGTGAGCGGCATGGTGAGCAGCAGCTGGAGCGACCCCTGCTCGCGCTCGCCGGCGATGGCGGCGTAGCCCGCCATGAGGGCGAGGATGGGGACGAGGGTGGAGACGATGCTCATGAGGCCGACCACGGTGACCTCGAAGGAGCGCAGCCCGATGTCGCCCCCGCCGGCCACGCCGCCGAAGGCGGACACGGTGAGGCAGAGGGCGACGAAGAGGAGGGAGATGGCGAGCATCCAGCGCCCGCGGACGTTGTCCATGTACTCCTTCTTCGCCACGACGAGGACCTGCCGGAATTCGGGGAGCGCCGACTCGCCTGCCGCGGCGGGGGCGCCGACCACGCGCACGTCACCTCACCCCCTGCCGGGCGTTGCCGGCGTACTGCAGGAACACGTCCTCGAGCGAGGCGTCCACGGTCCGGAAGTCCTGCACCGCGACGCCGCCATTGGCGAGCGCCGCCAGGACCTGCGTGCGCGTCTCGGGGGCGCAGGAGAGGACGACCTCGAAGCCCTCCTCGTGGAGGTCCTCCACGCCCGGCAGCCGCGCGAGCAGCTCCATCGCCTGCCGCCGCGCGGCGCCGATGGTCAGGCGCAGCTGCGGCTTGCGGCTCGCCGCCGCCTGGAGGTGGGACACCGAGTCGAGGGCCACGAGGCGCCCGCGGGAGAGGATCGCGACGCGCCCCGCAAGCTCCTGCACCTCCGAGAGGATGTGGGATGAGAAGAAGACGGTCGTCCCCCGCGCGTTGACCTCCTTCACGCGGTCCTTCACCTGCCGCGCCCAGTTGGGGTCGAGCCCGGTCGTGGGCTCGTCGAGGATGAGCAGCTCGGGCTCCCCGATGAGCGCCTGCGCGACGCCGAGGAGTTGAGCCATCCCCTTGGAGAACGTGCCCACCCGCTTATCCGCGAACTCCTGGAGCCCGACGGAGGCGAGCAGGTCGCGCAGGCCCTCCCGCCCGTGTCCCTTGAGGCGGGCGTAGAACTCGAGCGTCTGCAAGGCGGTGAGGTTGTTGTAGAACGCGACGCGCTCCGGCAGGTACCCGAGGCGGCGTTTGATCTCGTGGGGCTCGCGCGCCAGGTCGCGGCCGAGGATCTCGACGGCCCCGCCGTCGGCCTGCACGAGCCCCAGGACCATCTTGATCGTGGTGGACTTGCCAGCGCCGTTGGGCCCGAGGAACCCGAAGACCTCGCCGCGCTCGACCTCGAAGCTCAAGTCGTCCACGGCCTGGAGGCCGTCGAAGGACTTGGAGAGCCCCTTCACGGCGAGCGCGCTTGGCGCCATGGCGACGCGACCGGGGGGCCACTATTTAGGGGTGACCGGGGCGGGAGCCGTGGGGTCATGCCGGTGGCGGGCCCCGGCGGCGCGGGCCGCGCGCGACGAGGTAGGCGCCCACCGCCAGCGCGCCGACGGCGGCCGCGGCAGCAAGCAGCGTCCAATCGGTGCCGGCCGGCGGGGTGGCGTGCGCACCGGGGGTGAGCGCGATCGGCGCGCCGCAGGCGAGGACGTCGAAGTCCGGGCGCGCGGGCTCCACGGGGGCCCACGCGACGTGCTTCCCCCCCTCGCGCGCGAGCGGGTAGAGCGACCCGTCCGCCAGGCGCAACGTGAGGCGCGCGCTCTCGGGGACCGAAGCGGCCGGCGTCACGGCGACGCGTGTCGAGCCGTTCTCCGACGCCGCCTCGAAGGTGTAGACGGCGGCGAGCCCGTCGAACCACGCGGCGGGGCGGGAGAGGACGCGGATGGCCTCGCGCGTGTCGCCGCGGGGCTGGCCCGGCTCGACGGGTGGCGTCCAGGCGAAGTGGGCGTACGTCACCCCGGCCAGCTCGAGGACGTGCGGCGGGCCGTCGGAGGAGTTGTCGTCGGCGGCCGCGACCTCCACGGTGGCCCCGAGCGCGCCCCCCTCGAACGGCCGGTAGACGGGGTCGGCATCCGACCCGTGGGAGTAGAAGTCGTCCGTCGTGGACCACCCGAAATACAACGTGCCGCCCACGAGGCTGAAGGCGGGGGAGGAGTCCTCGCCGCTCGAAGGCTGCGGGTTGACGGAGGAGGGCCCCGACCACTCCGCCGTCGAGGGGTCGAACGAGCGCCAGCGGACGTCGGCGTCGGGCCCGACGATCTCCGTGGCGTCGTCCGTGGCGTAGGCGACGAGGAGGCGCCCCTCGAAGAACGCTGCGGCGGGGTTCGCGGATGCGGCGTGGCCGAGCGGGGCGACCTCGAACTCCGGCCCCCACGCGGTGGCGTTCCGCGCCGAGAACATGAGCTTGGCGCCGAGGCCGGAGGTGTTCGTGCGGGTCCAGACGGCGAAGACAGCCTCGGCCCCGTCCCACGCGAGCGCCGGCAGCTCGTCCGACCAGCCGGCCGGCGGTCGGGTGATTTCCTCGGAGGCGACAAAAGCCACGCCGTCGAACGCGCGGACCTGGATGTGGGTCGCGGCGGGGTCGGCCTCACCCTCGCCGGCCGCGTACGCGAGGTAGAGCGTGTCGCCGGCAGGCAGGAGGAACGGGTGCTGGTTCGCGCGCCTCGGGTCGGTGTCCGACCCATTCAGCCATGGGGTCACCGTACCGTCCTGCGCCACGCGGCGGACGAGGACGATGCGGTCGGCCGGCCCGCCGGCGGGCGACCCTTCGCCGGTCCACGCGACGAAGAGCGACCCGCCCCACAGCGCGGCCGTCGGGCGCACGTGGAAACCGACGGGATACGCGACCGCCGTGTCGGCGCTCGATAGCCACACGGGCGCGCTGTTCCACCCCGTGTCGTTCGAGTAGAACCTGACGAGCACGCCCCACGTGAATGAGGGGCCCTGGTCCACCTTCACCTCGGCCACGAGCGCGAGCCGGCCGCCGAAGGCAACGACGGTCGCGGGCGTGCGCTGCGCGCCCGGCATGAGCAGCGTGTCGAGGAGCCCGCCGTCCGCGTCCGTGACGTTCCCGAGGAACCGGTGCGCGCCCGCCTCAAGCGCGGTCCCAAATGGAGCGGGGCATGTGGCGTCCGAGGGGGCGCCGGCGGCCGGCGGGGCCGCGCCCGCAAGGAGCATGGGGAGGAGGAGGAGGAAGCAGCATGCCGCGCGGGGACTGGGCGCCGCAGCCGGTGGCATCGCGCGCCCCGACGGGCGTCGGCCACATTGCTTTTCCGGTGCGGTGTCGCGTCCGGGCGCCGCGACGGCGCATCAAAGGTCTAGACCAAAGAAACCTTAAGCGGAGGCCAGATCGGTCGAAGGGGCTCCGACTGGCACGCAACGGGCGCTGGCCGCGCGTCAGTCCTGTCCCGCTCGTCCTCATCGGCGCGGCCGCCGCCCTTCTCGCGCTGGCCGCCGGCGCGCACGCCGCCGACCCGGGGCAGCTGGAGTCTATCTCGCTCGCGGTAACGCCGGCCGCGCAGGGCATCGGCGGCCCGTTCGAGGCCGTCCTCACGGCCAAGTTCGCGACCGACCCGCACGCGACGCTCCGGGTCACGAACCTGACGGCCGAGATCACCGTTCCGCCGGGGCTCACCCTCCTGCCGCCGCCGCAGTCTGACGAGAACCCCGCGCGGCGGGCGCAGGTCGACCTCCCTCCCACGCAGGGCTTCCTCACGCTGACGTTCCGGTGGAACCTCACGGGCACGGCCCTTGGCAACTACACGCTGACCGCCCGCGTCACCACCGACGCGTCCGGCGGCGGGAGCCGCACGCAGAACGTAACCGTCCGCCCGGGAATCGTGATCGGCCAGGTGGTCGCCACACCCGCAAGCCCCACGGTGTCCGACCCGCTCCGGTTCGAGGTGCCGGTCACCTCCGGGTACGACGAGAGCACGTCCACCCTCGAGGTGTGGCTGTTCATCTACCAGACGTCCGCCCCCGTCCACCCCGCATCGGCCAACGGGTCGGCGCTGCGCCTCACGAGCGGCGAGACGGTCCGAGGCGCGGGGTTCCCGATGCGGGCGGAGAACGGCACGTACCGCTTCGACATCCCCGCGCAAGCCCGCGGCACGCTGATCTACTGGGTGAACGCGCAGACACCGCACAGCAACACGACCACGAAAGCCGTGCGCGTCCTCGTCGAGGACCCCGGCGTGTCGGGCGCCGTGAGCGCGGGCGCGCTCGCGGCCGTGCTCGCGCTTGGCGCCGCGGGGACGGCGTACATCATCTGGGACCCCGCCGGCAGGAAGCCGGCGGCAGGTTCGGTCCACAACTCGCCGGACCGGGTGCGCATGGCGATGGTCGTGGTGGCCGTGGGCGCCGCAATCTTCGTGGTGGCCGTGCTCGCCGGCGCGCTCGCGGGCTTGTGGGGGAGGATCGGGTACGCATGAGCGCGGTGGGAGACCTGCTTCGAAAGGTCTTCGCGCGCGCGGGCGACCCCATGAGCCGCCGCAAGCGGTCGGACGAGGCGATGGCGCTGCCCGTCATCAACACCCTGCCGCCGGGCGGCCGCGGCAAGACGCAACGGCAGATGGAGCGCATCCGAACCGCCGTCCAGACATTCTTCCTCTTCTTCCTCACGTTCACGGTGGTCGGCCACATGATGGGGCCGCTGCTCCCGATCCTCCCGCTCGTGCTGCCTGACCCGAACAACGTCCTCTTCGGCGCCGAGAGGCCGGTCGTCACCCAGTACTCGATCGCGGCCCGCGCCATGGTGGGCGTGTGGCCCCTCCACTGGGCGCTGCTCACCGTGGGGGCGGCCCTCCTTTTCGGATCCGTTTTCGGCCGCGTCATGTGCGGGTGGGCCTGCCCCATCGGGTTCCTGCAGGACATCTTCGCCGGCGTGCGCCGCAGGCTCGGCATCAAGGACCGCGAGCCTTCGGAGGCGGTCCACTCCCGCCTCCTGCTCCTCAAGTACGTGTCGCTCGCGATGACGCTGACGCTCGCGGCGTCCATCGGCATCAGCGCCGCCATTGACCCGGCCGGCGGCGACCGGTATGCCCAGTCGCTGGGCCCCTTCGGGGGCGAGGTGCCGATGAAGTTCATGTCGTTCGAGGGGAACCTCTACGCCGCGCTCAGCACGTTCGCGGTCGGGGCCCCGGGGTTCAGCCTCGTGTTCGGCCTCCAGATGGCCATGTTCCTGGTCGTCCTGGCGGGGATCGTCATGACCCCGCGGTTCTACTGCCGCTACATGTGCCGCACGGGCGCGCTCATCGCGCTCACGTCGCGCTACTCGCTCCTCCAGATCCGCAAGCGACAGTCGTCCTGCGACCACAACAAAAACTGCGAGGAGACGTGCCCCATGCACCGGGGACAGGACCGGTACGTGCCGGGCGTGAACGACGAGGTGCAGGAGCGGTTCCGCGACTCCACGAACTGCGTCCAGTGCTACCGGTGCGTGACCGCGTGCCCGACGCCGACGCTCCAGGTGAAGTTCGGGGAGCTGCCCGTGCTCGTGCCGCGGCCGTGGAACAGGGAGATGGCGAAGGTGGGGCGGCCCAAGGTGGGGGGGAAGTGAGGGCCGGCCTGTCCGCTCATCTTCTTGGACCGTAGGCGTATCCCCTCCTCGACATGCTCGAATTCTCGGCAATCGTCACCGCTTACCGGCCCGGAATGGCACGCTGCATGTGATCAGCCGTGAAGCTGCCCCACTTTCCCCACATGTCGGCAAGAACCGCCGACATCTAGCCCTACTTCGAGCGAAAAGTCCACGATTCGCAGCGGCAATCGCCGGGATTGGCGGCCTGAAGAGCCGGGGCGCACATACCCGATCGAGGGGAAGCGATGGCGAGCCCGCTCGATGGGGCTGACCGCATGCGGGCCGTTCCGTGGCAGGATCACGAGCGCCTGCGTGCGCTCCTTGCGAAGGGCGCGGGTCCCTCCTACTGGTACCTGCCACTGCTGCCGCCACTCGAGGGCCCTAACGGCAAGGATTTGGCCTGGGCGGACGGCGACCTCGTTGCGGTCGGCGCCAAGGCGGCGCCTCTCCTCACCGTTAGGCCATACGTGTGGCTCCATGCGCTTGGCCGCTCGCGCCTGCTAGCCGTGCGAAACATCCCGGACGGAAAGGGGATCGGGGCGACGCACCTGCGGGTGACGAGCTTTGACACGCGAAAGCTCGAGCCGCTCACGCCGAAGCAGCGGCATGCGCGAAGGGATCCCGTGCGGTGGGCCAAAGGTGCGTTGGACAACGTGGACATCCCGCTCTCTCTTCCGGCGGGCGACCACCCATTCCAGGTGCCGTCGTCGTTCGAGGGCGCGGAGGTGCTCTTCGCGGATTCGCTCTACCTGGACGCGGCGGGGAAGGAACGGCATGTCCTCATCCTCCTGGACCGGGCGAGCAATCGCCTGCGTGTCGTGGATATCCGCTGGTTCATCGAGGGCCACTTCGACCTCGGGTACCAATGGATCACGCGGGTGGCCCGCGACCCAGTGACGGGTTGGTTGGTCGGGGGCGGAATCCGGATTCCCGACTTCCTAATGGACCCGGTGACCGGGGAGTTCGGGCAGTGGCTTGCGGGGCCGGACTGGGCGAGCGTGAGGACGAACCCCTGGGACCCCATCCGCCCTCCGGATGGGCCATGAGTGGCTGGGAGACGGCGGCGGGGGGGAACCGGATGAGGCTTGCCCATCGAGGATGCGCGGAGCTGCAGCGGGTGGAGAGCCGCCGCCGCGCGCGGATTGCGTGGGCCCGCCCGCGTGTGGCACCGCCCCCTGTCTGGCGGGGTCCGCATCAAAGAGAGTGCGCTCCAAAGGAACAGGGCGGAGTGGAGCTGCGGGGGGGCGCGCGCGCCACGGCTTTGACGTAGAGGATGCGCGCAGCCGCAGCGGGAGGGCGGGTGCGGCGAGCGAACAGCGCGGGCCCGCCCGCTTGTGGCACCGCCCCCGGTCTGGCGGGATCGGCATGCAGGAGACTGCGCTTCAAAAGAACGGCCCAAAGAGCAGCATCGGGAGTGCGGGCGCGCCCGCCGCGGCTTTGACGTAGAGGATGCGCGCAGCGGCAGCGGGGGGAGGGCGGGCGCGGCGAGGGGCGTGGCGACGAAAGGCCTGCCAGGCGTGCAGAAGATATTCAACAAGACTTTATATGTATGACTTACTTATTGTTCAATAAGAACATATGAAGCATCCCCACTTACAGAATAGGGCAACGCAGCGAACCAGTGAAGCTGCGGGCCGATTGCGTGAGCGGATTCTGAGCCTGCTTCTCGAATCCAAGGGCCCTCGCACGGCCTATGACTTGGCAAAGGCAGCCGGGGCTACTCTTGCGTATGGATACGCGTACGTCGGAAAACTCGAAGCCGAAGGATTCCTGGAAGGCACGAAGGTTGTTCGGCCGGCCGAGCTCATCGACTACTGGCAGTCGATTCGCGAGAAGCCCCGGGTGATTGAGTTCTTTGTTCCCAATCCGGTCGGGCTGTTGGTGCCGACCCCCAAGGCACCCTATGCATCAACGACATACCTGGCCGAATCGCGCCTGCACCACTACCTCATGCCCGTTCGATGGGACCTTTACGTCCGTGAGGTGGATGTTGAAGACTGGATGACTGCCTGCAAGCACCTCGGGGGCCTGCGAGGACCCGGAAACCTGCGCCTCTTGGTAGGCGACCCATGGATTCCGGAGAATCCCTTTGAGACTCGCCATGGATTCGCCCCGAGTACTGGCACGGACCCCCTCAAGTGGGTAGGCGATCCGCGCCTCGTGCTCGACCTTCGCACGGAGGGAGCGCTTTGCGTTGAGGCCGCCGAGCTAATTATGAAGTCACGGGGGTGGACGCGGCGTACCCGGATGCGGAAACGAAGCTGAGCCGATCGTACCTAGAGATCGTCGCCAAGGCGGCTCGCGATCCCGTTCTGTTGGTAGGCGGTTGGGGCGTCTATTTCACTGTGACATCCGCGTACGTGCGCACCTTCGGCCGCGACTACGCGTTTAGCCGAGACATCGACCTGGGGTTCCACCTCGACCCCGCGTGGGGCGTCGAACAAATCAGGAAGTCAAGCCTTGCCCGGTCGGTCCGCGCGCTTGAAAAGGTGGGCTTCAAGGGCGAGGGGTTTCGGATGTGCCTTGATTTTTCCCTCGAGGGGGACCGGAGGCTGAATGAAACTGAATCCCGCTTACTCCCTTCGTACCAGATCACCAAGTTGTACGTGGACCCCATGGTGGATTACCCTCACCCGCTGAGGACCGAGGCCCTCGGTTTCACGGCGGCGGAGGAGGTTGAGTTGGCTCCACTATTCGCGCGGCCCGGTGCGCCGCGAATGGCGAGGGTCATGGAGAAGCTTCGGCTGCCGCCACGCGAGGCGCTGCTTCGAATGAAGCTGAGATCGATGCCGGGACGTCCGCTCGAACACAAGCGGCAAAAGGACGTAGCCGACACATTTGCACTCTTGGCGACCTACGGACGAGGCGCGCCGGCATTGGTCGACGCACTGGATGACGCAGGTGTTGGCGGAAAGTTCCTGAAGCGACTGGGCGAATTCACCGAAGGCGACTGGGCGGCGGTCGCATCCGCAACTGGCGTACCTGCGCCGCAATTGCGGACGGTGCTAGGCGCTCTGCGCAGAAGAGGGCCACCAACGGCAGAGGACCGAGCACGGGCGGAGGCAAAGATCAGCGAACTGTTGGGTTGGGGCGAGCGCATCCGATCCCGCTATGCCGAGCAGAAGGGCGCTTGGCAGGACACGACCATGGCCGGGCCTTGGGGAGCCTTCCTGGGGGGAGCGGCCGCAGAGGCGCTGGGATTCTCCAAACGAACCGGAAGGAAATGGGGGAGGAAGCTCGCGACTTCCAAGGCGCCCTGGGCGAACTCGCCCCCCGAATTGTCGCTGCGGATTGAGGTCGATGAGTGGTTGCGGTCGCTGAAATCGTGGGCCGACACCCACGAGGTTGCACCTCGACCTGGCGATCGATTGAGCGGAAGTGGTCCATTGCAGCGCCGATACGTGAAGATTCTCGAGGTGCAAGGAACGGTCGCGCGTTTGGGCCGCGGCATTAGCCTGCTCCAATGGGCCAAGGCTCGAGGGGTTCAGCCCATTGAGATCTGAAGGCGAGCGACTTGGCAACCGCGCGACTCCATCGCGGAAAAGGCAGCCGGCAGATTCGGCAATGTCAAGGCGCTCAAGGCCCTGCCACTCTCCCCCGCTCGCCCACGAGCGCCACCCCCCACCGTCGCCCAGAAGAACAGCCCCGCCCAGAAAAACGGCGGCGTGGGCACGCCGGTGAGGGTGGGGCCACGTGAGGATGGCGAGGAGCACCGCGGTGGGGAGGGCCACCGCCGCGCGCGAACAGCGCGGGCCCGCCCGCTTGTGGCACCGCCCCCCCCTGGCTGGCGGGATCGGCATCCGGGGGGCTGCGCTCCAAGAGAACAGGCCGAGTACAGCTGCGGGGGGGCGGGCGCGCGCCACGACTTTGACGAAGAGGATGCGCGGCGCAGCAGCGGGGGGAGGGCGGGCGCGGTGAGGAAACGGGCGCTGGGGGCCCGCGAGGTAGCGCCATGGAAGCGGTCTTATTCTGCGGCCGAGCCACCCGCTAGCTCCAGTAACTTCGCGACGCCCGCGGTGGTAAAGCGCGGAACGCCGTCGATCCCGTCGAAGTCATTGTCCAACGACCAAATCCCGAGCGCGCCCGACTTCAGGCAGGCCGCTACGAAATCGACATCCGATGGATCCCGGCGCCCGATGAGCTCCTTCGCCAAGGCGTACTCGGGGTCGTCCGCGCTGAGCTCGATGAGAGCGGCACGGTCCAAAAGCAGTTCGAGGGCCTCGCGAGTTTCCTCCACCGTCCGCTTTGTGGCTGCCGCAATCTTCGGAAGGTGGACCTCGGCCTCGGCCCGCGCCATCGATGGAATAAGCCATTCGGTCGCGAAGAAGGCCAAATACACTTGCCGCACGCGCGCGGACTTCAGCAGGGCGGCGACGAGGACGCTCGTATCGACGACGATTCGCACAGTGGCCGCGCCCCCTATTGCCCGGAGATGCGCTTGTGGATGTCCCGCCGCCAGGCCCGCCCGATTTCGACCGCCTGGGCCTCGGTGAGGGTCGAGTCGCGCGAGAACTCATTGAGCGCCTTCATCCGGCGGACGTAATCCTCTACGGAGGCGCGCGCGATTCTCCGGGCCGACGGGTTGTCGCGCAAGAATTGCTCCGCTTCCTTGGAGAGGCCGAGAGCACCAGGACGTGCGGTTGCCATCGCTATGATTTCGGAGCACGCCGTGATAAGCCTTGCCTCATGCTCGCCTCACAAACCCGCGTCCGGCGTGCCGGGTTCGCTTACGGCCCAGCCCCCCTCCCCCGCTCGGGGGCGAGCGCCATCGCCCCACCGCCGCCCAGAAGAACAGCCCCGCCCAGAGGTGCGGCGGGGTGGGCACGCCGGTGCCATGGAATCCGCTTTCTCACCGGTGGGTCCGGGCGGACTTGAGACGCTTGAGCGGGAGCGGCTCAAACCCCTGGGGCAAAGCTTATTCACGGCGCCCCGTCCATAGAGCGTCTGTGACAGCGAAGAAAGGGGTGCCAATGGCGCCGGAAGAGGCATGGCAAGCGAGGCGCAGGGAAGACGTTGTCTCCTTCTTCCTCAATGAGCACAACTTCATCCACGAGAAACGCCTTCAAAAGCTGATCTTCCTTGCGGACCTGCACTCCTTGCAAACGACAGGAAAGCGGCTGCTCGACGCCGACTTCAAACCGTACTACCACGGCGTCTTCAGCGACATGATTTCCGCAGGACTCCAGTCAATGAAGGGGCTCCTGTCCCAGCCGGATGTGGCCCCCGATGGCCGAACAACGATCGTGTTCCTCAAGCCCCCAAAGCCATATCCGACGAAGACGCTTGGGCGGGCCGAATTGAACATCCTGCGCGAGACCTTCGAGGCGTATAAGGCGCTCACGAACGAAGACTTGGCGGAGCTCGGCAAGCATTCGCTCCTCTGGGACTCTGCCGAATTCGCCCAGCCATTCGACTATGAGACCTACGCGCGCGACCCGGCGATGCGGCTCACCGCCGAAATGGCAGCCGCCTTCGAGAACACGGAAATGGCAATTGAGCGGGGGACCCTCAAGCAGTACGATAGCGTCGAAGCGATGTGGGCTGCCATGGGGTAACCAACTTTGCCTCGTCCGTGGAAAGTCGCTCAGGAAAAGGGCTTTCCTGATATGCTTCCGTTCAACGACAAACCGTTGATCGAGGCGCTACGGGCCATGCAATTGCGTGTCCAAGACAACCCGCTGATGGGCGACCCGAAAACTGGCAAGTACCGCCACTACCGCGCGATCCACGTCAAGGATCACTGGGTTCTAGCTTGGAGGCTTGTTCCGCCGGTCTTCCAACCTCAGCACCTCCCCAAACTGCAGGTCCTCGTATTCGCCTACTTTGGCACCCACAATCAATGGGATCGCTGACGGACCCGCGAAATCCGGGGCGGTATTGCTCCCTCATCCCCAGGGCGAGCGAGTACCCCGCCTCGATAAGCCAGACCGCCCGAACCCCCTCTCCTTGTTCACGAGCGCCCCCGCCCCGAGGTACGCCTACAAAGCCCGGAGAGGACGCGCAGTGGGGGGGCCCCACGGTGCGCGCCACGCGAGGATGATCGGCACGAGGAATCGGAGTGGCGAAGGCCGCGCTAGCGGAGTGAACGGAGATTCCGTTGCGCCAGCATTCGGATCGTTCCTTATCATCCTCGCAGCCCGTGAGACGCCTCGCCATTACGTCGCCCCCCTCCCCCGCCTGGGGGCGAGCGCCACCCCCCAGGAGGCCGTCCAAAAGAACGGGCCGAAGTAAGGCTCCGGGAGGGCGGGCGCGCGCGCCACGGCTTCGGTATAGAGGATGCGCGCAGCTGCGGCGGGGGGAGTGCGGGCGCGCAAATAGCGTGGGCCCGCCCGCTTGTGGCACCGCCCCCTGTCTGGCGGGATCGGCATCTAGGAGACCGCGGTCCAAAGGAACAGGGCGAAGGAGAACTGCGGGCGGGCGCGGCGAGCGAACGGCCCGGGCCCTCCCGCTTGTGGCACCGCCCCCTGTCGGGCGGGATCGGCATCCAGGAGGCTGCGCTTCGAAGGAACAGGGCGGAGTGGAGCTGCGGGGGCGGGCGCGGCGAGGGGCGAGCGGTGTGAGGGGAACTTCGAGAGATGCGACGAGGTCGTCCCGCGTGAAGGGACCGGGGGGCGGGTTGCCTTTCGAAGTGTCTCTTGCGGTGCGCATGGATGGCGGTCAGGTCGGACTTGCCGTCGGTGCAATCATGCCGCGGGCGGGAACCTGGAAGCGAGGGGAGCCCCGCGGCGGGTGACGCAGGGGGGGTTCGACGCGTGCGTACGGGGGGAGTTTCGCGCCTCGTGGCGCCGGGGGCTCGGCGGCCCCAGGAGGATCCCGCATGGCGGGGGATCGAGGACACTTTCAGGGGGGAGATGGGGGGTTGGGGAATTCCTCATACACGATGCACCGCAAAGATGCTACTCCTCCCACCCCTGCAGAGGGATCGATTGGAGCCCCTGACAATTCCGTCCTGCCGTGCACGCTCGAAATGCTTATCAGAACTGCCCCTGATGGCTGCCGCAATGAGCCTCACCCGCGAGGACTGGAAGCGGATTGGCCGATCACTCCTTGCCGGTGCTGGACCTTCATACGCTAAGGACCTGCGCTCGCGAGCTGAATCGGCACCAGACGCCGAAACTCGCAGGAAGTATATTGAAATTGCAGCACTTGTGGAAGACTTTGCTTCTGATCCGCAAGGAACTGTAGACAGCATCGAGATACTATACGACGTGCTGTTTGGGACTCCGAAGCGGAAGAGGAAGAGTGCCAGCAAGCGATCGAGGAAGCGTTGAATGCGACATTGCCGCCATCTGCGGGCGGCCATAGATGCCAATCCGCCGGTGGCGTTGAGCCGGCGCACGCGTTGCCGTCTCGCGGGGTCTCCCACCCATCCTTAAATACGAAATGCGCTCCATTGTAGAGTACAAGAACTCACCCGAGGCAGGAACTCGAGGCGAAGCGCGGCATCCTTGCTACCAGAAGGCGACCATATGGCAAGAGAAGAACTGAAGCGAGTCCTGCACCTCTTGGCAGGGGCCACGCTGCGCGATTTCGACGCGGAAACCATCGGGAGCCGACTCCGGATTCAAAAGGCGGTCTACATCTTCAAAGCGCTGGGATCGCCCAACGCGGCTGACTATCGCTACAATTTGTACATTCGCGGCCCCTACTCCCCCGCTCTGGCGAAGGACTACTACAGTCTGAAGGGGGAGGGCGAGTTGCGCGGCGCGGTGCCCGGAGCGCCCCCGCCAACCAAAGCGAGCCCCCGTACGCAGGCGGTCATCGATGCAGTCAAGCGTGGCAACGATTTCCTTGAGGCCGTCACCACAGCTCATTGGATTGCTGAAAGGAATCCGGGCGCGACCCAAATGCAGATACGCGAGACGTTCAAATCCAAGAAACCCCACTTGGATTCAAGGTTTGACGAGGCATGGGCGTTTCTCGTACAGCACCGCCTCGCAAACGGCCACACCTAGACACCAACGTCCTGCTCATGGCGCTTGGGATTGAAGAGGATGTCGAGCTCCGCGAGTCGGCACGGAAGGGCTATGTGGTCGGTGATCCGAGGCCTCGCTCATACGTCAGCGGGCCGGTCGCGGGAGAACTCCTGCTAGTCTTGCTGAAAACGTACCCCGAGCGACTCGATGACGCGACAAGGTCGCTCGCGAGGTTCGTCAACGTCGACGGATACATCGAACTCGGAGCCCATGGCCGCGTGGTTGAGGGCGCATTCGAGGTCGCAGTAGTCCTGATGAAGGGCGACAAACGGCTTGGCCCCACTGACGCATTGGTCGCTTCTTGCTCACTCGTTGATCCTGCATCCAACGGCTTGGTTACGGCGGACCCGGACCTCCTCCTGAGCGATGTAGTCGTGCGAGAATTCGACGCGCGCAAGAGGCGCCTAATTGAATTCGAAGTCAGCCCGAGGAGCGCCCCGCAACGTAAGAAACGCCGCCGTCAATGAGATTCAGCGGCGCTCTGCAACCCCCGTTCCCCTGTCCGGGCCGGGCGCCACCCCGACTGGGCAGCCCACCGCCACCCAGGAGAACAGCCCCGCCCAGTAGTGCGCGGGGGCGGGCACGCCGGTCACGACGGGCCACGCGAGGATGCCGGGGGGCATCGCGGTGGGGAGAGCCGCCGCCGCGACCGAATAGCTTGGGCCCGCCCGCTTGGGGCACCGCCCCCGGTCTGGCGGGATCGGCATCCAGGAGACTGCGCTTCAGGAGAACAGGCCGAAGTAGAGCTGGGGGGGGCGGGCGCGCGGCCGCGGCTTTGACGTAGAGGATGCGCGCAGCGGCAGCGGGGGGAGGGCGGGCGCGGCGAGGGGGGAAGGCGAGGGGGAAGGCGAGAGTTGCCAGGAGGTCCTCCCGCAGGGTAGGCGCGCGGGGAGTTCGCTGGATGCCTTGCTGTTTCTCAGCTTCAAGGATGGGACGTCTGTCTGTCGTAACGTAACCACGCCTGTCGGAACTCGATTTTCGGATTCAGTTGGGGTCGAGGATGGGGTAACGCAATTCGGCGGCAAATCCTATGGCCGCTTGGTCCGCGAGGGACATGCGCCATGCCGCCCATCACACTGAACGTTCTAACTAACCGGGAAGAGTTGTTGCATAAACCCCGCCTGACGCGCTCTCCTCTCCTATCGACGAATGACGTGGAGCAAACGTGAAGGACGGCCCGGCGCCATCCTTCCGTACCACCAGAGGAACGAACGCCG
>Ga0302046_10000078_pt1 | contig 95867 bp, 79 predicted proteins | sample RVTome_11_FD_200261 | JGI IMG/M metagenome (GOLD analysis project Ga0302046, IMG submission 200261) | Soil microbial communities from uranium-contaminated site in the Upper Colorado River Basin, Wyoming, United States - RVT147D111 (version 2) ... | reverse complement strand
CGATCTCGGCGCCCGCGCCGGCAGAGCTCGGGTTCGACTGGCAGACCGACGTGCAAGGCGCGCCGCCCTGGTTGTCGCCGAACAGCACGACCCACCACGACGAGAACGGGTTGCCGGCGGCGTAGCCGCCGAACCAGTAGCAACCGTTCGCGAGGACGCCGGTCGTGTCGATCAGGTAGAACTGGTCCTGGATGCCGAGACCGCTCGCGGTCGAGAGGGTCGAGGCCTGGTAGTACGTGCCGTCGCCGTACGGGAAGTTGCGCGGGTCGCCGTTGAGGAGCGGGCCCGCGTAGCCGCCGGTGGTCGACACGAACTGGAAGGACGCGCCACCCGAGTCGAGGTCGAGGATGCCGTCGTAGACGCCGTCGCCCTCGGCCTGGGTCTTGCACGTGAGCGAGGTGCCCGCGAGGTCGACGGTGACGATCCAGCACGCCAGGACGCCGACGGCCGAGCTGCCCGGGAGGCCGCTCAGGACGAAGCTGTTGAGCGTGGTGCCCGTCGTCGGGTCGATGCACGAGGAGAGGCTCTCGTACCACTCGATGTCGATGGCGACGCCGGCGGGGCCTTCGGAGTTGCAGTACGCGATCTGGCCGCCGTCGACGACGTAGGCGTCCGCCTTGGCGTTCGCATGCCCGGCAGTGCCCGGGATGCGCGCCGTGCTGTACCAGATCTCGTTGTCGTTGTGCAGGCCGAAGTAGCCGGTGTTGGCCGTGTTGTTGTAGAGGGTCTTGGGACCGAAGGCGAGGGTGTCGGAGGCGTGCCGGGTCCAGGTGCCGGTGGCCACGTGGTAGACGCCCGCGTCCTTCACGGGGCCCGGGATCCTCTGCGCCTGCTTGGTGTGCTGCTGCGCCGTCGCGCCAGTCGCCAGGCAGGCGGTGGTAAAGAGGATCACGGAACCCTTCGAACGAAGCGATTTCAGCATGGTACTCACTTACGCTTACGCGGTTGGGAACTCGAAGTAGGACCTTTGAACGAAGCCGAAAACGGAGAGAACTTCGACTATCAGAGCACAGGATCGCGGCCGCGGGTGGGTCGATCCGTTCTTTTTTGGCCTCCCCCCGCGGAGGCGGCCAGCGGGACAAGGCGCCCTCGTCCCTCGTCCGCGAGCTCCGGGAGTGCACGGGGGACGAGTTCATGGAACATCACGCGGCGGGACGACGTCCAAGCTAGAACGACCAGGAAGCCGACCGTCCCGGAGCCGGGGGTGCCGCCCGGGATCTCCGGGTCGGGCCGGGCCCCGACCAGCCCCGGACTAGCCCTCGTCGAGCGGCGAGCGCGGCAGCTCGGGCGGCAGCTTGGGCTCGTAGGTCTCGACGAACTCGCGATCGAAGTCGAACCCCGACCGGAAGTCGTCGAGCGTGTCGCCGTCCTGGCGCGTCAGGAGCTCTGCGTCGACCAGGAGGAAGACGATGTTCCCCCAGTCGATCGTCTCGCGGATCCCCCACGTGCGCCAGACGTACGCCGCCAGCGGCCCGAAGAGCTCGCGCGCGTACGCCTTCATCCCCTCGATCAGCTCCTGGCCCGACACGTGGCGCGCGGCCCCCTCGCGTTGGTGCCGCTTATGGAGCTTCACCGCGTGGTCGAGCCCCTCGAACAGGAACTGGAACGCGTAGGGCGAGTAGCGCCCGTCGTCGATCGCCAGCTTGTGGTAGTCCTTCACCGCCGTCCTCCGCCACTTCGGCCGCTTCCGATCGCGGACGCGCGGGCCCGATCGCCGGCGTCCGGGCCGAGGTCCGCGAGCGCGTGCAGCGCCCGATCGAGGAGCGTCTCGCCGGCGAGGTTCACCTCCAGATCTTGCCGCGCAGCGAGCCACTCTTCCAGGCAGGAGCGCTCGGGGCCGCCGAAGCGCGGCCGCAGGCCCGCCGCGCGCGCCGCGTCCAGCTCGGCGCCGTGCGCCAGCCGCGCCGGATCGGCGCCCGCGGCGAGCCGCGCCAGGTCGCCGAGCAGCTCGATGCCGACGTCCAGCACCGCCCGCGCGCGCCCGCGCTCGCGCGCGACGGGCGTGCCGCCGGGGTACTCGCCCTCCAGTGCCGTCAGGGCGGCGAGGGTCGCGTAGGCCGTCCGCTCCCCGAGCAGGAGGCGCACGAGCTGCGCGCGGATCTCGGGCGCGCGCTGGGCGCCGAGCTCGAGCGCCCGCCCCGGGGCGCCGCGCGAGGCGCGCGCCAGCTCCTCGGCGACGGACCGCTCGAGCCCCTTGGCCTCGAGCACGGCGCGCGCGGCCAAGGGCTCGAGGGGCGCGAGCTCGACGGCGACGAGGCGGCTGCGCACTGTCGCGAGCAGCCGCGCGGGGTGGGCGGTCTCGAGGGCGAGCAGGGCCTTTCGCCCGGGCTCCTCGAGGGTCTTGAGGAAGGCGTTCTGCGCGCTCTCGTTCATGCGCTCGGCCTCGCGCACGAGGACGACGCGCCAGCCCCCTTCGTAGGCCTGCAGCGACAGGAACTCCTCGATCGACGGAGCCGTGGAGCGCGCGTCCTCGCGCCGCACGATGCGCCCCACGCGCAGGACCTCGTCCCCCTCGGCGGCGACGTCCACGACCAGGAGGTCGGGGTGGTTTCCCGAGAGGGCGAGCTTGCAGGCGCCGCACGCGCGGCAGGGCGGCCCCGGGCCGTCCGCGCACAGGAGCCCGAGGGCCAGCTCGCGCAGCGCTCTGAACTTGCCGATGCCCGCCGGTCCGCGGAAGAGCAGCGCGTGGGCGAGCCGCCCGTCGCGCGCGGCGCGCCACAGGCCCGCCAGGGTCCGCCCGTGGCCGACGAGCTCAGAGGACACGCGCCACCTCGGCGAAGACGGCCGCCGCCACGACGTCGGGTGCCCCGGCCGCGTCGAGGCACGTCACGCTCGGCACGCGCTCCGCGTAGCGCGCGAAGCCGGCGGCCACGCGGCGCTGGAAGTCGAGGCCGCGGTCCTCGATGCGGTCGCGCGCCGCACCGCGGCGCGCGGCCGCGACGCACACGTCGAGCTCGAGCACGAGCTCGAGATCGGGCGACGGTTCCCCCGCCCAGCCCACGAGCAGCTCGAGCACGGCGCCCTCGTCGAGCCCGCCCGCCACCGCCTGGTAGGCGAAGGTCGAGCCGTGGAAGCGCTCGCAGACGACGTGCGCGCCGCTCTCGAGCGCCGGCGCCACGCGCTCCTCGAGCATCTGCCGGCGGGCGGCGAGGAACAGGAGCACCTCGGCCGCGGGGCGCACGTCGAGGCCGCGCTCGAGCACCAGGGTGCGCACGCGCTCGCCGAGCGCCGTGCTGCCCGGCTCGCGCAGGTGCTGCACCGCGCCGCGCTCGCGCAGCCGGCGCACGAGGCGCTCCGCCTGGGTGCTCTTGCCGCAACCGTCGACGCCGTCGAGGACGATGAACCGCCCGCGTCCGCTCACGCGGCCATGGTAGCGCTTCAGGGGCGGTCGCCCTCGTCGTCCTCGTCGTCCCCGTCGTCCCCCTCGCCTTCGGGGCGCTCCCGGGCGAGCTCGCAGTCGGGGTCGAGCTCGAGCGCCTTCGCGCGCGCCTCGCGCGCCTGGTCGGCGAGCCCGAGCTCGTCGAGGCAGAGCGCCTGGAGCGCGAGGAGCTCGGCCCGCCACTCGCGCCGCTCGCCCACCGGCGGCGCGCCTCCGGCCCCCTCGGCGGTCTGTCCGGGATCCGCGGCTTCCGGTTCGACCTCCGGCTCCGCGGCATCTCCTCCCTCGTCGGCGACTCCTTCCTCGAACGGCACGACGTCGCCGCGCGGGCTCTGCGCCGCCAGGTCGGCATCGAGCTCGGCAGGCACGAGCGCGGCGACGCGGTACTCGCGCAGCGCCTCCTCGGTCCGCCCGGCTGCGCGCAGCGCGTCGCCCCAGCTCCTGTGCAGCTCGCCGAGGAACGGGTCGATCTCGTTCGCCTCGGCGAAGAAGCGCAGCGCCTCTTCCGGACGGCCGTTCTCGACGTGCCAGGCCGCGATCTCGCGCCGCAGACCCAGCTCGTCGGCGTTCCAGGCGAGCCAGCGCTCCTTCGCGCGGTTCGCCGCCTCGACCTCGCCGCGCGCCTGGTGCAGCGCCACCAGCCGCAGCTCCGCCGACAGCCGCTGCTCGGGGAAGCCCGGAAAGGCATTCTCCGCGTCGAGCAGGAGGCGCTGCGCTTCGTCGAGCTCGCCGCGCTCCTGGACCAGCGACGCCAGCGCGACGAGGGCGCGGTAGTCGCGACCTCCGGCTTCGACGGCGCGCTGCCAGTGCTCGATCGCGGCACCCGTGTCCCGCTCGGCGAGCGCCATCTCGCCACGCAGGAAGAGCGCGCGCGGGGGCTCGAGGCCCGCGGCCCGCAGCCGGCGCAGCGCCTCCTGGGCGTCGACCTTGCGGTGCGCCTGCCAGCTGCCCCAGGCGAGGGTGCACATGCCCTCGGCCCAGCTCGGCCGCGCCTCTGGGTCCTGCGGTGCCTCGCGCGCGAGCTCGAGGCGCAGGCGGGCGACGCGCTGCGGGTTCCAGCGCGGCTCGATCGAGAGGCCCGCGGTGCGCTCGTCGACGAAGGCGAGGAACGCCGCGTCGACCTCCTCGGGGGTCGTCTGGAACACCTCGGCGAAGGCCTGGTCGAGGTCGAGCCCGCGGTCGAACGCCTCGAGCAGGCGGATCATCGGCGGGAAGCCGTGCTCGGCGATCAGCATCTCGCAGAGCAGCCCGCCCTGGTAGTAGCCGAACAGGATGCGCGGGCCGCGGAACGCGCGGTTCAGCCCGCGCACCGGGATCAGCTCGTCGTTGGCCCGCGCGTCGACGAGCTCGCGGCGCATGTTGCGCGTCCAGGCCGGGCTCTCGCGCACCTCCTCCCAGGTCGCGAGGCCCTCGGTGACCCAGCGCGGACAGCGGTTGTGGGAGAGCCCCAGGTGGATCACGTGCGAGAACTCGTGGAACGAGGTGCGAGCCCAGGAGAAGTCGCCGCGCATCTCCGAGAGCGGCGACAGCGACGTGATGACGGGGCCGAAGCACACCCCGAGCGCGGGGAAGCCGGGGAAGCCGACCGAGCGCACCGAGAAGTCGCGATGCCGCCGGAAGACCTCGATGTGCGTGGGTGCCGGCGTGTAGCCGTAGCGCTCGGCGAGCTCCTCGCGGGCCGCGCGGTAGAACGGCACGAGATAGGTGCGCAGGACGGCCGCGGCGTCGGGCTTCCACGCGAAGGAGAGCTCGCCGAAGTCCTCCTCGACCGTCTCGGCCTCCATGCGCTTGAGGACGAGCGCCATGTTGTTGCGCCACGCGTCCTGGCGCCCGCGCGCGGCGATGCGCGCCTTCTCGAGCGCGTCGCGCGCGCCATCCTCGTCGCCGGTGTTGGCGAGCGCGCGGCCGAGCTGCGTCCAGGCCTCGTAGTCGCTGGGGTCGCGCTCGGTGGCGGCCGATAGCATCGGCAGCGCCTCGCCGAAGCGGTAGAGCTCGTTGAGCAGGCGTCCGACCTCGCGCTCGGGACGGCTGTCGGCGGGCGAGGTCTCGGCGAGCCCGGCCAGGATCGAGAGGCAGTCGTCGCGCCGGTGCTCGATCCAGGCGAGCGCCGCCTCCAGGGTGCGCACCTCGCGCCGCGCCGCGGCGAAGCCGCGCAGCTTCGCGAGCCCTTCGCGCGCGGACTTCAGCTGCCCGTCCTGCAGGTCGGCCGCGGTCCTGGCGATCCAGCCCTCGATCGACCCCGGGTTCGCCGCGAACAGCTGCTCGAGGATCTCCGAGGGCGACTCGCTCTGACGCTTGAAGTTGTAGCGGTGCAGCCCGAAGAGCCCGAGGAGCGCAGCCTCGTGCCCGGGGTGGATGTCGCGCGCCTCCTTGAACACCGCGCCGGCCGAGCGCTGGCCTTGCGCCTCGACCTCGCGCTCGCTCTCGAAGTAGAGCTCCCCGAGCATCGCCAGGACATCGGGCTCGGGCCCGCCCGCCGCGACGGCCGCGGCGTCGGCGGCCACGATCGTGACCGATGCGCGCTCCAGGCGCCCGGCCGCGCGCTCGCAGCGCGCCTTCGCGAGGAGCGCCCGCCAGTCCCCCTCGCGCGGAGCGCTCACGCCGAGGTCGAGCACGCGCCGCGCGGCGTCGCGGTCGCCCGCCTCCCAGAGCGCCCGGCCGAGGATCCACGCGTCGCGCGGGTCCGTCGCCGGGTCGAGGACGTCGGCCCTGGCGTCGAGCGTCGCGAGCGCTCCGGCGTAGTCCCCGTAGGCGAGCTCGAGCTCGACGAGCGTGCGCGCGCACTCCGCCCGCAGCGCGCGCGGCGCCTGCCCGGCATCCGCGAGGGCCTGGCGCGCGTCGGCCAGGGCCTCGGCGTGCTCACCCCGCTGGAAGCGGCAGCGTGCGCGCAGCGCGCGGCTGGCGGCGTCCGCGGGCTCGTCGTCGAGGTGGGCGTCGAGCAGGCGCAGGGCCTGCTGCAGCTCGCCGCGGCGCATGGAGAGGTCGGCCTCCGCCCGCTCCTGGGCCAGGAGCCGCTCGAGCTCCTCGTCGATCTCTTGGCGGGCGAGCGCCGGCGCCGCCGCGAGGGCCAGCAGGGCCCCCAGGCGGGGGAGGGTGCGGTGGAGCTGGATCATGGTCGCAGTGTGGGTCGCGGGCGGCGCCGGGCCAAGAGAGAGAATCGTGAGCAACGTTGCTCCGCCCCGCCCGCTTCGGTATCCCCGAGGCCATGGGTAGCGCAATGATGAGGCGCCCGGCAGCCCTCGGCCTGGCGCTCGGGGTCGCTGGGCTCTTCTCGGCCTGCACGACGACGCCCCTCGGGATCCCGCCGGCCCCGGAGCCCGATCCCGCGCCGGCGGACGCGACGCCGCCGTGGGTGGGGCGCGAGCTCTCCTGGGAGAAGCTCGAGGCCATCGAGACCTGGCTGTCGACGGCCTGGACCGGCGCCAGCGCGTACTGGGTGAACGAGGCACGGCTGCAGCTCGGCGAGGGTCGGGTGGAGTTCGCCAAGCGCGACGCGGCCGACGGCCATGTCCCGGACGACGTCCTCGAGCAGCGGCTCCTGAAGGCGCGCACCGCGCTCGAGCGCATCGTCGCGAGCCCCGAGGCGACGTCCGCCCAGAGGAACCGGGCCACCGTCGGGCTCGCGGTGCTCGACGACCTCGCCGACGGACCGCAGGCGGTCGAGCCGGCCGCGCACGCGCAGCGCGTCGCGCGCCAGACCTGGGGCGCGCGGCCTGCGGACGCCGCGCGCCTGACCGCCAACCCCTTCGGGTGGAAGCGCATCACCGTGCACCACTCGGCGGAGCCGTACTTCGTGCGCATGTCGGGCTCGTTCGACGATTCCGCCGTGGCGGTGCGGCTGATCCAGAAGGCGCACATGACCGGCGAGGGGTACGGGGACATCGGCTACCACTTCCTGATCGACCCGACCGGCCGCGTGTTCGTCGGACGCGAGCTCGCCTGGCAAGGCGCCCACGCGGGCGGCACGAACAACGTCCAGAACCTCGGCATCTGCCTGCTCGGCAACTTCGACCGCGAGCGCCCGACGCGCGAGGCGCTGCTCAGCCTCGAGACGCTCGTGGCCGAGCTGCGCGCGGAAAACCGCATCTCGGCGGGCGAGGTGCACGCGCACCTCGACTACCGCAACACCGAGTGCCCGGGGCGCTACCTGTTGACGTGGGTGCGGGCGTATTCGTCGCAGGGGCCGCAGACGGCCAGCTACTCCGGGGGATTCTGACGTGCCCGAGCCCGACGTGGCGCAATGCGGGCACGGGCCCGTTCAGAAGTCGACCTTGTAGAAGCGGTACGGCGAGCGCTCCATCCCCAGGCTCTCGTACACCGCCTGCGCGCGCTCGTTCTCGCGCAGGACGTACAGCCGCACCCCGCACACGTGCTCGGAGCGGCGCGCGGCCTCGATCACGTGCTGGTGCAGCGCGCGGTAGATCCCGGTACGCCGCGCTTCGGGGTCGGTGTACACGCTCTGGATCCACCAGAACCACGCGTTGCGCCAGTCGCTCCACTCGAGCGTGACCAGCAGCGAGCCGAGCACGCGGCCGTCGCGCTCGGCAACCCAGTAGCGGCCCTTGGCGGGCTGCTCGAGGACGGCGGCCACGCCCTTCTCGACCCTGGCGCGCTCGAGCTCGAAATTCTCGGTCTCCCGCGCCAGGCCCTGCTGGAAGCGCACGATCGCCGGGACGTCGCCGCGCGTCGCGGCGCGCACGCGGATGTCGCTCATCGGTCCTTCCCTTCCTCGCCGGGGGCGGCCTCGAGGAAGTCGAGCGCGGGGCGCTGGCGCTCGTGGTCGGTCGCCGCCTGGTAGGCCTGCACCAGCGCGAGCAGGCGCCCCTCGTCGAAGAGCTGGCCCGTGAAGCTGATCGTCGGCGGCGTGCCGCCGTCCGAGCGCCCGCATGGAACGATCGCGGTCGGGTGGCCGGTGAGGTTGGTGATGCGCAGGACTCCGGCGGCGAAGTTCGGATGCACGAGCGCGTCCACCTCGGCCAGCGCGCGGTCCATGGCGAGCATGAGCTCGGTGCGCAGGCGCTGGGCGCGCAGGTACTCGACCGCCGGGATCAGCCGCGCCGAGCGGAAGCTGTTGGGCCAGGCGCCGCCGTCCTGGCGCACGAGCAGGTCGTCGCGGTCCGAGCGCGTCAGCTCGTCGAACGCCGTCGCCGCCTCGGCGTCGAGGACGATCATCATCGCCTCCGTGGGGAAGTCGGGCAGGTCCACCTCGACGAGCGAGACCCCGAGCCCCTCGAGCTCCTCGAGGACGTGCGCGAGCTCCTCGGCGCGCTCGAACGCGCCGCGCGGGATGCCGACGCGCAGGCCCGCGACCGCGTACGCGTGCGCCGGGTGGAGCGGCACGTCGTGGACGCTCGGGTCGAGCCCGTCGGGCCCGGCGATCGCGCGCAGCACGATCTCGACGTCGTCCGCCGAGCGGCAGATCGGCCCGACCTTGTCCATGCTCCAGGACAGCGCCATCGCCCCGTGGCGGCTGACCCGGCCGAACGTCGGACGCAGCGCCGAGACCCCGCAGCGCGCGGCCGGCGAGACGATCGAGCCCAGCGTCTCGGTGCCGAGCGCGAACGCCACGCCGCCGGCGGCGACGGCCGACGCCGAGCCGGCCGACGACCCGCTCGAGCCCTGGCGCGGGTCCCAGGGGTTCTTCGTCGTCCCGCCGAACCACACGTCCCCCATCGCGAGCGCGCCCAGGCTGAGCTTCGCGACGAGCACGGCGCCGGCCTCGTCGAGGCGCCGCACGACGGTCGCGTCGAGGTCGATCTCCTGCTCCTCGTAGGGCTTCGCGCCCCATGTCGTGCGCGTGCCCTTGACGGCGAAGAGGTCCTTGGCGCCCCACGGGATGCCGTGCAGGGGACCGCGGCGCTTGCCTTCCGCGAGCTCCGCATCGAGCTGTCGCGCCTGCGCGAGCGCGCGCTCGCGCGTGAAGCTCACGACGCACTTCAGCTCGCGGTCCAGGCGCTCGAGACGCTCGAGGTACATCTCGGTCAGCTCGACGCAGGTGATCTCGCGCCGCGCGATGCGCGTCCCGAGCGCCTCGATGCCCTCGAAGGCGAGCTGGTCCGGCGCGAGGTCCGCGAGGTGGGCCACGTCGACGCTCGCCCGCGGCGGGTACGGCTCCGGCGGCTCGGGGACGCGCAGCTCGATCCCCGGAAGGAGCGGCGAGAACGTCAGCGCCGGGACGACCGAGTTGTCGATCCCGCCCTCGCGCAGGGCCCGGAAGCCGCCCACCTTGCGGCGCACGGTGCCGAGCATCAGCTCGAGCTCGGCGTCGCTGAAGTCCAGACCGACGAGGCGCGTCGCGGCGCGCAGCTGGTCGACGTCGAGCCGCGGGCGCTCGTCGCCCTCCTGCACGGCGAGCGCGGCAGCGAAGAGGAGCGGCAGCATGGGCCCGTCATTCTAGGAAGACGAGCGCCGCCGTACCGAGCAGGGCGCAGTAGGCCGCGAACCAGCGGAACGCTCCGCGCCCCAGCGTGATCAGGAGGATGCGCAGCGCCCCCCAGCCGACGAGCGCCGCGAGGCCGATGGCGGCGAGCAAGAGCCCCGTGGAGATGCCCGCAAGGCCCTGGGAGGCGGCCTCGGGCAGCGCGACCAGGGCCGCCCCGGTCACCGCCGGGATGCTCATGAGGAAGGACAGCCGCGCGGCGCGCACCCCGGGGAGGCCGAGCAGCAGGCCCGCTGCGATCGTCATGCCCGCGCGCGAGACCCCCGGCGCCAGCGCCAGCATCTGGGCGAGGCCGATCGCGAGCGCTACCGCGAGCGAGGGGAACTCCAGGGCGGCGGACGCCGGTCCCACGGGTGCCGGGTCACCGTCGTCGTGCGCGTCGGCCGCTGCGCAGGCGCGCCGCCGCGCGCGCTCGGCGAGCAGCAGCGCGGCCGCGGTGAAGAGCAGCCCCACGCCGGCCACGAAAGGCGTGTGGAACGCGCCCTCGATCCGGTCCTTGATCAAGAAGCCCAGCGTGGCCGCGGGCAGCGTCGCGACGACCAGCCAGGCGAGCGGGCCCAGGTCGCCGCGCAGCGTGCGCAGCGCGAGCTCGAGGACGTCCGCGCGGTAGACGACGAGCACGGCGAGGAGCGTCCCGACGTGCAGCGCGACGTCGAGCGCGAGCCCCGCGCCGCGCACGTCGAGGGCGACCTGGGCCAGCACCAGGTGGCCGGAGGAGCTGATCGGCAGGAACTCGCTGAGACCCTGGATCACGGCGAGGAACAGGACGAGCGAGGCGCTCGCCGCCTCCTCGATCGGCGCGCCGGGCACGCGGGCCTCAGGCGGAGGCGCGCAGCGCCTCGCGCGGATCGACGACCGGCATGTCGAAGGCCTCGCCGACGGCCGCGCAGGTCAGCTTGCCGGCGATCGCGTTGGCCGCGCTGCGCAGCGGCGCGCTCTCCTCGATGGCGCGCGCCGCGCCCAGCTTGGCGAGCCGCTTGACCCAGGGCAGCGTCGCGTTGGTCAGCGCGTGCGTGCTCGTGCGCGGGACCGCGCCCGGCATGTTGGCGACGCAGTAGTGCACCACCTCGTCGACGACGAAGGTCGGGTTCTCGTGCGTGGTCGGGCGCGCGGTCTCGATGCACCCGCCCTGGTCGACCGCGACGTCGACCACCACGCAGCCCCGCTTCATGATCGCCAGGTCCTCGCGCCGGATCAGCTTGGGAGCGGCCGCGCCCGGGACGAGCACCGCCCCGACGACCAGGTCGGCCCGCGCGAGCTCGGTGCGCAGCGCCATCTGCGTCGAGTAGACCGTCCGGCAGTTGGCGGGCAGGATCTCGTCGAGGTGGCGCAGCGTCTTCAGGTTGATGTCGAGCACGGTGACGTCGGCGCCGAGCCCCGCGGCCATGCGCGCCGCGTTGGAGCCCACCGTGCCGCCGCCGATGACGAGCACGTGGGCGGGCGGCACGCCGGGCACGCCGCCGAGCAGGATGCCCGTCCCCCCCACCGGCGCCTCGAGGAACTTCGCGCCGGCCTGGATCGCGAGGCGCCCCGCGACCTCGCTCATCGGCTCGAGCAGCGGCAGGTGGCCGTCGACGTCGAGCGTCTCGTACGCGAAGCAGTACGCGCCGCTGGCGAGCACGCCGTCGGTGAGCTCGCGGCTCGCCGCGAGGTGGTAGTACGTGAAGACGATCTGGCCGCTGCGCATGTGCGGCCACTCGACGGGCAGCGGCTCCTTCACCTTCAAGATCATCTCCGCGCCGGCGAAGATCGGCGCGGCGTCGGCGACGAGCTCGCCGCCCGCGTGCTCGTACGCCTGGTCGGCGAGACCGCTGCCCGCGCCGGCGCCGGACTGGACGAGCACCTCGTGGCCGAGCTCGACGAGCTCCTCGCACCCGGCCGGGGTGAGCGCGACGCGGTACTCGTGTTCCTTGAGCTCCTTGACGACGCCGATCTTCACGCAGGCTCTCTCCGGTCCTGGGGGCGGGGCGACAACGCGGCGGATGAGTCTACCGTCGCCGGCGAAGCGGGCAATCGCTGGAAAAACCCTGGCAAGGGAAGCGGCGCGTCCGTACGCTCCGCGCCCTCGTTCTCCATTCGAGATGCTGGGCCGCTAGCTCAGTCGGCTAGAGCGCTACGTTGACATCGTAGAGGTCACTGGTTCAAGTCCAGTGCGGCCCACCAAAACGGCGCTGCCCCTCACATTCCCGGGCGCGGTGCGTAGCCACGGGCACCTCTCGATCCGGAGACTCCGTCCATGTGGAACGCATTGCTGTCCGTGGCGCTCGCCGTCTCCCAGGGCGACGGCGAGGTCGAGATCTACGACGAGCTCCAGGGCGTCGACCGCGTCACCCCCGTCGTGCGCGTCGTCCAGGCGGTGACCCCGGCCGTGGTGTTCATCGAGACCGAGATGACGCGCACCGTGCGCCACTTCCGCGACCCACGGCGGACCTTCGATCAGACCTACGCGGGCTCGGGCTCGGGCTTCGTCGTCAAGGAAGAGGGCTACATCGTCACCAACTACCACGTCGTGCACGGCGCCGAGATGGTCTACGCCTCGTTCGCCGGGAATCCGACGCGCTACCGGGCGGAGGTGAAGTCCTTCGTGCGCTCGGAGGACCTCGCGCTGCTGCGCATCCTGGGGCCGGAGGACGACGAGGCCGGCGCGGAGAACGTCGTGGCGGGCGGCGCCGTGCGGCGCGCCGGCGGCGCGGGCCCGTTCCCGGTCGTGCGCCTGGGCACGAGCTCGGACCTCATGCCGGGCGAGCGCGTCGTCGCGATCGGGAACCCGCACGGCCAGACGCACACGGTCTCCGAGGGGATCATCTCGGGCCTGCACCGCAACGTCGCGATCCCCGACCAGGGGCTGCAGTTCAGCGACCTGATCCAGACCGACGCGTCCATCAACCTGGGCAACTCGGGCGGCCCGCTCTTGAACATCCGCGGCGAGGTGATCGGGATCAACACGGCGATGAACAACTCCGCCGAGAACATCGGGTTCGCGATCCCGGTCGACCGCATCTCCGAGGTCCTGAGCGACATCCTCTTCCCGCAGGCCCGGGAGTCCTGGCTCGGCTTCGAGCTCGCCCCCTCGCCCGGCGAAGGGGGGGCGGAGGGCTACATGGTCGTCGAGCGCGTCTGGCCGGACGGCCCCGCCGCGCTCGCGGGCGTCTGCGAGGGCGACCGCATCCTCGCCCTCGGCGGCCGCACGCTCGAGGACGAGCAGAGCTACCTCCTCGCCACCCTCGAGCTCGCCCCGAACGAGCCCGTTCGGGTGCGCTTCGGGCGCGGCGGCGAGCGCCTGGGCGGGACGATCCGGCCCTGGGACAAGTTCGACGGCCTGCTCTACGAGCGCCTGGGCCTGACGGTGCGCGAGGTCGTGATGCAGACCGACCGCTGGCTCGTCGTCGAGCGCATCCGGCCGGGCGGGCCGGCCGAGCGCAGCGAGCTCCGAGCGGGCGACCTGCTGCCCGCGATCCAGCCGGATGGGGGGCGCGCCCGTATCCTGCACGGCAAGCGCGCCCTGGTGCAGATCGCCCAGGAGCTCCCCCCGGGAGCGCGGCTGGAGCTCGAGGTCTACCGCGACGACGGGGGCGACGGGAACTACGACCGGGACGAGCGCTACCGGGGGTGGATGACGCTCGACTGACCCGACGCGCCCGAGCCCGTGCCCGGCGCACCCCGCGTGCGTATACTGCCCGCCCTCCCTCTCCCGCGGATCGGCTCAAGCCCACCCCGGGGCCTGGACGAACCACCCCCCGGACCCGCGCCGAGCCACCGCGTCCCCCTCGCCCGCTCACCCGTGAGGGGCCCCAGCTTCCCGATGAAAGGCCTGCTCCAGTTCACCGAGCGCTTCGGGCACATGGTGTCGCGAGCGCTCCTGACGCTGCTCTACTACTTCGTCCTCGGCCCCTTCGCGATCGCCTACCGGTTCGTGGCCGACCCGCTGCACCTGCGACGCCAGCCGCGCGGGAACTGGAGCCCCTGGCGCCAGGCGAACGGCGACCTGCGCGCCGCGCGCAGACAGGACTGATGAACATCCTCGGGCTCTCGTACTACTACCACGACTCGTCGGCGGCCCTCGTCCGGGACGGCGTGCTCGTGGCCGCCGCGGCCGAGGAGCGCTTCAGCCGCAAGAAGCACGACTCCGGCTTCCCCGCGCTCGCGATCGAGTTCGTCCTGAGGGCCGGCGGGCTGACGAGCCACGACGTCGACTACGTCGTCTTCTACGAGAAGCCGTTCGTCAAGCTCGAGCGCATGCTGCTCACCGCGATGAGCACGTTCCCGAGCTCCGCGGCCGTGTTCCGCGAGTCGATGCAGCGCTGGATCTCGGACAAGCTGTGGATCAAGTCGATGATGACCAAGGAGCTGGACGTGCCGGCGGCCAAGATCCTCTTCGCCGACCACCACATGTCGCACGCCGCGTCCAGCTTCTTCACCTCGCCGTTCGAGGAGGCCGCGATCCTGACCGTCGACGGCGCCGGCGAGTGGACCACCTCGACCCTGGGCGTCGGGCGCGGCAACAAGATCGAGATCCAGAAGGAGATCCGCTTCCCGCACTCGCTCGGCCTGCTCTACTCGGCGTTCACGGCGTACTGCGGCTTCGAGATCAACGAGGGCGAGTACAAGCTGATGGGGATGCACCCCTACGGCAAGCCGCGCTACGTCGACAAGATCTACGAGCTGATCGACGTGGCCGACGACGGCAGCCTGTGGCACGACATGCGCTACTTCGCGTACCACTACTCGACCGACGACACGCTGACCCCCGCCTTCGAGCGGCACTTCGGCCGGCCGCGCCGCGACCCCAAGCTGCAGGACAAATCGCTCGACCCCTTCTTCTGCGACATGGCGGCGAGCATCCAGCGCGTGACCGAGGAGATCCTGATGAAGATGATCACGCACCTGCACGAGCGGACGGGCATGAAGGCCCTCTGCATGGCGGGCGGCGTGGCGCTCAACTCGGTCGCCAACTACAAGCTGCTGCGCCAGGGGCCGTTCGACGACCTCTACATCCACCCGGCGCCCGGGGACGACGGCGGGGCGGTCGGGGCGGCGTACTGGGCCTACAACCACGTCCTGGACCAGCCGCGCGGTCCCGCGCTCCAGGACGCGCTGCTGGGCTCCTCGTACACCGACGCGCAGGTGGAGGAGTTCCTGCGCGAGCACGAGATCCCCTTCGAGAAGATCGAGGACGACCGCGAGTTCTTCCGCTTCGTCGCGAAGTCGCTCGAGGAAGGCAACGTCTGCGGGTGGTTCCGCGGGCGCTTCGAGTGGGGTCCGCGCGCCCTCGGCGCGCGCTCGATCATCGCCGACCCGCGCCGGGCCGAGATGAAGGAGAAGCTGAACGCCAAGATCAAGTTCCGCGAGGCGTTCCGGCCCTTCGCGCCGTCGGTACTCGAGGAGCGCGCCGACGAGTTCTTCGAGATCCCCGAGGCCCAGCGCCACATGCCCGCGCGGTTCATGCTGTACGTCGCCCCGGTGCGGGAGGAGAAGCGCAGCGTCCTTCCGGCGATCACGCACGAGGACGGATCGGGGCGCCTGCAGACGGTGTTCAAGGAGACCAATGCCGACTACCACGCGATGATCGAGGCGTTCGGCGAGCTGACGGGCGTGCCGGTGATCATGAACACCTCGTTCAACCTGAAGGGCGAGCCGATCGTCGAGTCGCCGGCGCACGCCTTCAACACGTTCAGCCTCTCCGGGATGGACCTGCTCTTCCTGCAGAACTACGTGATCCGCGACACGGCGAAGAAGAAGATCGCCGACACGGTCTTCCACCTGCGCCACGAGGGCGACTCGGTCACGCAGATGGTGAGCTGACCGCGGCGTCATGAAGGCTGTCAACGTACTGCTCGCCGTCGTCGTCAGCGCCCTGCTCGCGCTGCTCGTGCTCGAGGGCGGTCTGCGCCTGATCGGGCGCGGCCCGCAGCCCTCGCTCAACGAGTTCCACCCGAGGCTCGGCTGGAGCAAGCGTCCGGGGACCGACGTGCGCCGCAAGAGCACGGAGTTCGACGCCCGCTTCCAGGTCAACGAGCAGGGTCTGCGCGACGACCCGATGCCCGACACGAAGAAGCCCGAGGGGACGTTCCGCGTCGTCTGCCTGGGCGACTCCTTCACCCTGGGCTTCACCGTCGCGCGCGAGGACCTCTTCGTCGACCAGATCGAGAGCTGGTGGCGCTCCCAGGGCCGCGCGGTGGACGTGGTCAACGCCGGCACCGAGGGCTACTCGACCGACCAGGAAGCCCTCTGGCTGATCGAGAACGGCGCCGCCTTCGAGCCGGACCTCGTCCTGCTCTTCCCCTACGAGAACGACGTCTACTGGAACGGGCAGCTGCGCTACGAGCGCTTCCCCAAGCCGCGCTTCTCACCCGGCGGCGAGCTCGAGACGGGCGAGCTCGAGGACCCCGGCCGGCGGGAGCCGCACTCCGCGCTGGGGAAGCTGTTCTTCCCTCCCGCGCGCGGGGCGGCGGACGCGGCGCACTGGTTCGAGCCGATCGAGGACGGCCCGAGCCTGCACAAGGATTTCGCCCCGCTGCTGCGCGAGCCCCCTGCATTCCTCGCTGACTGCATCGCGCGGACGCGCGGCGCGCTCATCGCGCTCGTGCGCGAGTGCGAGCGCCTGGGCGCGCGCCTGGTCGTCGCGCCGATCCCCGCGCACAGCGCGATCGACCCGGCGTACGCCGAAGAGGTCTTCAAGGACCTGCGCATGGGCGGCCTCGCGACCGACCTCTGGTCCGCCGACCTCCCCGTCGACCTCTTCCTCCGCACGGCCGCGGACCTCGGGATCCTCGCGCTCGACGCGCGCCCCGCGCTGCGCGCCGAGCTCGAGGCCGGGACCGAGCTGTACTACCGCCACGACTGGCACCTCGATCCGGCCGGCAACCGCGCGTTCGCGACGTTCCTCGAGCGAGAGCTCGATCGCCTCGAGGTGTTCCCCCCTTCCCACGCCGCCCAGCGCCCGGGGAGGATCAGCGTGCCCGCCAGCGGCCGCGCGCGGATCTGGCCCTGGGTCTTCCTCGGCCTCTGGCTGGTCGCCGGCACGACCTACGCCTACACCTACCGCCGCGAGGAGAAGGTCGCTGGCTCCTACGCGAAGGTCGGCGCGATGCTGGCCGCGATCTTCGCCATCTGGCTCGGCGGGCTCGCCCTCCTGGACGCGCTCCCCGCGCGCGTCTCGCAGACCCTCGTCCTGCTCTTCCTGACCGGCGTCCTGGGCTTCGTCGTCTACAAGCTGGGCCGGCGCGTGTTCACGATCGGAGAGCTGCTGAAGGCCTTCGTCGAGCGCGGGCACTGGTACCTGATGCCGCTCGTCGTGGTCCTGGTGACCGTCGGGAGCCTCTTGATCGTCGCCGCGAGCTCGCCCTTCGTCGCGCCCTTCATCTACACGTTGTTCTAGCCCGGGCCGGCCGCACTGCCGCCGGGATGGTAGAGTTCTCCGGGGGCTCCTCGGGGCCGTCCGAGGCGCCCCCCAATCCACCGCGGAGACTCCTCGACATGCTCGCTTTCCTGCGCACGCTCCTGCGCGAGAACTGGCCCTGGATCGTCGGGCCGGTCGTGATCGTCTTCCTCCTCCTGGCCTGGATCCTGCTCACGACCGAGGGCGGCGACGGCGCGGCGTTCACCTACACGATCTTCTGACCGCGGTCACTCCGAGAGGTCGATCCCGAGCCGCCGCAGGAGCTCGAACCCGCCGCAGGCCTCGGTCGCCAGGAGGTGCAGCGGGGTCGCGTCGTCGAGCATGCAGCGCGCGAGCCGCAGCGGATCGGAGCCGGCGAGGTTCGTCCCCGCGTGCGTCGTGACGGCGACCTCGAAGCCGCTCTCGCGCACCGCCCGCGCCGCCGCGTCGTCGAAGTCCCAGCGCCGTCCGAACGGGTAGGCGAAGGTCGAGGGCTCGGCGCCGATCTCGCGCGCGAGGGCCCGCCGCGAGCCCTCGACCTCGGCCCGCGCGGCCGCGGGCTCGAGGCGCGAGAGGATCGCGTGCGTGCACGTGTGGCCGCCGAGCTCGACGCCGGCCGCGTGCAGCTCGCGCGCCTCGTCCCAGCCGAGGTACAGCCGCTCGCAGAGCGCGCGCTCGTCGCCGCCGGCGCGCGCGAAGAGCCCGTCCAGCGTGCGCTCGCGGTCCGCGGGGTCGGCGTCGTACTTGAGCGCGCGCTTGGCGGCGTACGCCAGCTCGCTCCCGCCACCGAGCAGCGCGCGCAGCTTCGCGCACGCCGGCGCGTCGCCGCTCGCGGCGACGTACGAGCGCACGAGCGCCTCGGGCCCGGAGCGCGCCAGGAGCCAGAACCACTTGTGCGACCAGTTCAGGCGCCGCTCGTCGAGGGCGCGCGTCTCGAGGAAGACCGTCGCCCGACCGCCGGCGCGCGCGAGCAGCGGCAGCAGCGCGCGGTGGTTGTCGCGGTAGCCGTCGTCCATCGAGAGCGCCACGAGCGAGCGCCCGGGACCCTCGCACAGCCGGCGGAAACCCTCCCCCACCGTGCACGCCTGGTAGCGCCGCGCGAGGTAGCCGAGCACCCGCTCGAGCCGCTGCGGGCGGATCTTCATGTCCGCGGGGAGCTCGGCGTTGACCTGCGGGTCGTCGACGCAGTGCCCGGCGAGGATCGTGAGCCGCCGCGGCATCGCGCGGTCGACGAGTCGCCAGAGGCCGGTGTGGAAGAGCACGCGCGAGTAGAGGGCGCGCAGGAGCAGCTTGAGCCGGTGCTTCATTCTCAGCTGACCGTTTCGTCGTCCCGGTCGCCGTCGGTGAAGTACCAGCTCGCCGGGTCGAGCGCCGCCCGCGCGAGCGGGTGCTCGGGCCGGTGGATCTGGACGATGATCGCCTTGGCGTCGTCGCGCTTGCCGGCCCGGAAGCCGGCGCGCCGCAGCTCGCGCTCCCAGAAGGAGCCCTCGACGGCCCAGGCGCGCGCGACCGACGCCGCGGCCTTGGCGAGGTGGCCGAGCGCCGCGTCCAGCGCCGCCGCGAGCGCGACCTCGTCGCGCCCGAGGGCGTCGACCAGGTACCCGACCCCCGCGCCCGGACGCGGGAGCTGCACGACGGCGTAGCCGCACATGCGCCCCGACGGCTCGTAGACGCCGTGGGCGCGGAAGAGCCCGGACGGCGCCTCGATGAAGCGCCAGTTCAGGAAGCGCTGGTCGCGCTGCACCATCAGGGGAAAGCGCCGCGCGACCTCCGCCGCGACCGCGTCCACCTCCTCGCCGAAGCGCCGGATCGCGAGCGTGTCCACCCTCTCGAAGGCGCGGTCGCGCAGCCTCCCGCGCGCCAGCGTCCCGCGCCAGTAGGCCCATGGCACGGCCAGCGCCGCGGCGCGCCCCGCGCGCAGACGCTCCGCGCGTGCGCCCTCGTCCGAGGCCAGGACGAACGTCCAGGGCCGCAGGCGACCGACCGCCCGCCAGCCGAGCTTCTCGGTGAAGATCTTCTCCGAGCGCCGGTTGGGCAGCCCGAAGACGACCGGCCAGCCGCGCCGCCGGGTCTCGGCCATCGCGGCCCGGTCGAGGCCGCTGAACACGCCGCGGCCGCGCCAGTCGGGGTGGGTCATCACGTCCCCGGTCTGGCCGAGGATCGCCGCGGAGTCCGGCGCGCCGCGCGCGAGCGCCCGGCGCGGCGAGCACGCGTAGCCGGAGACCGGCTCGCCGCCCGGGCCGCGCGCGACGAAGGTGACCGCCTCGCCGTGCGGGTTCTGGTCGTAGCGCCAGGGCAGGACCGCCAGGCCGTCCTGCTTCCCGAAGCAGAGGTCGTAGAGCCGAGCCTGCTCGGGCCGGTCGGCCGGCCGGCACATCGCGATGCGCGTCGCGCTCGTGCTCTCCGCCTCGGACATGGCGAGAGATGATGCGCGGCCCGCGCGCGCGCGGCAAGGCGCGCCTGCCGCCCGTGTCGGGGGGGGCCGATTAGGATCGGAGCCGGCGCGAGGAGGAAACCATGGTCGCCGAACAGGTCACGCTCGAAGGTCACATCATCGACTCGGACATCCTGCGCAAGGCCTTCACCCGCATCGTCGAGCAGGGTGGGGCGTTCGAGGTGCGGGAGTTCCGCGTCGGCCGCACGAACGAGGAGCCGTCCTTCGCGCGCCTCTCGGTCAGCGCGCCCGACCCGCGCACGCTGGACGCGATCCTCGAGAGCCTGGGCTACCTGGGCGCGACGACGGTCGTCGCGGACGCCTCGTTCGAGCCCGCCGAGGCCGATGGCATCCTGCCCGACGAGTTCTACTCGACGAGCAACTTCGCGACCTTCGTGCGGGTCGGCGGGGAGTGGAAGCTCGCGCGCGGCCAGCGCATGGACTGCGCCATCGTGCTGCGCGACGGAGAGCCCGTGTGCGAGAAGCAGCGCCGCGTCGGCCGCGGCGAGCCGGTCGCGCTGCGGCGCGGCGGCATCCGCGTCCGGCCCCCCGAGCGCACGCGCGAAGCCGCCGCAGCGTTCGACTTCATGTCGAACGACGTGTCCGCGGAGGTGAACAAGGGCATCGCGATCGCGCGCACGGCCGCCGAGATGCGCAGCACGCGCGCGGCGGGCGAGCGGATCGTCGCCGTCGCCGGCCCCGCGGTGGTGCACTCGGGCGGCGACCGCGCGCTCGCGCGCCTGGTGCGCGACGGCTGGATCGACGTGCTGCTCTCGGGCAACGCCTTCGCGGTGCACGACCTCGAGAAGGCGATCCTCTCGACGAGCCTGGGCGTGTGCCAGAACAGCGGCCTCGCCGTCGAGGGCGGCAGCCGCAACCACCTGTGGGCCATCAACGCGGTCAACCGCGCCGGCGGCGTCCGGCCCGCCGTGCAGAGCGGCCTCGTGACGCGCGGCGTCATGTGCGCGATCGTGCGCCGCGACGTCCCGTTCGTCCTCGCCGGCTCGATCCGCGATGACGGACCGCTCCTCGACGTCGTCACCGACGTGCTCGAGGCGCAGGAGCGCTACGCCACGGCGCTCGAGGGCGCGGGGCTGTGCCTGATGCTCGCCTCGGCGCTGCACGCGATCGCCGTCGGCAACCTCCTCCCGGCGCACGTGCGCACGGTGTGCGTCGACATGCTGGAGTCCGTCCCGGTGAAGCTCGCCAACCGCGGCACGAAGCACGCGATCGGGCTGGTGACGGACGTCGGCTGCTTCCTCGAGCGGCTGGAGACGGAGCTCGGGAGCGTGCAGCGGGCCTGAAGGGCTTCCGCTGGCTTCTCGGCCCTACCCGCGGCGACCGCGGCGCCGGCCCGCGCCCGGCCGCTCGGAGGGCGGCGGCTCGAGCAGCTTCGGGTCGAGCGCTTCGAGCGCCCCCTGAACCTGCGCGGCGCGCTCGTCGCCGGCCTCGAGCAGCTTCGCCTCCAGCATCTTCGCGGTCGCGATCGGCGTGATGTTCAGCCCGTCCGGCGTCGCCGCGGAGTCGGGCCGCAGCTGCAAGGCGGCGAGCAGCGCCTGCGTCGCCGTGTCGAGCTCGCCTCGCTCGAGCGCGACCCGCGCGCGGCCCGCGTGGCCCAGCGCCACGAAGTGCAGGGCGGTGTCGCGCCCCTCGGCGAAGAGCTCGACGTTGCGCTCGTAGAGCTCGATCGCGCGGCCGTAGGCCGCGAGCGCGGCCTCGAACTCGCCGCGGCGTCGATGGTGCTCGGCGGCGACGAGCGACGCGTAGCCCGCGTACCACGTGAGCTGGCCCGCGTCGTCGCGCGCGACCTCCTGGCGCGCGAGCCGCTCGGCGTAGCCGCGCTCGAGCCCCTCCGGGCCGCCTTCCCACAAGAGGCGCGCGCGCAGGCGCTCGTGCAGGACGGGCAAGTCCGGGAAGCGCCGCAGCGCGTCGTCGAGGACCGTGTTCGCGCGCGGGGTCGCGCCGATCCAGCGCAGGAAGTCGTGGAAGTCGATCAGGGGCGCCTCGTCGACGAGCGGGTCCGCGGCGAGGGCGGAGTACGCGGCGTCGACGTCGGAGAGCCACTCCTCGGGCCACGCGTCCTCGGCGCGGTAAGCCGCGCGGATCGCCCGCTGGCGCGCCTCGGCGAAGAGCCGCAGGAGCCGGACCCGCGATGCGTGGGTCAGCGTCGCGGCGCCCGCGGCGGCGTCGGGCGCGGCGAGCTCCCCGAGCTCCCCGAGCTCCCCGAGCTCCCCGGGCTCCCCGAGCTCCCCGGGGCGCAGCAGCCCGCCCTCGATCGCGGCGACGGCGCGCGCGCGGGCCTCCTCGAGGTCGCCGAGTGCGGCGGCGGCCACCGCCAGCGTGGCGTCGAGCCGCGGGCCGCTCGCGCCGAGCCGTTCGGCCTCGCGCGCGCGGGAGCGCGCGTCCTCGAAGAGGAGCGCGGCGTAGCGGCGCTCCGGCGTCTCCTGGGCGCGCGCGAGGAGGGCCTCGGCGAGCTCCAGCAGCGCCCCGGGCTCGCCGGGCCGCGCCTCGACGGCCACGGCGCGCGCGTGCACGTCGACGGCGGCGCGGGCGCGCGCCTCGTACTCGCGCGCCAGCGCTTCCGGGACCTCGCCGGCGATGTGGCGCGAGCCGAGCGCGAGGCCGCTGTGCAGCGCCGCGAGCGTCCGGGCGCGCGGCGAGCTCTCCGCGAGCCGCGCGACGGCGCCGAGCAGGAGCTCGCGCTCGGAGGCCTCGAGCGGCGTCTTCAGCGCCTCCGCCATCAGGTCCAGGGCGGCCTCGGTGTCGCACTGCGCCAGCGCGCGCCGCGCCAGGCCGGCGAGCTCCAGGTCGAACCCGTAGAGGGCCAGGCGCAGGACCTCCACTTGGTCGACCACGCGCGCCTCGATCAGCGACGTCAGGAGCGCGCGCATCGTCTGGCGGTCCCCCTCCGCGTACGCGCGCTCGATGGTCTCCCTGTCCGCGACGCCCGCGCTCTTCACCAGGTCGACGAGCGTCCGCTCCCCGGGCTCGCGCGGCTCCGGCCAGCCCTCGACGCCCTTGCGGAAGGTCGTCAAGACCGTGGCCGTGTCCCACGAGTAGTAGACGTCGTACGTCTCGGTCGCGTCGAGGCCGAGGACGATGTGGCGCGGCGCCACGCGCTTCTCGTCGAAGTACCTCGCGTACAGCTCGCGCTCGGCCTCGACGTGCTCCCCGCACGTCACCGTATGGAAGCGCGGGCACTCGACGCGCCGGCCGTCCTCGTCGTAGTCGCGCGGCGTATGGCGGTAGACCGAGGCGACGACGCACGCGTAGGCGTTCATCCGCTCGGCCGTCTCGGGCTCGCGGTAGCGCACCCCCGCGAAGTGCTCGCTCGCGATCTCGCCGTCCATGTTCACGGCCACGAGGATCGGCCGGTGCTCGGTGCGCGCGACGCAGAGGGCGTCGTCGAAGCTCCGCTGCCAGCGCACGAGGCAGGGCTTGCGCCACCCCTCGGCTGTCGCGGCGGGCCACATCTGCTCCTCGGTCACGCCCTCGGGCAGCGACGGCGGCGAGCCCATCCGGAACGCGTCGTCCGAGGGCGGCGCGCCGCCCTGGGCGAACGCGGGAGCGGCGGCGCACACGAGGGCCGCGGCGACGGCGAGGAAAGCTCTGGGCGCAGGGGGGCTCGGTTCCATGAGGTGCTCGCGGGGCTCCAACCCTGCCACGCCCGCCGCCCGGCGGCAACCGCGTCCGGCCCGGACGGCCCGGGAACGGCGAGTCGAGCAGCTCTTGCTGCTACGCGTCGCGACCAGCCTCGCGCGCGATCCGGTCGAGGCCGAGGACCTGGTCCAGGCGACCTTCCTGACGGCCATCGAGCACGCCGCGACCTGGGATCGCTCGCGACGGGCTTGCTGCGCGAGCTCGAGCCGCTGCGCGGCCGCGCGCCCGACCGGCTCGCCTTTTGCGCGAGCGCCGCGCGCGCGTAGAGTGTGCGCCCCTCTCCGGAGAGCTGCATGCCGCGACTGATCGAGTGCGTCCCCAACTTCAGCGAGGGGCGCGACATGGACGTGGTGCGCCGGATCACCGGCGCGATCGAGACGGTGGAAGGCGTCAAGCTGCTCGGCGTCGACGCCGGCAGGGCGACCCACCGCACGGTGGTCACCTTCGTCGGCGAGCCGCAGGCCGTCGTCGAGGCCGCCGTTCGGGCCGGCCGCGCCGCGCGCGAGAACATCGACATGCGCCGCCACGCGGGCGAGCACCCGCGCTTCGGCGCGCTGGACGTGTGCCCGCTCGTCCCCGTCGCGGAGGTGACGATGGACGAGACCGTCGAGCACGCCCGCGAGCTCGCCCGGCGGCTCGGCGAGGAAGTCGGGCTCACGGTCTACTGCTACGAGCACGCGGCGCTGCACGAGCGGCGGCGCAACCTCGCGACGGTGCGCGCCGGCGAGTACGAGGGGCTCGAGAAGAAGCTCGCCGACCCGCAGTGGAAGCCGGACTTCGGCCCGGCCGAGTTCCAGCCGCGCTCGGGCGCGACGGCCGTCGGCGCGCGCGACTTCCTGATCGCCTACAACGTCAACCTGAACACGACCTCGACGCGGCGCGCGAACGCGATCGCCTTCGACGTGCGCGAGAAGGGCCGGGTCAGGCGCGAGGGCAACCCCCTCACGGGCCCGGTCGTGCGCGACGAGAAGGGCCAGGAGGTCTGGACTCCGGGCTCGCTCGAGTGCGTCAAGGCGATCGGCTGGTTCATCGAGGAGTACGGCATCGCCCAGATCTCGATGAACCTGACGAACATCTCGGTGACGCCGATCCACGTCGCCTTCGACGAGGTGTGCAAGAAGGCGGAGGCCCGCGGCGTGCGCGTCACGGGGTCGGAGATCGTCGGGCTGGTCCCGCTCGCGGCGCTGCTCGACGCCGGCCGCTACTTCCTGCGCAAGCAGGAGCGCTCCACCGGCATCTCGGACCGCGAGATCCTCAAGATCGCGGTCAAGTCGCTGGGGCTCGACGAGCTGGCGCCGTTCGAGCCCGAGAAGAAGATCATCGAGTACATGCTGGCGGAGGGCGGCGCGCCGCGGCTGGTCGACCTGCCGCTGCGCAGCTTCGTCGAGGAGACCGCCTCCGAGTCCCCCGCGCCGGGCGGCGGGTCGGTCGCCGCCACGCTGGGGGCGCTGGGCGCCGCGCTCGCGACGATGGTCGCCAACCTCTCGGCGCACAAGCGCGGCTGGGACGCGCGCTGGGAGGAGTTCTCCGGCTGGGCGGAGAAGGGCAAGGCCTGCCACGCCGAGCTGCTCGCGCTGGTCGACGCCGACACCGCGGCCTTCAACGCGATCCTGGCGGCGTTCGGCCTGCCGCGCGGCACTCCCACGGAGGAGGCCGCACGCAAAGCGGCGCTCGAGTCGGCCACGCGCCGCGCGATCGAGGTGCCGCTGCGCACGATGGAGGTCGCGCTCGGCTCGTTCGAGGTCGCCCGGGCGATGGCGGAGATCGGGCTCGAGGCGTCGGCCTCGGACGCCGGCGTCGCCGCCCTGTGCGCGCGGTCGGCCGTGCTGGGCGCGGCGCTCAACGTCGAGATCAACGCCAGCCAGCTCGGCGACGCGGCCGCGGCGCGGCGCTTCGTCGACCGCGCGGCGGCGCTGCGCGCGCAGGCGATCGAGCGCGAGCGCGAGGTGCTGGACGTCGTCGCCGGCCGCATCGGGCGCTAGCCTGGTCGAGTGGGCTCCCCCTCCTGGATCCCCGCGTTCCTCGGCGGCCTGCTGGGCGCCTGCGGCGGCGCGCCCGATGCCCCGAGCGGCGTGCTGCTCGTCACGCTCGACACGACGCGCGCCGACGCGCTCGGCTGCTACGGCAACCCGGGCGCGCGGACGCCGGCGCTCGACCGGCTGGCGCGGGGCGGGGTGCGCTTCGCGCGCGCGTACGCCCCCGCGCCGCTGACGCTGCCCTCCCACGCGAGCCTGCTGACGGGGGCGCTGCCGCCCGAGCACGGCGTGCACGAGAACGGCCGCCAGGCGCTGGGCGGGGAGCTCGAGACCCTGGCGGAGGCCTGCGCCGCGCGCGGCTGGCGCACCGCGGCCTTCGTCGGAGCGAAGGTCTTGTCCGCCCATTACGGTCTCGCGCGCGGCTTCGAGGTGTACGACGACCTGACCGACGCGCGCGGGGTCGAGCGCGACGCCGCGGCCGTCACCGACGCCGCGCTCGAGTGGCTCGCGGCCACCGAGGGGCCCTTCTTCGCGTGGGTGCACTACTTCGACCCGCACTTCCCGTACGACCCGCCGCCCGGAGCGCTCGGCGCGACGCCCTACCTCGCGGAGGTGGCCCACGCCGACGCGCAGCTCGGACGGCTGCTCGACTGGCTCGAGCGCGCGGGCAGGTCGCGCGGCACGCTCGTCGTCGTCACCGCGGACCACGGCGAGGCGCTCGGCGAGCACGGCGAGGCGACGCACGGGGCCCTGGTGCACGACTCGACGCTGCGCGTCCCGCTGATCGTCGCGCGGCGCGGGCGCTTCGCGCGCGGGCGCGTCGTCGACACGCCGGTCCACCTCGTCGACGTCGCCGCGACGATCTGCGAGCTCCTCGACTGGCCGCCGCTCGCCGGCGCGCGCGGCCGGAGCCTCGCCCCGGCGCTCGCCGGCGAGCCGCTCGAGCCGCTGCCGCTCTACGCCGAGAGCGAGTACTGCCGGATCAACTTCGGCTGGAGCCCGCTGCGCGCGCTCGTCGACGGCGATTGGAAGTACATCGCCGCACCAGCGCCGGAGCTGTACGACCTCGGCGCGGACCCGGGCGAGCTGAACGACGTCTCGGCCGAGCACCCGGGCGTCACGCGCCGCCTCGCCGCGCAGCTCGAGGCGTTGCTCGCGAGCCTGCCACGCACAGCGACCGCCGACGTGGCGCTCGACGACGCCGCGCGCGCCGAGCTCGAGGCGCTCGGGTACGCCCAGGGCTCGGGCTCCGTGGACGGGGACGCCTCGCCCGGCCGCTCGGTCCACCCGCGCGACATGCTCGCGGTGCTGGACCTGCACGGCACGGCCACGATGCAGGCGCGCGCGGGGGACTTCGCTGCCGCCGCCGCGGCCCTCGAGCGCGCGGTCGCAGAGGCTCCCGGCGTGGCGACCTTCCACGATTTCCTGGGCTTCGCCTACCACAAGCTCGGCCGCTACGAGGACGCGCTGCGCGAGCTCGAGACCGCGGCGCGGCTCGCGCCAGCGCACGTGCGCGTGCACGGGCACCTCGCCGACACGCTGGTCGCGCTGGACCGCCCGCAGGAGGCGCTGCCGCACTTCGCGCTCGCGCTGCGCTTCGACCCCGCGAACCAGCGCGTGCGCGCGCGCCTGGTCGAGTCGTGCGAGCGCGCGGGAGACGCGGGCGCGCTGATCGCCGCGCTCGAAGGCGGGATGGCCCACGTCGCGCCGGCGAGCGATTGGGCCCTGCGGCTCGCCTGGAAGCTCGCGACCTCTCCCGACGACGGGCTGCGCGACGCGGCGCGGGCGCTCGAGATCGCGCAGAGGGTTTCGCGCGAGCGGCGCGACGCGCGGGCGCTCGACGTGCTCGCGGCGGCGCACGCCGAGAACGGCGATTTCGAGAAGGCGCGGCGCTGCGCCGGGCAGGCGCTGGATCGCGCGAGCGGAGCGCCCCGGGAGCTCGTCGAGCAGCTCCGCCTGCGGATGGCGCTCTACGAGGAGGGGAAGCCCTTCCGCCAGGCCTCCCCCGGATCGCCCGCCGATTGAGGCATGGCCGCCACCGTCCGCATCGTCCAGCCCGAAGCCGAGCGCCGCGGGGGCAACCGCGTGACGGCCTTGCGCACGGCGCGCCACCTGCGCGCGCTCGGCTTCCACGTCGTCCTCGAGCGGGAGTGGTCGGGCGGTGCCTGCGAGCTCCTGGTCGCGCTACACGCGCGCAAGTCGCACGCCTCGGTCGTGCGCTTTCGGGAGGCGCGGGCGGGCTCCGCGGTCGTCGTGATCGGGACCGGCACCGACCTGTACGAGGACCTCGCCGGCACGGGCGCCGCGCGCGAGAAGGCGCGCGCGGCCTTCGCGCTCGCCGATTCGATCGTCGTCCTCCAGGAGCACGCGCTCGATCGGCTTCCAGCGGCGCTGCGCGCGAAGGCGCGCGTGATCCACCAGTCGCTGCCCGCGTGCCAGGAGCCGCCCGCGCGCGCCACGAGCTCGTTCCAGGCCTGCCTCTTGGCGCACCTGCGCCCGGTGAAGGATCCGCTGCTCGCCGCGCGCGCCGCGCGGCTCCTGCCCGCGCGCTCGCGGGTACGCATCGTGCACGTCGGCCGCGCGCTCGATCCCGAGCTCGGGCGGGCCGCCGCGAGCGAGACCCGCGACGGGGGTCGCTACACATGGCTCGGCGAGCGTCCGCGCCGGGAAGCGCTCGAGCTGCTCGCGCGCTCGCACCTCGCCCTCTCGACCTCGATCCACGAGGGCGGCGCGAACGCGTTGACCGAGGCCCTGGCCCTGGGCGTCCCGCCGCTCGTCACGCGCATTCCGGGGTCCATGGGCCTCCTGGGCGAGCACTACCCGGGCAGCTTCCCGGCCGGCGACGCGCGCGCGCTGGCGCAGCTGCTCGAGCGCGCGGAGAGCGATCGGGACTTCTACGCCGAGCTGGAACGTGAGACGCGGGCGCGAGCGGGGATCGCGGCGCCGGAGCGCGAGCGCGAACAGTGGCGCCGGCTCACCGTCGAGCTGCTCGCGCGCTGATCCCGCCTCCCGTCGGCAGGTCGACCTCTTCGCTCCAGCTGGCGAGCAGGTCGCGGTCGACGCCGGCGCCCCCGCAGACGACGACGAGGACCGCTCGCTCGCGCGGGAGCGGCTCCGCGCGGTCGTAGACCGCGGACAGGGCCGCCCCGCACGCCGGCTCGACGAGCGTGCGGTGGTCGTCGGCGAAGCGCAGGCAGGACTCGACGGCCGCGCGGTCCGCGACGATCCAGGGCGTGACCGGGTGGCGCTCGACCCATTCGAGGGCCTTCGGCGCCACGCGCCGCGCTCCGAGCGTCGTCGCGATCGAGGTGATCGCCTCGAGCGTGACGAGCTCGCCCGCCGCCACCGAGCGCGCGAACGACTCGGCCCCCTCGGTCTCGACGGCGAGGACCGGCACCTCCTGCCAGCCGACGCGCTGCATGCCCTCGAGCACGCCGCACAGGAGGCCCCCTCCGCCGACGGCGACGACGACGGCGCCCGGCGGGTCGAGCGTCCGGGCCGCCTCCTCGACGAGGCTCGCGTGGCCGGACCAGAGCCGCGGGTCGTCGAACGGGTGGATGTACGCTCCGCGCTCCCAGCCGGCGAGCTCGTACGCGAAGGCGTGCGCGTCGTCCCACGAAGCGCCGTGCTCGAGGACCTGGGCGCCCTCGCGCGCGATGCGCGCGCGCATCGACTGCGGCGTGGTCTCCGGGACGACGACCGTGACCGGGACGCCGAGGTGGCGGCCGGCGTAGGCGACGGCGTACCCGGCGTTCCCGCCGGAGGAGGACACGAGCCCGCGCGCGCCCTGCGCCACGCGCTCCTCGCAGGCGGCGCCCACGCCGCGGATCTTGAAGGAGCCGGTTGGCTGCGCGCTCTCCATCTTCAGGAAGACCGGCGCTCCGAACTGCTCGCCGAGCGGCAGCGACTCGATCAGCGGGCTCTCGACGTGCAGCGGCATGGCCGGCTCACGTGCGATCGAGCAGGAGCACCCGCCCCTTCGCTCCCGCGGCCGTCTCGCCCGCCCCGTTCCGCAGCCGGCCGCGCAGCTCGACCACGCTCCCGCGCAGCCGCGCGTCGTGCCGAACGCCCACGGCGAGGCCCATGAGCAGGGCGCTCGTGTGCGGCCCGCTGGCGATCGAGCCCCGGAAGCGCGTTCGCGCCGCGCAGTCCGCAGCGTGGTGCAGCGGGTTCTCGTCGCCGGCCGCGCGCGCGAAGCGGCTCACCGAATCGAGAGTCAGCAGCTCCCGACTCGAGAAGCGTTGCTTCGGCCACGCGCGAGAGGTCACTCCGGGTAGCCCTCGACGAGCACCATCCGTCCCCTCGAGGCCCGCTGGCGGATCGCCCGCGCGGCCGTGTACTCGGGAGAGGCGTACCAGGCCCGCGCGTGCTCGACGCTGTCGAACTCGAGCACCACCAGGCGCTTGGGGTCCCAGTCGCCCTCGAGCGTCCAGTGCGCACCGCCGCGCACGACGAAGCGCCCGCTGTGCGCGGCGAGCGTGGGCGCGGCGGTCATCTTGTAGTCCTCGTAGAGCGAGGGGTTCTCGACGTCCACCTCGAGCAGGATGTAGGCTGCCATGCCGCGATCTATAACCCGCGGCCCGGGCGGCGTCCAATCGGCGCTCGGAACGAGGCGAGCTCGCGGCCGGTAGCACGCCGCCGAAAGCGCAGGTAGCAGCCGGGGCGCCGAGCACGACGGCCCCGCGGCGGACCATGCTCGGCCGGCCGCGCTCAGCGCTGCTTCGCGGGCGGCGGCGCCAGGCGCGCGTCGATCTGGCGCAGGTGGTGCTGCAGGTGCCCGACGTAGTCGCGCACGAAGTAATCGAGCGTCGCCGCCTCGGAAGCGGGCACGGCCTCCCACGCGACCTCGTGCAGGTTGTGCCGCGCGTGCTCGCGCAGGCGCACGTCCTCGGGGACGGCGCCGACGATGCGCGCGACTGCCAAGTTGAGCAGCCGCCAGAGCTCGACGAGCTCGGCCCACGGGGCCGCGCCCACGTCCTGCGCCGCGACCCACTGCTCCTGGTCGTACCCCTCGAAGACGAGCTCGGCTCCAGCCCCCGCGCGCACGAAGCGGCCGTAATTGTTCACGGCGCTGTCGATCAGGTGCCCGAGCACCTCCCTCGGCGACCACTTGTCCGGCGCCGGACGCTCGCGGGCGCGCTCGTCCGAGAGCTCGGCGAGGCCGCGGGCCGCGCGGTTGACGAGGCCCGGGAAGTCGCGCAGCGCGTCGTCGGTCCCGTCGGTCCCGTCGCTCCCGTCGCTCCCGTCGCTCCCGTCGCTCAATGGTGGTTCGTGACCACGTGACGCTTGGGCGGCGGGACGAGCCCGATGGCGCGGCCGAGGCGCTTGCGGCCGAAGGTCGGGTTCTCCATGTAGTAGAGCGCCCGCTCGTAGAAGCGCTTGGCGCGCTGCGGCATCGAGTAGTACCAGCGCTCGTAGGAGCGCACCATGTTCTTGCGCAGCTCCTCCAGCTCGACCTGCGTGAAGTTCTCGTGCTTGTAGCCCGAGCGGTTGGAGGAGACGTAGTTCTCGGACAGGTCCGAGATGTCGATCGAGGCCTGGTAGTTGTCCCAGGACTCGGTCCCGATCAGCGGGTTGAAGACCGAGACGCGGATCAGGTCGGGCCCGGCGAGCCGCAGGACCTTCTCGGTCTCCTCGATGTCCCTCTGCGTCTCTCCCGGCGAGCCGACGATCAGGTACACCTTGGCCCAGATGCCGGCGCGGCGGGTCATCTTCGCCGCGTTGATGATCACCTCGGGGGTGAGGTCCTTCTTCAGCACGTCGAGCATGCGCTGGCTGCCCGACTCCCAGCCGTAGTAGATCCGCCGGCAGCCCGCGCGGTGCATGTGCTTGAGCAGCGGGTAGTCGACGCAGTCGGCGCGGGTGTTGGCCACCCACTCGAACTTGAGGCGCCTGCGCAGGATCTCGTCGCACATCTCGTGGATGCGCTTCTTGCGCAGGGTCAGGATCTCGTCGACGAAGAGGATCACGCCCGGGTCGTACGTCGAGATGATGTGCTCGAGCTCGTCGACGATCGCCTCGGTCGAGCGCACGCGGAAGCCACGGCCGGTGAGCTCCTTCTGGCAGAAGATGCACTTGAAGGGGCAGCCGCGCGTGGTGAAGATGTAGACCAGGTGCTCGGGGTTGTTCTTGAAGTACGACTCCATCGGCAGGAGGTGCCGGGACGGAATCGGCAGCTCGTCGAGCTTCTTGATGAGCGGCGGAGCCGGGTTGTCGATCCACAGCTCGCCGTCCTTCATCGCGGCGAGGCCGGGGATCTCCGCGAGCTCCGACTCGTTGCCGCTCTCGTGCGCCTTCAGGAACTGCGGGAGCGTGTACTCCGCCTCGCCCTTGAGCACGAAGTCGAAGTGCCCGCTCTCGAGGAAGACCCCCTGATCGACCGAGGCGTGCGGGCCGCCCATGATCGTCGTCTTCCCCAGCTCCTTGGCGTACTTGGCCCAGGCGATCGCGCGCCGGATGTTGGGCGTCAACGCGCTGAAGCCGATGATGTCGTTGCGGCCGATGACCTCCTTCATGTACTGGTCATTGGCGATCCGCTCGTCACAGAGCTCGACCGGGATGCCCTCTTGCTCGAGCATCGCTCCCAGGTAGCCGATCCCGAGGATCATGGAGAGCGGATCCTCCTGGACGTGCGGCTTGACGTAGGTGAGCAGGGTCTTGCGCATGGAATGAAAATCGAAGGTGTGTGGCAGTCGGCACCCGGTCCGCGGGTGCGGGGGCACTCGCTGAGCCAAGACCGGAGCCCCGGTCGAACTCTACCCCGCCCGTGAGGTTTTCACAACTCGTGAGAGGCAAGGAGCTTGGAGCTCCCCCGCGGGCCTGGGGCGGCGCCCGGAAGGCGTTTCCGGCCGCGCCCCGCGCACGCCTGCCGGAGCCGTTCTCGACCGCGCCGGCGCGCCCGCTTGAATCCGGCCGCCGAGATCGGCGCGCGCCCGGTCACAGGAGGCGCACGGCGCGCCCCTCGAGCACGTCCCGCTCGTCGACGACCAGCGTGCCCTCGCGCCCGCCCAGGCGCCAGAGCGGCCGGCCGAGCACTCGCCCGTCCCCGCCCGGGGCGGTCGTCGCGTACGGGACGCGCAGGCGCGCCACTCCGTCCGCGGCGCACGCGGCGCGCGCGCGGAAGAGCAGCTCGTGGCGCGCCCGCTCGAAGCGCACGCGGAGCTCGACGGAGAGCTCCTCGCCCGGCGCCCCGCGCGCTTCGAGTCGCGCGCCCTCGACGCGCTCCCAGACCCAGCCCGCGGGCGAGGTCTCGACGGCCCCGCGCAGCGGCGGCTCGGGATCAGTGATCGGGCTGACGTGCACCACGCGCAGGAAGTCGAGCGTCGCCGGCGGCTCGCTGCCCGGCGCGTGACGCCCGCCGTCGAACATCAATCGCGCTCCCAGCGTGTCGAACCACGCGTCCTTGAGCGCGCCGCGCTTGCCGAAGGGCGCGTCGACGAGCTCGTCCCAGCGCTCGGGCCACGCGCTGCGCAGGTTGCCGCCGACGAAGATCGGCCATTCACTGGAGAGGACGACGTAGCGCACGCGTCGCTCGCGCAGCAGCGCCTCGGCGCGGTGCACATCGGCCTCGAGGAGGAACCGCGCCGAGTCGACGAAGCTCGCCTCGCCGATGTAGCTGCCGAAGTTCGTCGAGACCGTCGGACGGTCGGCCGCCCACTCGATCAGGTGTCCGTAGCCCCAGTTCGCCAGCACGCCGTAGTCCACGGCGGGCGGTGAATGGTCGCGCAGCCACTCGGCAATCCAGCGCATCGAGAGCGCCCGCGTCTGGCTGCGGCCGAGCACGCGCGGCTCGCGCGACAGGGCCTGGCGCACGGTCGGCACGACGACCGGCGCCGCGTGCGACGCGAGCGCGAGCAGCACGCCGAGCGCCGTCCAGGCCGCGAGCGGCACGCGCCGGAGGACGGCGGGCCGTCCGCCGCTGCGGGCGCGCGACCAGCCCCAGGCGAGCGCTACGGCGAGCGGGCCGGCGAAGGCGTCCGCGAAGCGCCGCTGGCTGGCCGCCTGCCAGGCGAACACCGCGCCGCACGCGAGCCAGGGCAGGAGCCGCGCCTCGCCCGCGCGGCGGAGCGCGAGGGCCATCGCGCCCCACGCGGCCGGGAACGCGACCACGCCGTAGCCCAGGTGGTCGAACAGCGGCCCGGGACCGCGCGTCCCCGATCCGAGCAGGCCGAGGAGCGGCAGCGATTCGGTGATCGTCGACATGAACGCGTCCGCCCTGCCGACCCAGTCGAAGCCCGCGCTGATCCCCGCGCCGGGTCCGATGCCCAGCCCGACGAGGCCGAAGAACAGGACCGCGAGCGCGGCGGCGACCGTCCACGGCCAGGCCCGGAAGGCCGGCGCGCTGGGCCGCAGGAAGAACAGCGGCACGAAGACGAGCGCCCCCAGCGCGAGCTCCGCCAGGTGGAACCAGGAGAGGTTCACGACCATCCACGGGAACTCCTCCTTCCACGCGCTCGCGAGCACCGCCGGCAGCAGCACGACGAGCGCCGCCAGGTGGAACGCGAGGCCGAACGCGGCGAGGCCGCGCCGCTCGCGCCGCGCGTTCGCGAAGAGCAGCCCGCCGAGCACGAGCTGCACGCACAAGACGTGCAGCAGCGCCGCGACCCAGGAGCCGACGAGGATGCCGGCCAGCACGCCCGCGGCGGTCCCGAACGCCGTGCCCTTGCCGCGCTCGTCCAGCGCGCCGCGCGCGAAGCCGGCGCTCAGCACGAGCCAGGTCAGCGCGCCGAGCATCGAGACCCACGCGTGGTGGTCGCCGTTCCCGCCCCGGCTGTAGGCGATCGAGCCGAAGCAGAAGGCGAAGTAGGTCCCGGCGACGAGCGCCGCGCCGCGCCCGGCGAGCACCATGGCGGAGAGCGCCACGACCAGCGCCGTGACCACGCCCAGCGCGAGCGGAACCGACGCCACGCGCTCCTCGATCGCGGCGCGCCGAGCCCGCGGCTCGGCCGGCAGCCCGGGGGCCACGAGCCGGGCGAGCGCGAGGGTGTAGTACGGCGGCCAGGGCACGCGCGCGCCGTGCGGCCAGTCGAGGTAGGGGTCCTCGGCGAGGTCTCCGAACCCGCGGTCCAGCGCGCGCCACACCTGGCGCATGTGGTACATGCTGTCGGCGTCCATCGTCACCCAGCGGTCCTCGCCCGGGATCGGGATGCGCGTGTTGCCGACCTCGCGCGGCAGCCAGGCGAGGAGCGCGACGACGGCGAGCAGGGCGCAGGTCGCGAGGGGGGAGGGGGGCTTGGGCATGGGCGTAGGGCTTCGCTCGGGCACGGGCACGGGCACGGCCACGGGGTCGGCCTCGGGCACGTTCGCGCTAGCGCGCTTCCGGAGGGGGGAGCGTGAAGCGCTCGAACACGAGCGGAGCCCCGTCCTCGTCGGAGCCGCCGTAGCCGAAGCCCGACAGGAGGCGCGACTGGACCTCGTCGCTCGCGGCCCGGCCGGGACGCGAGCGGCGGCGCTCCGCGAGCCAGCCCGAGTACAGCTCGCGGAAGCGATCGAGCGCGGCCCGCGCGCGCGGGTCGGCGAAGTCGCCCGAGTATTGCTCGAGCTCCTCGCCGGGGTGGAGGTCGAGGTCGATCCACGCGAGGAGCGCATCCGCAGCGCGCTGGCGCTCGGCCAGCGCTTGCAGCTCGCCGTGCAGCTCCGGCGGCGTCGATGGCGCGGGAGCGATCCAGCGTCGCAGGCGGCGGACCTTGATGGGTCCGAGGACGAACGCCTCCTCCACCGCGTTGTACAGCGCCTTGGCTCCGCTCTCGTGGTCGATCGAGAGGCGCGTGATCAGCCGCCCGAGCGCGAAGCGATCGCGGCCGTCGCGCGCCCCCGTGGCGAGCGGCACCAGACTGCGCGACGCCGTCTCGCCCGCGAGGCCCGGTTCGGCCAGCCCCGTGAGCTCGAGCACGGTCGCCGGCACGTCGACCAGCGAGGCCACGGCGTCGACGGTCTTGCCCGCGCCCAGCCGCTCGGGGAAGCGCACCAGGAGCGGCACGCGCAGCACCTCCTCGAACAGGCTCTTGCGGTGCCCGACGTTACCGTGCTCGAAGAACTCGTCGCCGTGGTCTGCGGTGACGACGACGACCGTGCGATCGAGCTCGCCGCGCGCGCGCAGGTCGTCGAGGATGCGCCCGATCTGATCGTCGGTCCAGCGCACCTCGGCGTCGTAGAGCGCGCGAACGTGCGCGAGGTCGCGGTCCGATATCACGCGCTCGCAGGCGTTCGGATCCTCGAGGGTCGGCCTCCAGACGCTGATGCTCGGGCTCGTGGTCAGGTCCGCCCCGTGCTCGCTGCCCGCGTACTTCGGGTCGAACTCCTCGGCGTAGCGCTCCGGAGGCGTGTAGTCGTAGTGCGGGTCGAAGTAGTGCGCGAACACGAACCACGGCTCGCCCGCCCCGCGCGCCGCCGCGATCTCCTCGAGGACGCGGCCGGTCACGAGCGCGGAGCTGACGTCGCGGTGCGACAGGCTCTCGATCCCGACCCGCGCCTCCTGCAGCCGGCCGCGCAGCTCCTCGGCCCGCGCCGCATCCTCGGTCCCCACGAGCTCGCGCGCGAGGCGCGCTTCGCGCGCGATCTCGTCGGCGAGCTCGGGACCGTAGCACGCCTCGTAGCGCGCGAATCCGCGCGCGAATCCGTAGCGCGGGTCGAGGAAGGGCCCCGAGTAGAAGCCCGCGGTCCGGTAGCCGGCGCGCGCGAGCGTCTCGGCCAGCGTCTCGTGCGCCGTGCCGAGCGCTAGCTCCTGCATTTCGACGCCGTGCACGAGGTCCGGCTGGCCCGTCAAGAGCGCGGCGTGCGCCGGCAGCGTCCACGAGGTCGTCGCGTAGGCGCGCGTGAACCGCACGCCCTCCGCCGCCAGCCGATCGAGGCTCGGGCTCGTCGCGACCTCGGGCGCGAAGGTCGGTCGGTGGCCGTAGCAGCCGAGGACGTCCTGCCGCGTGCTGTCGAGGCTGATGAGCAGGACGTTGACCTCGGGCTCGGGCGGCCCCTCGCCGCAGCCGGCGGCCAAGAGGACGCCCAGGGGGACGAACCGGGAGACGCGCAGCGGGACGCGCACGGCAACGCGGGAAACCAAGCGGAAGAGGATCGACCCGGTCGTCGCGCGCATCGTCATCCCTCGCGAGCCGCCGCCCGGGCGAGCTCGTACTCCTCCAGGAACTCCTCGGTCAGCCGCTCGATCAGGAACCGCTCGCGCAGCCGGCGTCGGCCCGCCTCCCCCATCCGCCGGCGCAGGTCCTCGTCGCGCAAGAGCAGCGCGATCTTGGCGGCGTACGCGGGCACGTCGAAGGGGTTGGCGACGAAGCCGGTCTCGCCGTCCACCACCACCTCCGGCGCGCCCCCGAACGCGGTCGCCACGACCGGCTTGGCGTGCTCCATCGCCTCGAGGTTGACGAGCCCGAAGGTGTCGAAGCACAGCGACGGGCTCGCGAACACGTCCGTGGCCGCGTACGCGCAGGCGAGGTCGTGGCCGGACAGGTAGTCGGTGGCGACGACGCGGTCCGACACGCCCTGGAAGCGCGCGAGCGGCTCGAAGTCGCGGTGGTAGATCTCGCGCTTGCCCATCACCATCAGGCGCACGTCCGGGAACTCCTGGGCGAGGATCTTCAGCATCGCGAGCAGCTTGCCCACGCCCTTCTGCTCGTGCAGCCGGCCGCCGACCGCGATCACCCGCTTGCCGCGCAGCCCGAAGCGCGAGCGGAACGCGTCGACCGCCTCCGGATCGGGCAGGTTCCGCTGCGGTCGCAGCGCGTTGTACACGGTGCGGTCGACGCGGATCCCGTTGGCCTCGATCACGCGGCCCAGCTCGTCGGAGACCACCGTGAAGCGATGCACGTCGCGCTCGAGCACGCGCCGGATCGCGCGGTTGCGCCCGGGCCGGAACCGCAAGCGCTGGCACGGCACGCACTTCGAGAGCCGCGCCCGGTAGTCGCGCAGCTGGCCGCCGTGCCGCTCCCCGCCGTGGAAGCAGGTCAGCTTCTGGTAACAGAAGACCATCACGTCGTGCGCGGTGAAGACGACGCCGGCCCCGGCGCGCCGGGCCTGGGTCAGCGAATGGTAGCCCAGGTGCGTGTGCACGAGGTGCGCGTGCGCGACGTCCGGCCGAAACTCGGCGAGGATGCGCTCGAGGGGCCGCGTGACGAACGGGTTGCGCAGCGACATCCAGGCCCGAAAGCGCACGGGGTAGTCCGAGTAGATGCGAAACACGCGCGTGCCCTCGACCTGCGTCTCGCGGGCCGCGTCGCGCTCCTGGGTGCACGAGACGACGGCGGTCTCGTGGCCGAGCTCGCGCAGGCGCGCGGCCTCCTGGTACATCTGGCGCACCGACGATCCGACGCCCGGATCGCCCAGCTCGGTGAGGAAGAGCACCCTCAAGCGCTCACCTCGCGGTAGATCTCGAGCACTCGGCGGGCATTCGCGGCCCACGAGCAGGCGCGCGCGTGCTCGCGGCCAGCGCGACCCATGCGCTCGCGGTCGGCGTCGTCGGCGAGCATCTCGGCGAGGGCCGCGGCGACCGCGCGCACCTCCGGCTCGACGAGCCGTCCGGTCGTCCCGTCGACGATCGCGTCCTCGGCGCCGCAGTCGCGCGTGCCGAGGCACGCCGTGCCCGCCGCGGACGCCTCGAGGTAGACGATGCCGAAGCCCTCGAAGCCTCCGTCGGCCGAGGTGACCGGCGTGTGCACGAAGACCTGCGCGCGCTGCAAGAGGTCGACCTTCTCGTCCTCCTCGACGTTGCCCAGGAAGTGCACGCGCTCCCCGACTCCGGCCGCGCGGACGATCTCGGCGAGGCGCGCCTCGTACGCGTCGCCCGAGCGCTTGCCGACGATGAAATGGTGCAGGTCCGGGTGCAAGGCCGCGACCTGGCACCACGCCTCGAGCGCGAGGTGGTGGCCCTTGCGCTCCTTGGTCTCGCCGATCCCAAGGGTGAAGCGCACGCCGTGCCAGGGCCGTGGGCCGATCTCGCGCGGCGCCTCGTAGTGCTCGGCGCGCACGGCATTGGGCAGGACCTCGATGCGCTGCGGGTCGAGCTCGCGCGCCCCGATGACCTCGAGCAGCCGGCGGCGCGTGTAGCGGCTGACCGAGATCATGCGCGCGAAGCCGGCGTAGGTCGCGCGCGCGCGCGCCGCGTGCCGCGCCTCGAGGACGGGCTGGATCGTGTAGGTGCCGTGGGCCGTCGCCACGCACGGTCTGCCCGCCAGGCGCGCCCCGAGCAGTCCAACGAGGTTGTGCGGGTAGTCCTTGATCGCGTGCACCACGTCGGCCCGGCGCGCGGCGAGCCAGGTGCGCAGCGTGCCGAGGAGCAACCAGACCCGGAAGCGCAGCGGCGACATGTAGTAGAAGTAGTCGGGCGGCAGCCCGACCCGCACGCGCCAGTGGGCCGGGACCTGCCCCGAGGTCGGCCGGTGCTTGCGCGCGAGCAGCACGTCGACGCCCAGGCCCGGCTCCTGGCGCTCCAGCTCGGCGATCAGGCGCATCGCGTAGCGCCCGACCCCGTCGAGGTCGGAGAGCGAGTCGGTCAGGAAGAGCACCCTCACGCGCGCTCCTCCATCCAGGCGAGCAGACGCGCCGCGCGCGCGTCCCAGGTGTGGCGCGGCGCGCGCGCCAGGAGGCGCGCCCCCAGCTCGGCGCGCAGCGGCGCGTCGCGCGCGAGGCGAGCGAGGCCGCGCGCCAGCTCGCGCGCGCTGTCGGGCGCGACGAACAGCGCTTCGTCGTCGGCGAGGACCTCGCGCAGGCTCGGGAGATCGCTGACCAGGAGGGGCAGACCGAGGGACATCGCCTCGAAGACCTTGAGCGGCGAAGTGTAGCGCGCGCTGATGTCCGGAGTGGAGCGGTTCGGCACGACTCCGAAGTCGGCGGCGGCCAGGTACAGCGGCACGCGCGCTGGAGGCTGGAAACCGTCGATGCGCACGTTCAACGCGCCCCGCGCGCGCTCCCGGAGCCGCGCGACGTCCGCGTCCATGCCGCCCGCCACGACGACCAGGAGCCCGGGCTCCGCGCGCGCCGCCTCGACCAGGAGGTCGACGCCCTTCCATTCCAACAGGCCCCCGGCGTAGACGGCGATCGTCGCGTCCGCGGCGAGGTCGAGCGCGCGCCGGGCCGCGTCGCGCGCCGGCGCGGCGGCGAAGCGCGCGGGCTCGAAGGCGTCGTGCTCGACGAGGATCGAGCCCGGCGCCACGCCCAGGGCCACGAGGTCGGCGCGCACTCCGCCCGAGATCGCGACGACCCCGGCCGCGCGCGAGGCGGCCGCGACGAGCCAGCGTCGGCGCGTGCGGCTGCCGGGCACGCGGTGCACCTCGAGGAACACCCCGCTGCGGGCGCCGAGGGCCCAGGCCGTCTCGAGCTCGCGCGACAGCACGCGCACGTCGAGGTCCGCGCGCCGCACGCGCCGCGCGGCGTTGCGCGCGAACGAGAGCTCCTGGAGCCGGGCGGGCGCGTACTGCAGCGCGCGCGGGAAGAGATCGATGCAGTCGAAGCAGGGCACCGCCTCGACCCGCGGCCGCGGCCCGCGGGGGATCGCGTAGTGGCTCCAGAGGTCCTCGCCCGCGGCGAGCGCGGGCGCGCGGCGCCGGCGCGCGTGCAGCAAGGTCGTGTCGACCCCCGCGCGCGCGAAGCTCGCCGCCGCCTGCGCCACCTGCAGCGACTGCGCGCGCTGGGAGGGCATGCGCGCGTTGGCCACGAGGAGCAGGGGGCGGGCGTCCGCGCTCACTCGCCGTCCTCGTCCCCTCCGTCCCCTTCGTCCCCGATCCCGACCCCGTAGCCCGTCGCGTTCATGATCACCTCGAGGTTGCGCTGGTCGCGCGCCGACTGGCCCACCTCGTAGTCGGGGATGGGCATGCTCGTGCTCCACGCGACGAGCGCCTCGAAGTACGGCCGCGCTTCCTCGGAGCGCTGCTCGAAGACGTCGTGCATCTCGTGCGGATCGAGGACGAGGTCGTAGAAGCTCGTGCGGCCGGGGTCGGCGAGCAGCGCCTCCCAGTCGCCGCGCTCGACGTCCTCGCGCCTCGCGATGAGCTTGGCGCTCCCGTCCTGGATCGAGCGGAAGAGGCCGTTCTCGGCGTAGGAATACGCGCGCACGGACTCGACCTCGCCGCGCACGAGCGGCACGAGGCTCACCCCGTCGAGCTTCGCGCGCTCGCCGTGACCCGCTTCCCCCGCTTCCCCCGCTTCCCCCGCTTCCGACGGAAGCTCGAGCCCCATCAGGTCGCAGAGCGTCGGCACGAGGTCGATCGTGTCGACGATCGCCGAGACGCGCGTGCCCGCGGGCAGCCCCTTCGGCCAGCGCATCACGAGCGGGATGCGCAGGTTGGTCTGGTACATCCAGTTGTGCTCCCACAGGTCGTGGTCGCCCAGCTCCTCGCCGTGGTCGGAGGTCACGACGACGATCGTGTCGTCGAGCACGCCCAGCGCCTCGAGCTCGTCGAGCACCGTGCCGATCATCGCGTCCGCCATGCTCACCCCGCCGTAGTAGAGGTTCCGGATCTGGCGCCGGTCGGCCTCGGTCGGCTCGTAGGCCCCGTCCTCGATCGCCTCGCGCTCCTCGGCCCGGAAGGCCGTGATCGGCCCGTCGTACGCGGGGTCGACGTACATCTCGCGGAACTCGTCGGCGGGATCGTACGGCGTGTGCGTCGAGTAGTAGTGCACCATGATCGCGAAGCGCTTCTCGCCGTTCGCGCGCAGCCAGCGCCTGGCGACGCTGGCAACGAAGCGGTTGTCGAAGCGCTGCGCGAGCTTGCTGCGCACGAGCCAGGGCAGGAGCGCCGAGCGGAAGCGACTCCACTGGCTGTGCACGTCGACGAGGTCGTGCCCGACGAGGGCCTCGAGGTAGAGGTCGAAGCCGCGCAGGAGCCCCGAGCCGTGGGAAAGCGTGCCCGTCATGAAGGCCGCGGCCACGTAATCGTGCTCCTCGAGCTGCACGCCGTCCACGCGCCGCGCGCCCTTGAGGTGGAAGGGCAGCGTGACGTTCGGCGCCATGCGCACGCCGGGCTTCATCAGGACCAGGCCGTGCCGGCGCGGGTACTTGCCCGTGAGGAGCGAGCCGACGCTCGTCCAGGTGAACGGCGCCTGGACGAACGCCTCCTCGAAGAGCACCCCGTCGGCCGCGAGCCGATCGATGCGCGGGGTCTTCACGCGCTCCGCGCCGTAGGCGCCGATCACGTCCTGGCGCAGCGCGTCGACCACGAAGACGAGGACGTTGGGCAGGTCCGCGTTGCGCTCGTTGAGCGTTCCGCGCGCGCTGCTGCCGCGCGCGTCGACGAGGAGGAACAGCGCGCCCGCGATCCACAGGCCGCAGAGGCCCCAGGACGCACGGCGCGCGAGTCCCGCGGGGGCGCGGCGCGCGACGCGCTCGAGCGCGAACCCGAGCGCGAGCGCGAGCGCGAGGAGCGCGAGCGCGGCGCAGAGGCGCCGCGGGTCGACCGCCGGCAGACCGGGGAAGACGACCGGCCGCGTCCACCAGTAGAGCTCGACGAAGAGCCAGCCGCCGAGCGCGAGGGCGAAGATGCGCCGGCGGCGCGCGCCGAGCTCGAGTCGCGCGAGGAAGGGGTGCAGCACAGCACCCGGCACGAGCGCCGCCAGCGCCGCGATCAGCGCGTAGACGAGCGCGCTCGCCGCGACGCAGCCGACGAGCCCGACGGGGCCGCGCCACGCCGGGTCGCCGAAGGTCAGGGCTTCGGCGAGGCCGCGCTCGCGCAGCACGATCAGGAACAGCGAGGAGTCGATGCCGCACGCGGCGACCAGGCCGTCGAAGACGCCGGCGCACCCGCCGACGAGCGCGGCGGCGCCCGCTGCGACGAGCAGAGTGCCGAGGAGCCCGGTGGGCGGTTTGCGGGTCGGAGCGGCCATCGCGGAAGGGTACTCCAACGGTGCGTCGAAGCCAGCGCGCTCGGAGGTTGGGAGGAAAGCCTGCGCGGCTTCCATGCCGGCCGGCTTCGTCCTGGCGAGGCGCGCCGACGACGCATCCCCGGCTCCTCCGAGTGTTCCTCCGCCAACACGCGTCGTCGCCGCGCCTAGCCACGGCGCGTCCGGCTGGCTCTCGGCTGGCGTGGGATTCTTGCTCACGCTCTCAGGCGAGGCGATAGCGCACCTCATCCTCCCCGCGCTCCACCTCCGTCGCCGCGACCGGCACGCGGTAGCGCAGCCCGCTCACCCCGCCGCGGGCGAGCACGCGGTCCACGACGGCGAGGCCCTCGCCATCGATGCGGAACGTGCGCGCGAGAGCGCTCCTGGGGACGACCGAGCCGTCGCGCCGCGCGAGCGCGCTCTCGAGCTGCACGCCGTCGGAGAGCAGCGTCACGGTCGGCGCGCAGTGGAAGGCGCTGCCGACCCGGCGACTGGCGAACGCGAGCGGCCCGTGGTGCAGGGTGTCGAGCGGCGCGCGCAGCGCGGCCGCGTAGCGCCGGCCGCGCCAGTGGTTGCGCGCGAGCCAAAGGGCGAAGCGCACCTCGCGCCCCGAGCTGCGCCAGCCGCGAGCGAGCGAGAAGGCCCCCAGCTCGCCGCTCCACTCGGCCTCGTTCTCGTCCGCGAGCCGGCAGCGCGCGAGCACGTCGCGACCGGCGGACTTCGAGTACACCCGCAAGAGCCCCGCGCCGTGCGGGCTCCCGTGGTGGACGTTGAACGGCGGCCGGACGCCGCGCACCCAGGCGACGACGCGGCCGTCCTCGAGGCGCGTGAGCGAGGCGTCGGGGAAGTGCGCGACGGCGATCTCGAGCCCGGGCGACCCCGACCTCTCGAGGGTCTCGGGCGCCGGCGACTCCGCGCGCTCGGCGATGCGCTCGAGGTCGAAGATCGCGCGCGCCATCCACGAGGCGTGCCCGGCCCAGAAGACCGGGCACTGGTAGCTGCGGCGGCGGCCCGCGCCGGGCAGGTGGCTCCGCGGCCGGCCGTCCGCGTCGAGGTGGCGCTCCCACGCGCGGAAGGCGCACAGCGCGCCGTCGGCCATGCGCGGGGATCCCAGATGGCGCCAGCCGCGCGCGAGGGCGTACACGTCGAAGGGGTGCGAGGCGACCTCGTGATCGGCGCCCCAGTACCAGGGTTTGGCCTCGACGAGCCCTGCCTTGATGCCGTCGGGGCCCTGCAGGCCGAGCAGGAAGTCGAGGCCGCGCCGGATCGGTCCCGCGAAGAGCGGGGCCGCCGGGTTGCGCCCGAGCCGCTCGAGGCTGAAGATCAGAAAGCCCGTGACGCGCGACTGGTAGTAGGCGGAGACGTCGCCCGCGCCCGGGTGCGGCGGGCCGCCCGCAGTGCCCGGCTCGCCCGGGTGGTAGGGGTAGCTCCCGTCGGCGTGCTGCACGCCCTCGAGCATGCCGGCCCCCTCGATGACCGCGAGCTCGAGCACGTCGTGGCGCGCGAGCGTCCACGCCTGGCTCACGCCGGTCATCGCCCAGGCGCGCTGCGCCGGGATCGCCTTGTCGAGGATGGCGTAGCGCAGGTATGTCTGCGCGTGCAGGACCGCCGCGCGCTCGAGCTCGGCGCGGTCGCGCGGCGCGAGCCGCTCGCCGAAGGTGTGCACGAGGGCGGCGAGGGCGTCGGCGCACGCGCCGCCGTCGATGACGTTGTTCGAGCAGTTGTAGGGGTCGTGGCGCCCGGGGCGGAAGGTGAAGCAGGTGCTCTCGCCCTCGCGCTCGAGCCGCGCCGCGAGCCGCCGGCCCTGTTCGAGCGCGACGTCGAAGAGCGCGTCGCGGTCCTCGGGTCCGGCGAGCCGCGCCAGCTCGCAGGCCACGACGATCACGCCGGCGTTCTTGCCCGAGTGCTCGATGCGGTGGTCGGGGCAGACGATGCGCCCGGCGCCGTCGCGCAGCGAGAGCATCCAGCGCAGGACGCGGCGGATCGGCTCGCGGACCGGCTGCCTCGTGGCCGTCTCGACGGCGCTCACCCGCCGCCCCCCATCTCCGCGACGAGGCGCCGCATGAGGGCGTCGACCTCGTGGTCGCGGGCGACGATCGCGCGCAGGCGCTCGCCGAGCTCGTGCCGATCCCCCGTGTCGCGCGCGAGCAGCGCCGCGACGCGTTCCGCCAGCTCCTCGGCGTTCCCCTTCTCGAACGTCAGGGCGGCGGCATCGCCGTCCAGCTCGGCGAAGATCGCCGCGAAGGACTCGTTGCAGGTGAGCACGGGGCGTCCTGCCGCCATGGCCTCGAGGACGACCTTGTCGACGCTCCCGGTGAGGCTGGTCGACACGAACAGCGTCGCGCGGCGGTAGAACGCGGGGACGCCGGCGTAGGGCACCGCGCCGTGCAGCTCGACGCGGTCCGCTATGCCGCCCACCCGCACCTGCTCCTCGATCGAGCGCACGAGGCCGGAGTCCTCGGCGGTCATGCCGGCGCCGACGAGGTCGAGGTGGATGTCGTGGCCGCGCGTGACGAGGATCGACACCGCCGCGAGCAGCGTCAGCGGGTCCTTCGCCCGCGTGAGCCGCCCCACGGCGAGGAGCCGCGGCGGGTGGACCGGGCTCTGGCCGCGTGGATCGAAGTGCTCGAGGTCGATGCCGTGCCCGGTCACGACCTTCTTCTTCGTCTCGATGCGCAGCGACTCCTCGCTCGCGGTGAAGATCTTGTCGACCACGCGCTCCGCGCGCACGAGGCGCGCGTCGACGCCCTTGGTCGTGTACCACAGGAACTGCCCCGCTCCCGCGCGCAGCGCGGCGCCGGCGGCGACCGTCGAGTAGCGCGGAACCATGTGGGCGAGGAGCGTGTCGAAGCCGTCGCGCCCGAAGGCCTCGGCGAGGTGGCGGCGGTAGCGCAGCCAGCGCCGCAGCGTCCCGTGCCGGCCGACCACGCGCACGTCGACGTTGGCGGGCAGAGCGCCCACGTCGCCCGCCTCGAGCGCGACCACGCGCACCGCCTCGCACGCGCGCGCGAGCCCCTGCACCCAGCGCACGACGAAGCCCAGCACGGCGTCCTCCGCGTCGAGCACCTGGGTGACGAAGAGCAGCCTCACGGCGCGATCTCCGGCTCGCCGGCCAGCCTGCGCAGACCGTTGGCGTACACGCCGATCGAGCGCGCGTACTCGAACGGCCGGGCGACCTCGACCGCGCACCGGCTCATCGCGCGGCGGGTCTCCTCGTCGGAAAGGACGCGCTCGATCGAGTCGGCGAGCGACGCCGAGTCGAAGCCGCACAGCGCGCCCGCGCCGCTGTCCACGAGGATGTCGCTCATCACTCCCACGGGCGTGCTGACGACCGGCGTCCCGCACGCCAGCGCCTCGACGGTGAACCGCGGCCCGCCCTCGCAGGTCGAGGCGCAGACGCACAGGCGGCTCTTGCGGTAGACGTCGGCGAGGTCGGCGGGGCTGGCGACCCAGTCCACGAAGCGCACGCGCTCGGAGAGGCCCAGGCGCCGCACGCGCCGCCGCAAGGGCGCCGCGCGCGGGCCCTTGCCGACCAGGAGCGCGCGCAGCTCCAGCCCGCGCGCCGCGAGCCGCGCCAGGGCGTCGACGATGCGCTCGAGCCCCTTGTTCCCCACCATGCGGCCGACGAAGACGACGTCCTGCTCGGGCTCCGGCGGGCCGTCCTCGGCGGGGCGGAAAACGTCGAAGTCGATGTACAGCGAGGGCAGCACGAGGATCTTGTCGGGCCGCACGCGCCAGCGCCGCAGGAGCTGCGGCATCTCCTCGCGGTTGACGACGCGGAACGCGGCGACGCGGTCGCGCGCCCAGCTGACGTAGCAGCGCGCCACGAGCCGGTCGAAGGCCTCGCGCGGCCCCGCCGCGACCGGATGCCCCGGGACGTGGTGGATCTCCGAGAGGTACGGGATGGCGGCCGCGCGCGAGAGCCTCGCGCAGCCGAAGCCGTTGTAGAACCACCCGTAGTCGTGGCTCACGACCAGGGCGTGCCCGTGCTCGGCGACAAGGCGCGAGCCCGCGCTCAGGATGTAGTTGACCATCCCGGCGCGCCCGCACGGCGCGGGGTGGAAGTGCACGTTGCCGTGGATGGTGCGCGTTCGGATCGGCCCGTCGGGCCGCGGGCAGAGGACGTCGATCCGCTCGAAGTAGCGCGAGAACTCGCGCTGCATCGAGTGGAACGGCCCCTTCTCGCCGACCGTGACCTGCCGGTCGCCGCTCGCCATCAGGAGGCGCACGCGAGCTCCTCGACCACCACTCGGTAGACGTCCTCGAGCCGCTCCGCGAGGGCGCCGGCGGAGTGCCGGCGCGCGACGCGCACGCGCGCCCGGGCCCCCGCGACCTTGCCGAGGGCCGGGTCGTCCAGGTACTGCGCCAGCCCGAAGGCGAGCTCGTCGCGGCCCGCGCCGAGCCACCCCGTCCGCTCGTGGGCGACGATCTCGGGCACGCCGCCGACGGGCGTCGCGACCACCGGCCGCGCCGCGCCGGCCGCCTCGATCAGCGCCACGGGCGCGCCCTCGGCACGCGAGGTCGAGAGCACGACGTCCAGGTCCGCGAAGACCGCCGGCACGTCGGCACGCGCACCGACCAGGTGCACCCGCGCGCGCACCGCGTCCGAGCCGCCGGCGACGCGCCGCTCGAGGCGCCGGCGCTCGGGGCCGTCGCCGACGAAGACGAGGTGCATCCGCGGGTAGCGCGCGGCGAGCATCTCGAACACGTCGACTGCGAGGGCCGGTCGCTTGACCTCCGCCAGCCTTCCGACGACCCCGACGAGCACGTCGTCGTCGGCCGCGCCGACCAGCCCGCGCAGCGCGCGCGAGCGGCCCTCGAGCGCGAGCAGCGGCTCGAGGTCGACGCCCGGCGGCACGACGACGAGCTTCTCCTCGGGCACGATGGCGAGCCGCAGGAGGTCCTCGGCCGTCGCGTGCGAGACCGCGAGGACGCGTGCCGTGCGGCGCGCGAGGCGCCGCTCGAGGAGGACGAGCTGGTGGGAGAGCGCCGGTGGGAAGTAGCCCTCGAGCACGTGGCCGTGGAAGGTGTGCACGCAGCGCGCTCGCGCGAGCCCGCGCGCGGCGCGCCGGCCCAGCGCACCCGCCTTGGAGGCGTGCGTGTGCACCACGTCGGGCCGGAAGTCGGCGAGCCCGCGCGCGAGGAAGCGCAGCGCGCCGAGGTCGCGCGCCGGCGAGAGGCCGCGCCGCAGCCCGGGCACGCGCACGACGTCGAGCCCGCGCTCGCGGAAGGTCTCGAAGAGGTCGCCTTCGCCCGGTTCCGGCTCGCCCGCGAAGACGCGCACGCGGTGCCCGCGGGCCTTCAGCTCGGGGTCGCCGGCCAGCGCTTGGCGCGCCGGTCCTCCCAGGTTGAGACGCGTCAGGATGCGGGCGATGCGCAAGCGGTCCTCCGGGTGCCCAGGGTAGTCTCCCGGGCCGCCGCGAGGGTGTCGCGGACGATCGCGCGCAGGCCGAGGCGCGGCAGCGGGAGCCCGAGCGCGGCAGCCCGCTCGAGGGCCGGCTCGCGGCTCCGCACCTCCTCGAAGCTCGCGCCGACGTGGCGGCGCGGGTCGACCCGCACGATCGGGACGCAGGGGCCCGCGAGCTCCTGCACCCCGCGCGCCACCTCGCGCGCGAGGCCGTCGATGCTCGTGCGCGCGCGGCCGCCGAGGTTCACGGCGCCAGCGGGAACGTCGCCGCGCGCGAGCATGCAGACGAGCGCGCGCGCGACCTCGTCGACGTGGGCGAAGGTGCGCACCTGGCGTCCGTCCCCGTGCACCGGGATCGGCTCGCCGGCGAGCGCATGCTCGACGAAGGTGGGCAGCACCATCCCCGCGTCCGCGTCCTGCCCGGGCCCGGTGATATTGAAGAAGCGCAGGTGGACCGGCCCCTTGCCCGCCGGCCAGAGGTCCGCGGCGTCGAGCGCCCGCTCGCCGGCGAGCTTGGAGGCCGCGTACGCCCAGCGCCCGGTGTTGCTCGGGCTCCGCGCGCCGCACGCTTCGCGCAGCGGGTCGCCCTCGCGCAGCGGGCCGGCCTTCTCGGCGTAGACCTCGCTCGTGGACGCCGCGTACACCCGCGGCCGGGCGCGCTCGGGGAGCGCCGCGCAGGCCGCCACCAGCTCGCGCACGCCCGCGAGGTTCTCGCGGCGGCAGGCCTCGGGGTCGCACAGCACGCGGCGCACGCCGACGCGCGCGGCGAGGTGCAGCACCGCCTCGACCTCGCCCGCGCGCTCCAGGATCTCCGCCAGCACCCCCGGGCGCGTGACGTCGGCCAGCACGAACTCGTGGGCCGTCCTCGCGCGCGGCGGCGCGCCGGCCAGCGCCCAGTCGAGCCGCTCCGGGCGACCCGCCGAGAGGTCGTCGACGAGCACGAGGCGCCTCCCCGCGCGCGCGAGCCGCCGGGCGACCCACGCCCCGATGAAGCCGGCTGCCCCGGTGACGAGCACGGCGCGAGGGGCCTCGCGCAGGGATCGCGGGCGGGGCGTGGAGGGTCGCATGCGGCTCAGGGGGACGACGCCGCGGCGCGGCTCTTCCCGGAAGGGGCCCGCAGTGTAGGCGAGAGGCCGCCCGGAAGCACCCGGCCAGGGCTACACCAGGGCTACACCCGGAACAGGTACAGGTGGTAGGCGACCAGCGCCGTGTACGCCGAGGCGGCAACCCACAGTCCCATGCGGGCCAGCCGGAAGTTCTTGTGCAGCGTCAGGACGAGCAGGGCCACCGAGATCATCAGCCCCTTCCAGAAGACGAAGCCGAAGCGGCCCGTGGTGAGGAGCCAGGCCGCCACCGGGTTGAGCTCGACCCCCCCCGACTGCAGGTGGACGAGCGTGAAGAAGCTGTCCGCTACGTTCATGACCGTCACCCACAGCACGGCGAGCAAGAGCGGCAGGTCGTAGGCGTCGACGAACGTCCCCTCGCGCTCCTCGACGCGGCGCACGGAGCGCCGCCGCCCGCCCCGCAGCGAGTAGCGCGAGAAGCGCGGCGTGGGCGCGGAGCGGCGCTCCGTGGTGTGGCGCCGACCGGGGCCGGGCCCACTCGGGAACATCGAGCTCATCCAGCCTGGCTTTCGTGGGGGTCCGCCCGGCCTCTCCGGCCCAGGTCGCAGCGGAAAGTTCCTCATCGAGCCTGGGGCGGGGGGGACTGAAGCGCTGTGCCGGCCTTGCCGAGCTCCTCGAGAAGGGCCGAGGCGTAGCTGCCGGGCGGGAGCCGGAAGCGCAGCGAGAGGAGCGGCCCCGCGGCCCGCGCCTCGAGCTCGGCGAGCGGCACGCGCAAGGGGCGCCGGGCGCCCCGCGCGTCGAACCCGAGCCGGCTCGCGGGGAGCGGCACGTCGAGGCCTTCGGCGGCGAGGGCGCGCGCCTCGACCGCGCCCGGCGCGCCGCTCGCGGCGAGGAGCCGGCGCCCGGAGATCGGCCCGCTGGGGCTCAGCTCGAAGCGCGCGACGCGCGCGGCGAGCGGACCGAGCTCCTCGACGGGGAAGGCGGCGCCGCTCGCGTGCACGAACGCGACGTCGCCGGGGGCGAGGCGATCGATCTCGTCGATGCGCGCGGCGAGCACGCGGTTGAAGGCGCGCGCCTGCAGCGCGGAGAAGTGGAAGCGCCGCACGGTCTTGGGGACCGCGCGCGCGGCGGAGCGCAGGTCGAGCGGGCGCCGCGCGAGCTGGCGCGCGACGGCGGCGAGCTCGGGCTCGAGGCGCGGGGCGAGCCGCGCGAGGCGCCGATGCTCGCCGCGCCGCGTCGCGCCGAGCGCGCCCATGAGCTCCGCGGCCGGCCCGGCGCCAGCGTCGCCGGCGGCCTGGCGCGCGAGCTCCGCGAGGTAGTCCGCGGGGCCAACGAGCAGCGCCGCGCCGAGCTTCCAGGTCTCGCCGCGGCGACCGAAGCGCTGGGGACCGAAGTAGTTCGGGAGCCCCGAGGCCGAGAGCCGCACGAGCACGCGGGCGGCGTGCTCGTGCCCGCGCGCGTCGAGGCCGCGCAGGACGAGCTCGAAGCGGTTGCCGAGGAGCTTGCCCACGCGCAGCTTGTGCGGGTGGCGAGCAGCCCGCAGCACGCGCACGCCGGGGGCGGCGGCGGCCTCGACGGCCGAGAGGCTCGGCCCTTCGACCGACAGCCACTGGCGCGCGACGGCGCCGGCGTCCTTCAGGCCGGCGCAGCCGATGCGCGCGGGCGCGACGCCCAGCACGCGCGCGAGGGCGCCGATGGCCTGCGGCGTGCCGAGCCCGACCTTCTCGATCTCGAAGAGCACGTGGTCCCCTTCGCCGGCGGGTGCGAACGCCGGGATCTCCTCGACCCGGAAGTCGTCGGGGTGCACGCGGGCCTGGAACTCGACCGGCGGCACGTCGCGCGTGCGGTGGGCGAGCCCGGGGGCCCAGCCCGGCCCCGCGCTCTCCTCGGGCGCGTTCACGGCGACCTCACGGTGAGCGCTCGAGGACTTCGCGGTAGATCGCCAGCGTCTCCTCGACCATCCGCTCGAGGCCGAAGAGGTCCGCGACGCGCGCGCGGCCCGCACGCCCCATGCGCTCGCGCAGCTCCGCGTCGCCCGCGAGCCCGAGCATCGCGCGGGCGAGCGCGCCCGGGTCGGCGGGCGCGACGAGCACGCCGGTCTCGCCGTCGACGACGACCTCGGGGATCGCCGAGACGCGCGTCGAGAGCACCGGCAGCCCGGCAGCCATCGCCTCGAGGAAGACGAGCCCCAGGCCCTCCCAGAGCGAGCTCATGACGAAGACGTCCGAGCTCGCGAGCACCTGGGGAACGTCGCGCCGGATGCCGGCGAAGTGCACCGCGCCGTCCGCACGGAGGCCGAGCTCGTCCGCCAGGGCCTCGGCGCGCCGCCGCCCGTCCCCGAACGGGTCGTCGCCCACGAGCAGGAGCCGCAGGCCCATGTCCTCGGGGCGCTCGGCGCGCGCCGCGTGGAACGCGCGCAGGAGGACGTCGTGCGCCTTCTGCGGAGCGAAGCGGGCGACGCAGACGAACACGACGTCCTCGGGGCCGAACCCGAACGCCGCGCGCAGGGCGCCGCGGGCGGCGCCGGCCTCGCCCGCGGCGAGCGCGAAGGGCCGCGGGTCGATGCCGTAGTACACGCGCTCGATGCGCGCGGGATCGACGCGGCCGTGCTCCTCGATGAAGCGCCCGACGTGGTCGGAGAGGACGATCGTGCGCGCCGGGAGGTTGCCGACGATCCCGTGCACGAACGAGACGAGCGGCCGCTTGAGCACCTGCTCGTCGTTGTGCTTGCCCGAGACCAGGCGCCGGCGCCGGCCGCGCAGCGTGGCGCACAGCGCCGCCGCGACGTCCGCCTTGAGCAGGTGCGAGTGCGCGACGTCGCTCCACGCCAGGTGCCGCAAGAGACGCGCGGAGAGCGGCCCGACGCGGCCGACCCATTCGGCGCCCGCCTGCTCGAAGTCCGCGCGCAGCCGGCCCGCGCCCTTGAGGTAGGCGACGCGCACGGCGTGCCCGCGGCGCGTCTGCCCGCGCACCTGGGAGAGCAGGTGCATCTCGGCTCCGCCGACGTCGAGCGTCGTGATGACGTGCAGGATCCTCATGCGATCTCGGCGTACACCTCGAGGAGGCGGTCGACCATGCCGTCGAGCGTGAACTCGGTGCGCGCGCGCACGCGCCCGCGGGCGCCCAGGCGCGCGCGCTCTCCCGCGTCGAGGGCGAGCGCGCGGCGCAGCGCCACGGCGAGCTCGGCGGCCCCGACGCCGCGCGCGAGGATCCCCGTCGCCCCGTCCTCGACGAGGTCCAGCACGCCGTCGACCGGCGTCGCGACGACCGCGCGGGCGCTCGCCATCGCCTCGAGCACGACGTAGGGCATGCCCTCCCAGCGCGAGGGCAGGAGCAGGAAGTCGAGCGCCGCCAGGAGCTCGGGCACGTCGCGCCGCGCCCCGAGGAAGCGTGTGCGCGCGGCGACGCCGAGGGCGTGCGCGCGGGCCTCGAGGTCGCGCGAGTCGCCCGGGCCGACCACCAGCAGCTGCAGCTCCTCGCAGCCCTCGCTGGCGAGGGCCTCGAGGGCGAGGTCCTGGCCCTTGGCGGGGTAGACGAGCCCGATCACCGCCGTCGTCGGGCGCCCGGGGTCGAGGCCGAGCGCTGCGACGTCGACCGGGGTCGCAGCGTCGAAGCGCCGCGCGTCGATCCCGTTGCGCACGACGCGGATGCGCCCCTCGGGCACGACGCCCGACTCCCGGAAGGTCCGCGCCTCGCTCTCCGAGACGGCGACGATGCGCTCGGTCGCGCGGCCGAGCCGCCGCTCGATCGAGCGGAACACGCGCCGCCGCAGGGGCCCGAAGAGCGCCGTGAACAGGAAGGCGAAGGTGTGCGGCGTGTGCACCCGGTGGCCGACCCCGGTGGCGAGGGAGGCGGCCCGGCCGAGCGCGCCGCCCTTCGAGCTGTGGGTGTGCACGAGGTCCGGCGCGACGCGCCGCAGGAGCCCGCAGAGCGCGCGGAAGGCGCGCGCGTCGCCGAGTGGGCTGAGCTCGCGCCGCATGTCGACGCGGTGCACCGCGACGCCCTCGCGCTCGAGCGCGCCGAGGTCTCCGGCGAAGTCCGGGTCGCGCCGCACGGCGACGGCCAGGTGGACCTCGTGTCCGCGCTCCCTCTGACCGCGGGCGACGTCGACGAGGTGGCGGCGCGTGCCGCCGATCGTCGCCTCCATCACGTGCAGGACGCGCATGCGCCGGTACCGTACCGGCGGGAGGGTGCGGTTCCTAGTACGCCCCGGTCCCCTTGACCACGGCGAAGCCGGTCAGGGCGATGATCACCAGGTCGAGCAGGAGCGACTGGTTCTCGATGTAGTAGAGGTCGTAGTCGAGGTTCTCGTGGATCGCCTCCTTGCGCGCGTAGGAGATCTGCCACAGGCCCGTGATGCCGGGCTTGGCGCGCAGGCGTTCAAGGTGCATCCCGGTGTAGGACTCGACGATGAACGGCATCTCCGGGCGCGGGCCGACGACGCTCATGTCGCCGATCAGCACGTTCAGGAAGTTCGGGAGCTCGTCGAGGCTGTAGCGGCGCAGGAACCTCCCGACGCGCGTCACGCGCGGGTCCTCCGAGGAGTGCGGTGCGGGGGCGTCGAAGCAGTCGCGCGCGTGCATCGTGCGGAACTTCAGCATCTGGAACGGCCTCCCGTCCCGCCCGATGCGCGTCTGCCTGAAGAAGATCGGCCCCTGGGATTCGCGCTTGATCAGGATCGCCGGGATCACGAAGAACATCGCGCCGAAGGTGAGCATGAAGATCGAGACCGCGATGTCGAAGACGCGTTTGGCGAAGCCGGACAGCAGGTTGTCGCGGCGCTCCGGGCGCGAGATGAGCGGGATCGAGTCCAGGTTCTCGATGCGCACCTTGTACGACATCAGGTGGTAGAAGCGCGGCACGACGTGGTACGGCACGCCGACGCGCTCCAGGCGTCCGACGATGTCCATCACCAGGCCCTCGCTGGCCTCAGGCAGCGCGAGGAACACCTCGCCCACCTTGTGCCGCCCGAGCAGGAGCTCCAGGTCCTCGAGCGTCCCCAGGACCCGCGAGCGCTCGATGATCTTGCCCACCTTCTCCCGGTCGACGTCGACGAAGCCCACGAAGTTGAGCCCCAGGGTCGGGACGAGGAGGAACTTGCGCTGGAGCCGCAGGGCGGTCTCGCCCGTGCCGACGATCAGGACGTTCCGGTTGCCGATGCCGCGCCGGTGCAGGTTCTGAATGATCTTGAAGGACGTGAAGCGGCTGATGATCGTGAACGCGAGGATCAGGACGAAGGTCATCACCAGCGTGACCCGCGAGTAGTTCGAGGGCGGCACCTCGAGCTGGATCTTCTGGTGCAGCGGCACGATCCACTCGTAGAGGCTGCCGACGGGCGGCTGGCTGGTCGTGCGCAGGAAGAAGATCAGGGCGTGCACGACGAAGAACGCGGCGACCGAGGCCTTGGCCACCGACTTGAACTCCTCGACGTTGAGGAGGCTCTTCATCGGGCTGTACATCCCGAACCAGTGGAAGCAGACCAGGCAGACGGCGGCTGTGATCGAGAAGATCTCGCGGTAGGTCGAGAGCGGGATCCAGCGATCCGGGGGCAGGAGCTGGGCCCCCAGCATCCAGGCGGTGATGCACGCCAGACCGAGGACGACGAGGTCCACCACGACCTGCACGGACAGCAGCAACGGCTCGAAGTTCCGTCGGACGTAGGTACCGAGTCGGGTCATGGGCGCAGGCGGGGGCGGCTGGGCCGGGGTGTCGATCGAGCTGTGGAACCGTCCCGCTTCCCTCCGCCCGATCCGGCGCGCTGGGCGGGGGAGTCCGGATCGAGCGGCGGGCTTCGGGGAGCCTGTCCTGTCTACAGCTTATCCGGCTCCGCGGCCCTGACAATCCGCGCGGACACGGCGGGAGGGGGGGCAGAGGGTCCAGGGAGGAGTTCCCGCGGGATATCGGCCAGCCGACTCGCCGGCCTTGGGAAGATCCCGCGGAAGCCGCACGGCCCGGTGCGGACGCGCCGGAGCGCGCGCGCGCGCTCTTTCCTGGAGTACGATCGACCGATAGGGTCTCTGCCCCTCGCCCTCCCCGCCCTGGTCCTCGTCCCCGCTCTCGAGGGGGCCGGAGGAGGTCCCTCCCACTCGTCCATGAGAATCGCGATCACGGGCGCGACCGGCTTCATCGGCCGCTACGTCATGCACGGCATGCTCGCGGGCGGGCACGAGGTGCGCGCGCTGTGCCGGCCCGGCCGCGAGAGCGCGCTGGACGTGCCCCAGGGCCGCGACGTCGAGGTCCACACGGGCGACCTCGCCGACGCGGCGAGCCTGAAGGGCTTCCTCGCCGGCGCCGACTACCTGATCCACCTGGCGAGCTGCCACGACCACTTCTCGGACGAGGAGATGCAGCGCATCAACGTGTACGGCACGACGGCCTTGATCGACGAGGCCAAGGCCAACGCGCCGTCCGGCTTCCAGTTCGTGATCGTGTCGTCCGCCGTGATCGGCGTGCCGGTCTACAGCTACTACCGCGACTCGAAGCGCGTGCAGGAGAAGGTCGTGCGCGGCTCGGGCCTCCCGTGGGCATCGTTCCGCCCGACCCTCGTGTACGGCCGCGGCGACTTCCGCCACACGGCCCCGCTCCTGCGCAAGTGCGGGGCGCGCAGGGGAATCTACTGGGTCTTCCACGAGGGCGTGTCGAAGATCAACCCCGTGCACGTCGAGGACCTGGTCGACGCGATCGCGCGCTTCTTCGACTACGAGCGGGCGAAGGACGTCGACTGCGTGTACGAGATCGCCGGCCCCGAGGGGATCCCGTTCAACGACTTCATCGACGTGACGATCCGCGCGGCGGGCGGGGGTGTGAAGCGGCGCAACATCCCGCGCCGCTGGGTCGAGCGGGCGATCTTCGTCAAGGGTCTCTTCACCGACGTGACCCGCGAGCGCCGCGGAGCGGGGTACTTCTCGCTGCACCACGACCACAACATCACGGCCGCCGTGACCGAGCTCGGCTGGAGGCCGCGCCACTACCGGGACGGCATCGTCGAGATCGCGCGCGACGACTGGTGGCGCGCGGAGCCCGGCGAGCCACTCCGCCGGGCCGCCGGCGAGCGAGACGGGAAGCCCTGACGTGCCGCGCCGACCCTGGTTCCTGCTGGGTCTTTTCGCCACGACCCTCGCGACGCTCTGCCTGGAGGTGCTCGACACGCGGCTCCTGTCCGTGATGGCGTGGTACCACCTGTCGTTCTTCGCGGTGTCGACGGCGATGTTCGGGATGGCCGCCGGCGCGCTGCGCGTGTACCTGGGGGGAGCGGCCTTCGAGGGCGACGCCGCGCCCAGGGCCCTCGTGCGCCACGCGTACTCCATGGCGCTGGCGACGCCGCTCTGCCACCTGGGCAACCTCGTGATCCCGCTGCGCGAAGGGGTCACGCTGGCCACCGTCAGCGCGCTCCTGGTGACCACGCTCTTCCTGGCGGTGCCCTTCTACCTCTCCGGAGTCGTCGTCACGCTGGCGCTGACGCGCATCCCCGGCCGCATCGGCCTCGCCTACGCCGTCGACCTCGCGGGTGCGGCGCTCGGCGCGCTGCTCGTCATGCCGGTGCTCGAGTGGTCGAACCTCTCCTCGGGCGTCCTCCTCTGCGCGGCGTCGGCAGGCTTCGCGGCAGTCTGCTTCGAGCGCTTCGCCGCGGGACGCTGGTCGCGCGGTCTCGCGGTGCTCAGCGTGGCGCTCGCCGCAGCGGCGGTCGTCAACGTGTTCCCCGCCGAGCGCCTGCGCATCTGGTTCCCGAAGGGCAAGGCGCCCGAAGGCCGCCAGGAGCTCCTCGAGGAGCACTGGAACATCCACTCCCAGGTGATGCTCATCGGGCCGCCGACGCAGAGGCCGCAGTACTGGGGCCCGGGCGAGGGCACCGAGAAGTACCGCGTCGAGGGCCTGCGCATGGTGATCGACGGGAACGCCGGCACGAACATGGCGCACTGGGACGGCGACCCGGAGTCGCTGACGTGGGTGCGCCACGACGTGACCTCGCTGCCCTACCACCTGCGTCGCGGGGGGGACGCCGCGGTGATCGGCGTCGGCGGCGGACGCGATCTCCTGACCGCGCTCTGGGCCCAGAGCGCGTCGGTCAAGGGCATCGAGATCAACAAGGTGTTCCTCGACCTGCTCGAGGGGCCGCGCCGCGACTGGGCGCGCCTCGCGGACCGTCCCGAGGTGACGCTCGTCCACGACGAGGCGCGCTCGTACCTGACGCGCACGCGCGAACGCTACGACGTCCTGCAGATGTCGCTCATCGACACGTGGGCGGCGACCGGCGCGGGCGCGTTCAGCCTGACCGAGAACGGCCTCTACACGCTCGAGGCGTGGGAAGTCTTCCTGCGCGTCCTGAAGCCCGAGGGGATCTTCTCCGTCTCGCGCTGGTTCGACTCCGAGAACGCCTCGGAGACGAGCCGGCTCCTGGCGCTCGCCACCGCGGCCCTGCTCGAGCGCGGCGTGGAGGACCCGGCCCGGCACCTGATCCTCGTCGCGTGCAAGAAGGTCGCGACGCTGCTCGTGTCGCCCTCGCCCTTCAGCGACACGGACCTGGGCCGGCTGCGCGAGTCCGTCAAGCTGTTCGGGTTCCAGATCCTCGTCGCCCCGCAGGTCGCGCCCGCGCTGCCGGCGCTGGGCGAGATCGTCGCATCGACCACGCGCGCGAATCTCGACGCGCGCGTACGGCACGACCTCTTCGACTACTCGCCGCCCACGGACGAGCGCCCCTTCTTCTTCAACTTCCTGCGCCCCACCGGCTTCTTCCGCGCCGAGCTGCTCGGCGGCACGCAGGGCGTCTTGAGCGGGAACCTCAAGGCGACGGGCACGCTGCTGGCGCTCTTCGGCATCTCGCTCGTGCTCGTCTGCGCGGTCATCCTGGGGCCGCTCCTGCGAAGCGGGTTCCCGGCCATGTCGCCCTCGAGCTTCGGGCTCGCCGTCGCGTACTTCGCCTCCATCGGCTTCGGCTTCATGCTGGTGCAGATCCCGTACATGCAGCGCTTCTCGGTCTACCTGGGGCACCCGACGTACGCGGTGGTGATCATCCTCTTCTCGATGATCCTCATGACGGGCGTCGGCAGCCTGCTCTCCGACCGCCTGCCGGCCGAGGCGAGCCCGCGGGTGGTGCGCGTCTACCCGCTGGCGATCGCGGGCTTCCTCCTGCTCGTGACCTTCGCCATCCAGCCGGTCATCGACGCCACGATCCGGCTGGGCCTCTTCGCGCGCTGCCTCGTCGTGATCGCGCTGGTCGCGCCGGTCTCCGTGCTGCTGGGGCTCTGCTTCCCGATCGGCATGCGGCTCGTGAAGCGCGTCTCGGACGACGCGGCGCCCTGGATGTGGGGCGTGAACGGCGCTTGCGGCGTCGTCGGCGCCGTCCTCGCCGTCGGGGTCTCGATCTGGGCCGGGATCGACCGCAACCTGTTCCTGGCGGCCGGGCTGTACGCCGCGCTCGCGGTCGTCGCGCCCGAGCTGCGCCGGCGCGGTCGAGCCGCGTGATTCAGTCCTCGTAGGCGCGCAGCTTGGCCAGGATCGTGTAGTCCTCGATCGTGCTCGTGTCCTGCACGGTCTCGGTCCCGGCGGCGATGTCGCGCAGGAGGCGCCGCATGATCTTCCCGCTGCGCGTCTTGGGGAGCGCCTCGGTGAAGCGGATCTCGGACGGGCGCGCGAGCTTGCCGATCTCGCGGGCGACGTGGGCCATGAGCTCGTCGCGCAGCCCGTCGCCGGGCACCACGTCGGAGCCCACCGTGACGAACGCGCAGATCGCCTGGCCGGTGATCTCGTCGGGCCGCCCGACGACGGCGGCCTCGCACACCTTGTCGTGGCTGACGAGCGCGCTCTCGACCTCCATCGTCGAGAGCCGGTGGCCGCTGATGTTGATCACGTCGTCGACGCGGCCGAGGATCCAGAAGTAGCCGTCCTCGTCGCGGCGCGCTCCGTCGCCGGCGAAGTACATCCCCGGGAACTTCGACCAGTAGGTCTGGCGGTAGCGCTCGTCGTCGCCCCACAGGCCGCGCAGCATCGACGGCCAGGGCTTCCTGATCGCGAGGTAGCCGCCCTGGTTCGGGCCCAGCTCCGCGCCGTTCTCGTCGACGATCACCGGGTCGACGCCGAAGAAGGGCCGCGTGCACGAGCCCGGCTTGGTGACGGTCACGCCGGGCAGCGGCGTCAGCATGATCGCGCCCGTCTCCGTCTGCCACCAGGTGTCGACGATCGGACAGCGCTCGTGGCCGACTACCTCGCGATACCACATCCAGGCCTCGGGGTTGATCGGCTCGCCGACGGTGCCGAGGAGGCGCAGCTTGGAGAGGTCGTACGCGTCGACGTGCTTGCGACCCCAGCGCATGAACGTCCTGATCGCCGTGGGCGCGGTGTAGAAGACCGTGACGCCCTGCTCCTGGCAGATCTGCCAGAAGCGACCCTCGTGCGGCGTGTTGGGCGCGCCCTCGTACATCACGCAGGTGGCGCCGTTCGCCAGCGGTCCGTAGACGATGTAGCTGTGGCCCGTGACCCAGCCGACGTCGGCGGTGCACCAGTAGATGTCGTCGTCGCGCAGGTCGAAGACGAGGCGCGCCGTCAGGTACGTGCCGACGAGGTAGCCGCCGGTCGTGTGGACGATGCCCTTCGGCTTGCCCGTGGAGCCCGACGTGTACAGGAGGAACAGGACGTCCTCGGAGTCCATCGGCTCGGGCGGGCAGTCGATACCGGCGGCCGCGACCGCTTCGTGGTACCAGACATCGCGCTTGGCGGTCCAGCCGACGGGGTTCTCGGCGCGCCGGACGACGAAGACGGTGTGGACGTAGGCCTTGCCCTTCACGGCCGCGTCCACCTCCGGCTTGAGCGGCAGCACCTTGCCCCGCCGCCAGCCCCCGTCCGCGGTGATCACCGCGCAGCAACGTCCGTCCTCGATCCGGTCGGAGAGCGCCTGCGCGCTGAACCCTCCGAACACCACCGAGTGCGGAGCCCCGATGCGGGCGCAGGCGAGCACGGCGATCGCCAGCTCGGGGATCATCGGCATGTAGATCGCGACCCGGTCGCCCTTGGCGATCCCGCGCCTCTTGAGCGCGTTCGCGAAGCGGCAGACCTGGGCGTGCAGCTCGCCGTACGTCAGCGTCCGCCGGTCGCCCGGCTCCCCCTCCCACACGATGGCCCGCTTGCTCGCGCGCGGCGTCGCGAGGTGCTGGTCGAGGCACACCGCGCTCGCGTTGATGCGCCCGCCGAGGAACCACTTGGCGAAGGGCGCGCCGCTCCAGTCGAGCACCCTCTCGAAGGGGCGGATCCAGGGCAGCTCGCGGGCGATCCGGCCCCAGAAGCCCTCCGGGTCGTCGAGCGACTCCCGGTACATGCGCCGGTACGCATCCTCGGAGGCGAGGCGCGCCCGCTCGCGGAAGGCCTCGCTCGGAGGGAAGCTGCGCGTCTCGCTGAGGACGTTCTCGATCTGGCTCATGGGCGCCTCCTCGGCCGCAGAGTGTAGGTCGGGGGACCGGTGCGCGAAAAGGCCCTCGGTGCCGCCTCGCGCCGCGACGCGTGCGCGCCGGGAGGAGTCGACGGGATCGAAGCGCCGCGTGTATCTTGCGCAGCCATGGCCCTACGGCTCGCCGCGCCCCTCTGCGTCGTGGCCCTTCCGATCCTCGCGTCGACGGGACACGCAGTTCAGGCCGAGGAAGTGCGACGCAAGTACGAGGGCGCCCTTCGCGAGCTGGGAGAGACCATGGCCGCGGAGCAGCTCGAGCTCGCCTCGAGCGCGCGAAAGAAGGGCCTGTACCCGCAGGCGGCCCGCGAGCTCCACGCCTGCCTCGAGCGCGCCGGAACACCGCGCGCGGCGGAGTACCTCTCGCTGATGCAGACGCGGGACAAGGAGTGGTGGCAGAGGAGGCCGACCTCGAAGCCGACAGCCTCGGCGCTGGCTGCGTACGACAGGAAGGCGGGCGAGCTGCGCGAGAGAGAGCTCCGCTCTCGACTCGAGCTCGCGCTGGACGTGGCCCGAGACGGGCTCGCGGAGACCGCTCTGGCCGATGCGCGCAAGCTCCTCGTGGAGCTCGACGAGGCGCTGGAGATGAGGGGTGGCAGGCTCCGCGCGCTCGGGTCGACGCTCCCCGCGGACCTCTCCGAACGGCTGTGGGCGGAAGCCGTGGACATCGACGGCCGGCGCTACCTGAAGGATGCGTTCCTCGAGGCGCTGGACGCCGATGAGCGCCTTCACGAAGCGCGCGACGAGCTCCTCTCCGTGCGCTCCCAGCGCGGGGTCGACGAGGCGCGGGCGTTCCACGGGCTCGCCCGTGCCCTCGTTCCCTATCTGGAGGAGGAGCTCGCCAGCCGCGCGCACCGCCGGCTGAACCTCTTCCTCTGCGCGAGCCGGAACCTGTACGAGCGGTACCTGGAGAGAACGAAGCAGACCGAGTTCCGGAGGGTGAGCGGTCTCGCCGACGTCCAGCGCAACACGGCGATCGTCGTTCTCGACGACTTCCTCGATCCCCGGGACGCCCAGGCCTGCGTCCTGCACGAGCTCACGCACCTGTTCATGTACCAGGTCGCGCCGACGCCGATGCCGAGCTGGTACGCGGAGGGCCTCGCCGAGATCTACGGGGCGCAAGGCACCTTCACGTGGGACGGCGCGACCCTGACGGTCGGCGGGCGCCTGCCGGCCGAGCGGATCCGGTCGCTGCTCGCGTCCGACTCCAGGTTCGGTCTGAGCCACATGCTCGAGGGCGACGCGGTGCACGTGTGGACCTCGTCCGGCGGAGATCGAGCCCCGGAGTTCTACACCGATGCCTGGGCCCTGCTCACCTTCCTGCGCGAGGGCGCGGGTCGGAGGGCCGCGGCGACGCTCCTCGAGTGGGAGATCACCTGCCGCGGCGACGGTCTGGTCGGCGCCCGCCAGCCGATCGAGGACGAGAAGGGCAGGTGGAGCGCGAACGTCCGGCCCGCACACGAGCTCTTCCGCGAGCTCTTCGCGAGCGAGCTCGCCGAGCTGGAGGACGAGTTCGCGGCCTGGCTCGCGGAATACGAGTAGGTGCAGGGGACCCGGGCCGCGTCGCGCAGCCACCGCGGCCTGTCTTTCGTGCACCCCTCTGCGCTATCGTGCTGGCCGGGCGCGGACCATTCACGAGCCTTTCACCATGGCCGGCAAGCGCACGAGCGGCTACGTCCACGGCTTCAAGCCGGAGGAGCAGGAGCGCCTGTACCGGCAGGCGCGCTTCGTCGAGCACCGCGTGCACGACCGCCTGCCGTTCCAGCGCGCGCGGCGGCTGCTCGAGGTGGGCTGCGGAGTCGGCGCCCAGACCGCGATCCTGCTGCGCCACTACCCCGACCTGCACGTCACGGGCATCGACGCCTCGCCGTCGAACGTCGACAAGGCGGTCGAGTACCTCGCCGGCCAGCCCTGGGCCGACGGCCGCTACGAGCTGCGCGTGGCCGACGCCGCGCGCCTCGAGGACGGCGCGGACAGCTTCGATTCGGCCTTCCTCTGCTGGATCCTCGAGCATGTCGCCGACCCGGCGCTGGTCCTCGCGGAGGTGCGCCGCGTCCTGCGTCCGGGGTCCCCGATCATCGTGAACGAGGTCCAGAACGCGACGTTCTTCCTGTCGCCGTACAGCCCGAGCACGATGGCCTACTGGACCGCGTTCAACGACTGGCAGCTCGAGCTCGGCGGCGATCCCTTCGTCGGCGCGAAGCTCGGCAACCTGCTGCAGCGCGTGGGCTACGGCGACATCCGCACGGAGGCGCGCACGATCCACCTCGACAACCGCGCGCCGGCCGAGCGCGCCGAGTTCATCGACTACTGGACCGAGCTGCTCCTCTCGGGATGCCCGGGGCTGCTCGACGCGGACAAGGTCTCGGCCGCGCTCGTGGAGGAGATGAAGGCCGAGCTGGACCAGGTCGCACACGACCCCGACGCCGTGTTCTTCTACTCGTTCGTGCAGGCGCAGGCGCGCGTCGTCCTGTGAGCTCGGAATCGCCGAATACTTGGCACTCCAAGGGCACGCTCTGCGGAGAAGGCCCCGCCATGAGACTCCCCGACCCGCCTGCCGAGCCGCTCTCGAGAGCGCCGGTTCCCGGCGCCGTTCTCGTCCTGGAGCGCTGGAACAGCTGGGTGCACGTGTGGATCCCCCACGAGGAACGCACGGCCTGGGTCGACCTCGCGACGACCCGGCATCAGGTGGTCCAACCCCCGATGTGAGACGGAGGATCGCCCCCTCGGGCCGAGCATCGGCCCCCCGGAGGAAGGAGGGCCCGCGCCCTCCTTCCCTTTTCGGAGTCAGGCGCGGCGCCGGAAGAGGGTGAAGTAGCGCGCGACGCGCCCCGCGAGCTGCACCGGGTTGCGCAGCTGCCGCGCGAGCCGCCGCGGGCGGCGGTAGAAGCGCCGGTACGCCTCGCGGATCTTCGCCTCGATCTCGGCGGCGCTCATGTACTCGTTGCCCTCGAGCGCCTGGAACCCGGTCATGGTCGCGTAGTCGAACTCGCGCTCCCCGCGCAGCATCTCGTAGAGCGGCGTGCCCGGGTACGCGGTGACGGCGCAGAACTGCACCTGGTCGGGATCGAGGCTGTCGACGAGCTCGATGGTCTCGTCGACCATCTCCGGCGTCTCTTCGGGGAAGCCGATCATGCAGAACGCGCGCGTCTCGATGCCGACGTCGCGGCAGGCGCGGAAGACGTCGTGCGCCAGCCCGAGGTCCTTGAGCTTGTTGCCGCAGTGCTTCTTCTGGATCTCCGCATTGCCCGACTCGACGCCGAGCGAGATGTGCTTGCAGCCCGCGACGGCCATCTTCTCGAGCAGAGGCCGATCGAGCGTCTTGACCGCCGTCTCGCACTGCCACTCGAGGTCGAGCCGCTCGCCGAGGATCCCGTCGCAGATCGCGTGCACGCGGTCCTTGCGAGTCGTGAAGATCGGGTCGCGAAAGACGACGTGGCGCAGGCCGTGCACGCGGTGCAGGTCGATCAGCTCAAGCAAGACGTGCTCCGGCGAGCGGAAGCGGAAGCGCAGGCCCTGCGCGAGCGTGTAGCCGCAGAACGAGCAGTCGAGCGGGCAGCCGCGCGAGCTCTTGACCGTCGTCACGGGGCCCGCGATGCCCGGAAAGCGGTAGCGCGCGTTGTCGAGCAGGTGCCGCGCGGGAATCGGCAGCTCGTCGAGCGTCCCGATCTTCTCGCGCTCGGGTTCGTGCACGATCTCGCCGTCCGCGCGCTGCCAGGTGATCCCCTCCAGACCGTCGAGCGCCGCCCCGCGCGCCACGCGCCGCGCGAGGTCGCGCACCGTGTACTCGGGCTCGCCGCGCACCACGCAGGCGATACCGCGCCGCTCGAAGATCTCGCCCGGGGTGTAGGTGACCTGGCTGCCGAGCATCGCGACCGGGACGCCCGTACGCGCGTGCAGGCCGCGCGCGAGCGCGAGGTCCTGGTCGAGCGACGTGCTCGAGGAGTCCATGCACACGAGCTCCGGCGCCAGCTCGGCGATCGCCAGCTCGGCCCGCGCCGGAGCGAGGCCGAGCGCGTCCGAGTCGTGGATCGCGACCTCGTGGCCGTCGGCCTCGAGCACGGCCGCGACGTGCGCCAGCTCGATCGGCGGGTACAGGAGCTCGGGGTTGACGGCCATCCCGAAGCCGCCCATGAGACCGCGGCTCACCCGGAACTCGGGCGGGCTGGGCGGGTTGACGAGGACGACTCGCATGGAGGAAGGGCGCGCGGCGGCTCCAGCCCCTGATCGTACCCTACCCCGCGCGGCTTTAGCCCTTGCGCAGCTCCGCCCCGAGCGGCTCGAGCGCCTTCTCCAGGCGCGCCAGGAACTTCTGCTCGTCCTTGTCCGTCAGCGTCTTCGCGTCGCTCATCAGGAGCACGTGGTAGGCGAGCGACTTCCTGCCCGCGCCGAGGCTCGCGCCGCGGTAGACGTCGAACAGCTCGACGTCGACCACCTGCCCCTTCCCGGCGCTCTCGATCGCGGACGCCACCTCGGCGGCGGGCGTCCCGGCATCGAGCGCCACGGCGACGTCGACCTTGATGCCCGGGTAGCGCCGGAGCGCGCGGTAGCCGGACGCGCGGCGCGGAGCTTCGAGCAGGCGGTCGATCGAGACCTCGGCGACGGCGACGTCGCTCGCGAGCTCGCCCTCGAGGCTCAGGGCCCGGGCGCACGCCGGCTCGAGCTCGGCGAGCAGCGCGCCGGGCCCGTCCCGATCCGGCCAGAACGCGCCGAGCCGCCGCGCGGGGTGCGCCCAGGGCGGCGCGCTCAGGGCGCTTCGCCACTCTGCCGGCTCGAGGCCGAGCTCGGCGAAGAGGTCGACGAGCACGGCGTGCAGCTGCGGCATGCGCCCGGCGTCGAAACGCGCGTTCTCGCCCGGCGCGGGCGCGGCCCAGGCGATGGCGAGCTGGTGCACCTCGCGCGGCTCGCCGCGCTCGCTCGCGTGCTCGGGCTGGTACCCCTTGCCGATCTCGAACAGGCGCACGTCGGTGCGGTGCCGGCGGTTGAGCTCGAGCCGCGCCAGGAGGCTCGGCGGGACCGTGCGCCGGATCCGCGACTGCGTCTCGACGACCGGGTTGACGAGGCGCACGTGCGGCAGCTCGTCGAGCGCGAGCCGCGCGAGCAGGTCGTCCTCGACGAAGGAGTACGAGAGGACCTCGTGGAAGCGCGCTGCGCCGGCGAGGCGGTCCTGGATCTTGCGCACGAAGACGCGCCGCTCGTCGCGCGGCGGGGGGACGAGCTCGCCTGCGAGCATGCGCTCGGGGACGTTCGCGTAGCGGTGGATGCGCCCCACCTCCTCGACGAGGTCCTCCGCGATCGTCACGTCCTTGGTCGCGCGCCGCGACGGGACCGCAACGCGCAGCGCGCCGTCCGCGCGCTCGACCCCGAACCCGAGGCGGCCGAGGATGCCCGCGATCTCGCCGTCGGGGACGTCCTCTCCCAGGAGCGCGCGCACGCGGTATCCCGAGAGCTCGATCTCGCGCGCCGGGTCGCGCCACTCGCCCGCGTCGGTCGGCACGGCGGGGAACTGCACGCCGGGCTGGATCTCGGCGAGCAGCCGCGCGAAGTAGCCTGCCGCCTGCATCGGCAGGTTGGGGTCGAGGCTCTTCTCGAAGCGCGCCGACGCGTCGGTCCGCAGGCCGACGCGCATCGCGGTCCGGCGCACGACCGCGGCCTCGAAGTTCGCCGCCTCGAGGAGCAGCTCGCTCGTGTCGTCCCCGATCTTCGAGCCCTCGCCGCCCATGATGCCCGCCAGCGCCACGGGCTCGTCGCCCGAGCAGATCAGGAGGTCGGCCGGGATCAGCTCGCGCTCGTTCCCGTCGAGCGTCGTCATGCGCTCGCCGGCGCGCGCGTTGCGCACGAGGATGCCCTCGGGCGAGAGGCGCGCCCGGTCGAAGGTGTGGTTGGGCTGCCCGAGGTCGAGCATGACGAAGTTGGAGAGGTCGACGACGAGGTCGATCGGGCGCTGCCCGACGGCGAGCAGCAGCCAGCGCATCCACTCGGGCGCGGGCCCTTGCTGCAAGCCGTCGATCGCGAGGCCGACGTAGCGCGGGCAGTCGGGCGATTCGACGCGTATCGGGTAGGGCGCGCCGTCCCCGACCGGCGGCAGAGAGCAGTCGAGCGGCGCCAGGGTCCGCTCGTAGATCGCGGCCACCTCGCGGGCGATCCCACGGTGGCCCCAGAGGTCGGGCCGGTGGGTCAGCGACTTGTTGTCGATCTCGAGCACCCAGTCGTCGAGCCCGAGCGCCGCCCGGACCGGCGTCCCGACGCGCGCCTCCGGCGGCAGGACCCAGATCCCGGCGTGGTCGTCGCCCAGCTCGAGCTCGCGCAGCGAGCAGATCATGCCGCGCGACTCGACGCCGCGGATCTTCGACTTCTTGATCCTGAGCTCTCCCGGCAGGACGGTGCCCTCGGTGGCCACCGACACCTTCTGTCCGGCGGCGACGTTGGGCGCGCCGCAGACGATCTGCAGCAGCTCGCCGGCCCCCACGTCGACGACGCACACCGAGAGCTTGTCCGCATCCGGGTGCCGCTCGCGGCGCACGACGTGCCCGACGGTGACGTCGGCGAGATGCGGCAGGAAGGGCTCGACGCGCTCGACCTCGGCGGTCGACAGGGTCAGGTCCTCGGCGAGCCGCCCCGGCGAGATCCCAGAGAGGTCGACGTGCCGGCCGAGCCAGCGGAAGGAGACGAGCATCAGAACTGCTCCAGGAAGCGCAGGTCGCCGCCCATGAAGTGGCGGATGTCGTCGATCCCATGGCGCAGCATCACGAGCCGGTCGAGCCCGAAGCCGAACGCGAAGCCGGAGTGGCGCTCCGGGTCGATCCCGCCCGCGCGCAGCACGTTCGGGTGGACCATGCCGCAGCCGCAGAACTCGACCCAGGTCGTCTTGCCGCAGACCCGGCAGCCGCTCTCGCAGAAGGGGCAGCGGATGTCGAACTCGAAGCCGGGCTCGACGAACGGGAAGTAGCCCGGCCGCAGGCGTACGTCGAGCTCGCGCTGGAAGAACTCGCGCAGGAAGGACTTGAGCGCGCCGGAGAGGTGCCCGACCGTGATGCCCTCGTCGACGACGAGCCCCTCGACCTGGTGGAAGGTGTGCTCGTGCGTCGCGTCCTGGTCCTCGTGCCGGAACACGCGCCCCGGGACGATCGCCCGGATCGGGGGGTCGAGCTTCTCCATCGCCCGGATCTGGACCGGCGAGGTGTGCGTGCGCAGGAGCAGGTGCCCCTCGTGGTCGCACCAGAACGTGTCGTACTGCTCGCGCGCCGGGTGGTCGGGGGGGAAGTTGAGCGCCTCGAAGTTGTAGTAGTCGAGCTCGACCTCCGGCCCGTCGAGCACGCGGTAGCCCATCGTCTGGAACAGGTCCTCGACCTCGCGCCGCACGAGCGTCACCGGGTGCAGCGAGCCGCGCTCGACGCGCGGCGGCGGGAGCGTCGGGTCGAAGTCCGCGCCGCCGCGCGCCGCCTCGAGCTCGAGCTGCGAGATCGCCGCGTGGCGCTCGGAGATGGCCTGCACGACCGCCTGCTTGAGCAGGTTCGCGTCCTTGCCGACCCTCGGCCGCTGGTCCGCCGGGAGCGCGGGGATCGAGGCCAGGAGCTTCATCACCACGCCGTCCTTGCCGACGTACTCGCGCTCCACCGCCTTCAGCGCGGCCACGTCCCCCGCCGCGCCGACCTTGCGGCGCGCCTCTTCGAGCGTCGCTTCGTAGTCCTGCATGGCTCGGGATCCCGACAGGAGGCCTCGCGGCCAGGACCCGCGCTGCTCGGGCACGGCTCGCGCTGGTCGGGGCTGCCTATCCGGCGCGGACGGCCCGGGCCTCCTCGACGAGCGCGTCGAAGGCCGCGGGATCGTGGATCGCGAGCTCCGAGAGCTGCTTGCGATCGAGCCCGATGTTCGCCTTCTTCAGCCCGTCGATGAACTGCGAGTACGTGATCCCGCGCAGGCGCGCCGCCGCGTTGATGCGGATGATCCAGAGGCGCCGGAAGTGGCGCTTCTTCTGGCGCCGGTCGCGGTAGCTGAACGCCCAGGCGCGCAGGAGGGTCTCGCGCACGGTGCGCCAGAGCTTCGAGCGCCCGCCGCGGTAGCCCCGGGCCTGCTTGAAGAGCCGGGCCTTCTTCCTGTGCCGCGGGGCCCCGTAGGTGACGCGCACCATCTCAGGCGCCCCCCATCATGCGGCGCAGGAGCTTCGCCCAGGTTCCGCCGGTGATCAGCGCCGAGGCGGTGCGCCGCCGGGTGGCGGCGTCGTGCGGCGCGTGGTTGTGGCCGCGGTGCGGCCGGTTGGACTTGAGCTTGCCCGACTTGGTCTGGCGGAAGCGTTTCTTGACGGCGCCCTTGGACTTCATCTTCGGCATGGGACTTCCTCGATCTCGGCCTCGCGGCCGCTCACGAATCCCCGGTCGCTGACATGCCTCCGCTCGCGGGGGTCGGGCCTCGAGCTTGGAACGGGCCCGAACTTGGAGCGCGCCTGACTTGGAGCGCAATAGGGTAGCGGGCGGGTGCGGGAAGGCAAGCGCCTCCCGCCCCTACTTGTCGGCCATGTCCTCGAACTCGAGCGAGTTCTTGGGGTCCGCCGGCAGGATCTTGAAGACGTAGGGCGGCTTGCCCTCCTCCGGCTCCTGCGCCGATGCCTCGGGGGTCTCCTCGGCGGCCCGCGGGGGCCGGTCCTTGTCGCTCGAGCTCATCGCACGGACTCCTCCAGCCGGTCCTCGAAGAGCCCCGCCCCGGCCATCTCGTGGAGACAGCGGCTGGCGTCCGGGCGGGCCTCGCAGGGGTAGATCTCGACGACGCCCTCGAGGCTGCGCTCCCCGTCGCAGCGCTCGAAGAGGTCCCAGGCCTGGGGCGAGAGGCAGCGCACCTCGGCGCTGCGCGGGTCGTAGACGAGCACCGCGCGGCGCGGCGCGAGCGGCTCGAGCTCGCGGTCGAAGCGCTCGCGGTCCTCCTCGTCGATCAGGTCGGACTGGAAGCGCGGCCGCAGCGTCGAGGAGTCGACGTCCCAGAGGCGCCGGTCGATCTCGTTCCGGTCGTAGGCGAGCTCGAGCGCCACGAGGTCGCGCCGCCGGCGCGGCTGCGCGGCGAGCCGCCGCGAGTCGCCGGCCTCGAGGACCTCGGCGCGCAGCCGGTCCCAGCCCCCGAGCCGCGTGAGGTAGAGGAAGTAGTGGCTCTTGAGCTCGTGGTAGAGCATGTTCGTGTTCTGGAACACCGGGAAGTGCGAGCGCAGCGCGCGCGTGAACTCGAGGTACGCCTCGCGCGCCTCGCGGCGGCTCATCCCGCGCTCGGCCCTGAAGTCGTAGTAGACCTGGAGGTCGGCCTCGGGGTCGGGGTAGACCTCGGCGATCGCGAACTCCTCGCGGCGCTTGTAGATCTCCGAGCTCTCGTCCAGGTAGAAGACGCGCACGCTCACCTCCTGGATCCACTCGCGGTGCGCGAGGATCGAGTCGAGCGTCTGACGCGCCTCCGCGCGGGTCTCGGTCGGGAAACCCACCATCGCGTAGAGCGTCACCGAGATCCCCGCCTCGTGGACGCGGCGCACGATGTCCATGCTCTGGTCGGGGTCGATGCCCTTGCACATGGCGTCGAGGACCCGCGCCGAGGCGCTCTCGTAACCGAACGCGATGCGCCGGCAACCCGCCGCGGCAAGGTCGCGGCAGACCTCGTCGGTGAAGACCTCGTGCTCGAGGCGCGCGTCGCACCACCAGCGCACGTCGAGCCCCGCTTCGACGATCTTGCGCGGCAGCGCGCGCGCCATGTTCGGCGGCAGGTCCTCGATCGCCAAGTAGAAGTGGCGCACGCCGTGGCGCGCCTGCAGCACGCGCATGTCCTCGACCGTCTGATCCAGCGTGCGCCCGCGGTAGCCGGGGCCGATCACGGTGTAGAGCGTGCAGAACACGCACTTGCCCCAGTAGCAGCCGCGCGTCGCCGCGAGCGGCAGGACGAGCTCGGGCGAGAGGTAGCTCTCGAGCGGCAGACCGTCGAACTCGGGCGTCGGCAGGGTCTTGATGTCGAGCGGGTCCTTGTGCTCGTTGTGCCGCAGCGCGCCGCGCTCGTCGCGCCAGACGACGTTCGAGACGTGTCCGAAGTCGTGACGCCCGTCGTCCACGGCCCGGCACAGCTCGAGCAGCGGGCGCTCGCCCTCGAGCAGCACGAAGCTGTCGACGAGGTCCCACACCTCGGGCCGCCTGGACAGCTTCTCGGCGACGTAGGCGAGGAGCCCGCCGCCGATCGCGATGTGGCATTCGGGCTTCCAGGCCTTGATCTCTCGGCACAAGGTGAAGGTCGGGATCGCCTGGCTGCCGAACGTCAGCGAGATCCCGACGAGGTCCGGGTCGAGCGCGGCGATGCGCGGCAGCGTGTGCTCGCGGAAGTACTCGACGAACGGGTTCTCGCGCTCGTCCGCCGCCGCCGCCAGGATCTGGCTCGAGCTGTCGACGCGCCGGCGCATCACGAAACCGTGCGCCGTGAGGCGCGTCGGCCCGTATTCGGCCGAGAACAGCCGCAGGCCCTGCTCGATCGTGCGCCCGGCCGCGAGGTAGCGCTCGTAGTCGTAGAACGCCGCCGGGTCGCGCATCACGCGCTTGGCTTCCTCGATCTCCTCGACGACCCGCTCCCCGCACAGCTCGATCTCCGAGAGCGTCTGGTAGCGCTCGGCCTCGGAGAGGCGCAGCCCCGCCCGCGGGTCGAAATCCGCCAGCGACCCGCGCGAGCGGACGGCGTCGAGCGAGCGTCGCAGGCGCTGCGCCGACAGGAAGTGGTCGTAGGCCTCGATGTTGACGTCCCACTGGTGGACGTCGCCCGCGCCGTGCTGGCGCAGGTAGGCGGAGAGCGAGGGCAGGCTGAGGTACGGCTGGGTGAAGTGCCCCTGGGGAGGGAACAGGAGGAGGGCTCTCATCGTGGTTCTCGGTCCTCGTGGATCACCAGCAGCTCGCCGAGCGGGGGGCGCTCGACGAGGCTCTCCCCGCCGCCGGGCCAGCGGACCTCGACGAGATCGACGCCGTCGACCTCGCCCAGACCGAAGTGCAGCGTGGGCTCGTGGGAGGAGTACAGCCCGTTCGTGCGGCGGACCTCGCGCGACCACGAGCGCCCCCCCGCGAGAACCCGGACCCGCGCGCCCAGGGCGTCGCGCGCAGCCCCGCGGCCGACGAGGCGCACCCGGATCCACTCGCCCGCGCGGGCGCTGCGGTTCTCGAGCAGGCGCGGCGGCCGGTCCAGGTCGACGACGAGCGCGTCGAGGTCGCCGTCCGCGTCCGCGTCCGCGAACGCGACGCCGCGCGACGAGCGCAGGGGCTCGAGCCCGCTGCCAGGGTCCGCTACCTCGCGCCAGGCCACCTTCAGGCGCTCGTGCGGCACGGCCTCGAAGAGCTGGCTGCGCTGCAGGAAGGGGTGCATTCCGACATCCTCGGCCTGCGGCAGCACGTGGCCGTTGGCCACCAGGAGGTCGTAGTCGCCGTCGCAGTCGGCGTCGAAGAAGCCCCCGCCCCAGCCCAGCCGGTCCGCGCTCGGGCCGGCGAGGCCGAAGGCCTCGGCCTGGTCGACGAAGTAGCCGCGCCCGTCGTTGACGTGCAGCGAGTTCGTCTCGAGGTCGAAGTTCGTCCGGTAGACGTCGAAGTCGCCGTCGAAGTCGATGTCCTCGACGAAGAGGCCCATCGCCGCCGTGGCCGCGCCCGAGCGGTTCAGGGCGAAGCCGCGCTCGGCGCCCTGCTCCGCGAAGCGCCCCGCGCCTTCATTGTGGAAGAGGTTGCAGGGCTGCAGGTCGTTGGCGACCAGGATGTCCTGGCGGCCGTCGAGGTCGACGTCGCTGAAGACGACGGCGTACGAGCAGAGGGCCTTCTCGAGGACGAGCCCCGCCTGCGCGGTGGCGACGCGGAAGCGGCCGCGCCCGTCGCCGGCGAAGTACACGTCGGGAGCGCCGGCGTTGTAGCCCGCGCCGTTCTCCGCCTCGGGGCCCCACCCGATCTCGACGCCGTCGATGAGCTGGCGCGCTCCCCCGGCCGGAGGATTCGCGGGATCGAAGAGGCAGTAGTTGGCGACGTACAGGTCGAGGTCGCCGTCGCCGTCGGCGTCGCCGAACGCGGCTCCGGCACCCCAGAGGGCGGTCTCCTCGGTGGCGAGGCCGGCCTCGTCGGTGGCGTCCACGAAGCGGCCTCCTTCGTTGCGCAGGAAGACGTCCGGCCCGAAGCAGGCGAGGTAGATGTCGGGGTCGCCGTCGCCCTCGACGTCGGCCACGGTCACCGCGTTGACCCAGGCCGTGCAGTCGATCCCCGCGGCGGCGGTCGCGTCCGCGAAGCGCATGCCGCCGAGGTTGGCGTAGAGCCGGCTCGGCGCGTCGTGGACGAGCTCCAGGCGCGCGCCGTCGTCGTGGTACGACATGCGCGCGCCGTTGCCGACGAAGAGGTCGACGTCGCCGTCGCCGTCGTGGTCCAGCCAGGCCGCGCCCGAGCCGTTGCTCTCGGGGATGTACCAGCGGCGCGGGTCTCCGCAGACGACCGTGAGGTCGATCCCGGCCGCGGCGGCGACGTCGACGAACTCGAGCCGCGCCGGGGGCGCAGCTTCCGGCGCGGTCGGCCCCGAGCAGCCGCAAGGCGAGAGCGCGAGGAGCCCTGCGGTCCAGCGCGTCGGCATCGCGCGCAATCTAGCAGGGCGACCCGCGGCGGACTACACTGCGCTCGAGTTGGTCTCCGGGGGCGGCTGGGGGAACTCGGGCACCTTGGCCTTCGACCCCGAGGGGCGGTGGGACAGGAGCATCGTCATGCGCCGCCCGACCATCCTCGGCGGGCTCTCGACCTTGCTGATGTCGACCAGCGCCTCCGCCACCTTGCGCATCACCTCGAAGCCGTGCTCGGGGTGGGCCATCTGGCGGCCCCGGAAGATGCACACGACCTGGACCTTGTGGCCCGCCTCGAGGAAGCGCCTGCCGTTGTCGAGGCGGTAGGTGAGGTCGTGATCGTCGATCGCCGGACGAACCCGAAGCTCCTTCAGCTGCGAGGCGTGCTTCGGCCCCCCCTTCTTCTCCTTCTTGCGCTGCTGGTACTTGAACTTGCCGTAGTCCAGAATCCGGCAGACGGGCGGTTTCGCGTGCGGTGAAACTTCGACGAGGTCCAGGCTGGCCTCGTCGGCGCGTCTTCGGGCGTCCTTGGTGGGCACGATTCCGACCTGGTTGCCGTCCTGGTCGATCAACCGGACCTCGGGGACGCGAATGCGATGATTGACGCGGAAGTCTTGAACTGCCACTTAGCTCCTTTGGAACGGGTTCGGAGCTCCCACTCTCGCGGGAGCCCGCCGGGGTCGCGCGCGCCTCGGCCCGCGCCCCGCTTCGCGGGTCAGGATAGACCGGCTCCGGGATTCGCGCCAGTCGAGCGAATCCAGCGCGGGTCGCCCGTCGCCGAGCACGGGTCGGGGGAGCGCTCGCCGGAGGATCATTCGCCGCGCGAAGGCACCTGGGGCACCGGCGCCGGGCGCACGTGCACCTCGGCGAGCTGCTCCGCGCCGACCTCCGAAGGCGCCTCGCACATCAGGTCGTAGGCCGAGGTCGTCTTGGGGAAGGCCACGACGTCGCGGATCGAGTCCAGGCCCAGCGTGAGCATCACGAGGCGGTCCAGACCGAGGGCGAACCCGCCGTGCGGGGGCGCGCCGAAGGCGAGGGCGTCGAGCAGGAAGCCGAACTTGCGGCGCTGCTCGTCGGGCGCGATGCCGAGCAGCTCGAACACCCGCTGCTGGACGTCGCGGCGGTGGATCCGGATCGAGCCGGAGCCGAGCTCCACGCCGTTCAGGACGAGGTCGTAGGCGCGGCTGCAGAGCTCGGCGGTGGGTCCCGAGAGCTCCCAGTCCTCCGGCGCGGTGAACGGGTGGTGCAGCGACGCGTAGCGCTGAGCCTCGGCGTCCCACTCGAACATGGGGAAGTGGGTGACCCACAGGAAGTTCCAGGCGCCGGGAGCCGCCAGGGCGAGCTCGCGGCCCAGGTGCACGCGCAGGGCGCCGAGCGCGCGCCGGGTCGTGGCCTCGGGCCCGGCGACGAACAGGCACAGGTCCCCGCTCGCGGCCTCCATGCGCTGCATCAGAGCCTCGGCGCGCGCCCCCTCCTTGGCGAAGCGCGCCAGCGGACCGGCGCCGCCCCCCTCCGAGCCCGGGTCGGGACGCCACCACACCAGGCCCCCCGCCCCGTACTCCTTCACGACGGCCTCGAGGCGCGTCTCGACGTCCTTGCGCGAGAAGCGCGCGGCGCCGGGGACGCACAGCCCCATGACGCGGCCTCCGGCCTCGATGGCGCCGGTGAAGACGCGGAACTCGCTCTCGCGCGCCCACTCGGCCACGTCGACGAGCTCGAGGCCGAAGCGCGTGTCCGGCTTGTCGGTGCCGAAGCGCTCCAGCGCCTCGGACCAGCGCAGGCGCGGGAAGGGGAGCGGCAGCCGGATCCCCAGCGTGGCGCCGAAGGTGTCCTCGAGGACGCCCTCCCACACGCCGAGCACGTCCTCCTCCTCGACGAAGGACATCTCCATGTCGAGCTGGGTGAACTCCGGCTGGCGATCCGCGCGCTGGTCCTCGTCGCGGAAGCAGCGCGCGACCTGGAAGTAGCGGTCGAGGCCCGCGACCATGAGGAGCTGCTTGAAGAGCTGCGGAGACTGCGGGAGCGCGTACCACTTGCCGGGGTGCACCCGGCTCGGGACGAGGTAGTCGCGCGCGCCCTCGGGCGTCGCCTTCGTGAGGATCGGCGTCTCGACCTCGACGAAGTCCCGCGCGAGGAACGCGTTGCGCATCGCTCCGACGAAGCTCGAGCGGTGCACGAGGTGGGCCTGCATCGGCGCCCGCCTGAGGTCGAGGAAGCGGTAGCGCAGGCGCGTCTCGGTCGCGGTGTCGCAGTCGTCGGTGATCTCGAAGGGCGGCACCTTGGAGGAGTTCAGGCTCTGCACGCGCTCGACGCGCACCTCGATCTCGCCGGTCGCACGGGCGGGGTTGACTTGCCCGGGAGCGCGCGCCACGACCTCGCCCTGGACGGAGAGGACCTCCTCGGGGCCGAGCCTGACCTCGCCCGCCACGCTCTGGGAGAGGACGATCTGCGTGATGCCGTAGCGGTCGCGCAGGTCGACGAAGTAGATCCCGCCGTGGTCGCGCCGCGCCGCCACCCAGCCGTTGAGCGTCACCTTCCGGCCGACGTGGTCCCTGCGCAGCTCGCCACAGGTGTGCGAGCGGCGCCAGCCCCTACTGTCCGGCATGGGGAACGCTCTCGAATCGACGGCGGGTCATCGCGGAGGGGGCGGACACGTTAGCGCCCGCCTCCGATCAATGCCATTTCCGGGCGAGGTTTTGGCGCACGAGCGCGCGCCGCAGGGCGAACTCGGCACGGGCCACGTCGACGTCTCCGCCGCGCATCGCCAGGCGCTCCCGGGCGCGCTCGGCGGCGCCCGCCGCGCGCTCGACGTCGATGTCGGTCGGCGGCTCCGAGGCCTCGGTGACGACGCGCACGGTGTCGTCGCGCACTTCGGCGAAGCCGCCGGCGACGAAGACGCCCGTCGAGCCGCCGCCCTGCTGCTCGTACTCGAGCTCGCCGACGCCGAGCGCCACGACCATCGGCGCGTGCCGGCGCAGGATGCCCATCGACCCGTCCTGCGCCGGGATCCTGACGGCCGACACCTGCGTGTCGAGCACGATCTTCTCGGGCGTGATGATGCGCAGCGTGATCGAGTCCGCCATGCGTCTCAGCCCTCTTCCATCCGGCGCGCCTTCTCGGCGGCGGCCTCGACGCCCGCGACCATGTAGAAGGCGTCCTCCGGCAGGCCGTCGTGCGCCCCCTCGAGGATCTCGCCGAACGAGCGGACCGTATCCTCGCGCGGGACGAAGACGCCCGGCATCCCCGTGAACTGCTCGGCGACGAAGAAGGGCTGCGCGAGGAACTTTTGGATGCGGCGCGCGCGGTGCACCACGCGCTTGTCCTCGTCGGACAGCTCCTCGATCCCAAGGATCGCGATGATGTCCTTCAGGTCGGCGTAGCGCTGCAGCGTCTGCTGCACGCGGCGCGCGACCTGGTAGTGCTCCTCGCCCACGACCTGCGGGTCCAGCATGCGCGAGGTCGACTTGAGCGGGTCGACGGCCGGGTAGATGCCGAGCTCGGAGATCGCGCGGTCGAGGATGATCGTCGAGTCGAGGTGCGCGAACGTCGCCACGGGAGCCGGGTCGGTGATGTCGTCGGCCGGCACGTAGACGGCCTGCATCGACGTGACCGAGCCGTCCTTCGTCGACGTGATGCGCTCCTGCAGAGCGCCCATCTCCGACGCCATCGTGGGCTGGTAGCCCACCGCCGAGGGCATGCGGCCGAGCAGCGCGGAGACCTCCGAGCCGGCCTGCACGAAGCGGAAGATGTTGTCGACGAAGAGCAGCACGTCCTGGCCCTTCTCCTCGCGGAAGTACTCCGCCATCGTCAGGCCGGACAGGGCGACGCGCAGGCGCGCGCCGGGCGGCTCGTTCATCTGGCCGAAGACGAGCACGGCGTTGTCGATGACGCTCTGCGTCTGGCCGTCGGGGGTCTTGTACTGCGCCTCCGTCATCTCGAGCCAGAGGTCGTTGCCCTCGCGCGTGCGCTCGCCGACGCCGCAGAACACGCTGAAGCCGCCCTTCTCGACGGCCGTGATCCGGATCAGCTCCTGGATCAGCACGGTCTTGCCGACGCCCGCGCCGCCGAAGAGGCCGATCTTGCCGCCCTTGGCGAAGGGACAGAGCAGGTCGACGACCTTGATGCCGGTCTCGAACACCTCGGAGACGGCCTCCTGCTCCTCGAAGGACGGCGCGGGCCGGTGGATGGGCCACTCCTCGCCGCCCGGCAGGTCGCCGCGCGTGACGGTGTCGAGCGGCTTGCCGAGCAGGTTGAAGATCCGCCCCTTGGTGCGCTCGCCCACGGGGACGGCGATCGGCTGCCCGGTGTCGACCGCCACCATCCCGCGCCGGCAGCCGTCGGTCGAGGACATCGCCACGCAGCGCACGACGTCGTTGCCCAGGTGCTGGGCGACCTCGAGCGTCAGCTCGATCTCCCGCGCGGCGTCCGTGACCGTCAGCGCGTTGTAGATGGCGGGGAGCTTGCCCGGCTCGAAGCGCACGTCGACGACCGGACCGAAGATCTGGGCGATGGAACCAACGTTGCTTGTCATGGGATCGGTGAGAGAGGGGTCTTGCGTCCGGATCGCGGCCTACTTGAGCGCCTCGACGCCGCCGACGATGTCGAGCAGGTCCCTGGTGATGCCCTCCTGGCGCTTGCGATTGTAGACGCCGCGCAGGGCCTTGATCATGTCGGTCGCTGCGTCGGTCGCGTTCTTCATCGCCAAGCGCCGGCTGGCGTACTCGGAGGTGAGGGACTCGAGGAGCGCGTTGTAGGCGCGGACCTCGAGGTAGCGCGGGACGAGCTGCTCGAAGATCGTCCGGGGGTCGGGCTCGAGGATCACGTCCCCGGCGCCGGCCGACTTCTCGGCGCCGAGCGCGGCGGCCTCGATCGGCAGGAACTGGGTGAACTGGGGCACGTACCTGGCCATCGACTCGAAGCGCGTCGAGAGCAGCCACACGTCGGCGTACGCGCCGGACAGGAACTCCCTCACGAGCACCCGCGCGCCGATCGCCGCGCTGCGGTAGTCGATCTTCTCGAGCGGCGGGTCCTGCACGACACGCTCGACGCGGTAGCCGCGCCTGAGCATGTACTGGAACGCCTTGCGGCCGTACACGAGGTAGCGCACGTCCGCCTCCGGGCGCGCGGCACGCCAGGCCTCGAGCGCGCGGAAGACGTTCGAGTTGTAGGGGCCGCACAGCCCGCGGTCGGACGAGACGACGACCGCGAGCGTGGCCAGCCCCGGGCCGCGCCGGAAGAGCGGCAGGCCCTCCACGTCCTCCCCGAGCACGCCCGCCAGGCGGCCCACGAGGCCCGCGATCTCCTGCGCGTACGGGCGCGAGCCGACCGCACGGTCCTGGAAGCGACGCAGCTTCGTCGTCGCCACCATCTCCATGGCGCGCGTGATCTGCTTGATGCTGCCGACGGACCGGATCCGCTGGCGCAGCTCCTTGATGCTCGCCATGGGGTCAGCCCGCCGTGACCTGCTTCTTCGCGACCGCGATCGCGCTGCGCAGCGTGTCCTTGGCCTCGTCCGGGATGTCCTTCTGCGCCCCGCGGATCGCGTCGGCGACCTCGGGGTGCGCGTCGGTCATGAGCTCGAGGAAGGCGCGCTCGAACTCCGCCACCTTCGCGACGGGCAGGTCGTCGAGCGCGCCCGAGGTGCCGGCGAAGACGAGCATGACCTGTTCCTCGACTCGCATCGGCTCGTACTGCGGCTGCTTGAGCAGCTCGACCAGGCGCTCGCCGCGCGTCAGCTTGGCCTGCGTGGCCTTGTCGAGGTCGGAGCCGAACTGGGCGAACGCCTGGAGCTCGCGGTACTGCGCCAGGTCGAGGCGCAGGCTGCCGGCGTTCTTCTTCATCGGCGGGATCTGCGCCGCGCCGCCGACGCGCGACACGGAGATGCCCGCGTTCACGGCCGGTCGGACGCCCGAGTTGAACAGGTTCGACTCGAGGAAGATCTGCCCGTCGGTGATCGAGATGACGTTCGTCGGGATGTAGGCGGAGACGTCGCCCTCCTGGGTCTCCACGACCGGCAGCGCGGTCAGGGAGCCCCCGCCCTTCGCGTAGCGCGGGTTGATGTTCGGCGCGTCGTCGGACAGCTTGGCCGCGCGCTCGAGCAGGCGGCTGTGCAGGTTGAAGACGTCGCCCGGGAACGCCTCGCGCCCGGGCGGCCGGCGCAGGAGCAGCATCACCTGGCGGTACGCCAGCGCCTGCTTGTACAGGTCGTCGTACATGATGACGACGTGCCGGCCCTCGTCCCGGAAGCGCTCGCCCATCGCGCAGCCGGCGTAGGCCGCCATGTACTGCATCGACGCCTCGTCGATCGCCGAGGCCGAGACGACGATCGAGTACGCCATCGCGCCCTCCGCCTCGAGCCGGCGCACGACGTCGACGACAGTGGACTGCTTCTGGCCCATCGCGACGTAGATGCAGATCACCTGCCGGGGATTGGCGGGGTCGCCGCCCCCCGTGTTGCGCTGCGAGAGGATCGTGTCGATCAGGAGCGCCGACTTGCCCGTCTGCCGGTCGCCGATGACGAGCTCGCGCTGCCCGCGGCCGATCGGGATCATCGCGTCGATCGCCTTGATCCCCGTCTGCAGGGGCTCCTTCACCGGCTGGCGCTCGACCACCGAGGGCGCCTGCTGCTCGATGGGCCGGTAGTCCTCCTCCGTCAGGCCCAGCGGACCCTTGCCGTCGACGGGATCGCCGAGCGCGTTGACGACGCGGCCGAGGAGCTTCGCGCCCGTCGGCACCGAGATGATGCGGCCGCTGGTGCGCACCGTGTCCCCCTCCTTGACCTTGGTGGCCGAGCCCAAGAGCACGCAGCCGACGTTGTCCTCCTCGAGGCTGAGCGCGACGCCGCGGATGCCGCCCGGGAACTCGAGCAGCTCGCTCATCATGCAGTCGTCCAGGCCGTGGACGCGCGCCACGCCGTCCCCGACGGACAGCACGGTCCCGACGCTCTGCATCCGGCTGTCGCCCTGGTAGGACTCGATCTCCTTCTCGAGGATCGAGGTGACTTCTGCGGGTCGAAGGTCCATGTCGGTTGGCTCGTGGTGGTCAGGAGGAAGGGCGGTCTCAGGCCGTCGCGCTGGGCAGCGGGGCGTCCAGCATCCGGCGCCGGAGACCCTCCAGCCGGCCGGCGACGGAGTAGTCGAGCATGCGGCTGCCGGCGTACACGCGCACGCCCGAGACGAGGTCGGGGTCGACCTCGGCCGTCAGCAGCAGCTCCTTGCCGAGGAGCTTGCCGACGGACTGCGCGATGCGCGCCACGTCCGCGGGGTCGAGCGGCCGCGCCGCCTCGACGCGGCCCTCGACGGCGCCGCGCTCCTCGAGCAAGCGGTGCTTGAACGCCTCGCTCAGCCCGAGCAGCACCTCCTCGCGCCGGCGGTCGAGGAGCAGGTTGACGAAGTTGGCGGTGAGAGGATGGAGCGAGGACAGCAGCGGCGCGAGCTTGCGGCGCCGCTCCTCGAGCGGCTGCGCGACGCCGAACAGGAACTGCCGCACCGCGGCGCTCCGCAGCTCGCGGCCGATCCGCTCGACGTCGCGGCGCACGTCGTCGAGCGCGCCGCGGCGCCGCGCGAGCTGGAACAGCGCTCCGGCCCAGCGGGTCGTGACCGGGTCGACGCTCACGCCCGCGCCTCTCCGGCCCCGGAGACCAGCTCGGAGACCAGGCGCCGGTCGTCCTCGCCGCCCACGTTGCGGCCGAGCACGCGGCTGGCGGCGTGCAGACTCAGGTCGACCACCTCCTTGCGGATCGCCGTGAGCGCCTTGTCCTGCTCCGCCCGGATGGCGCTGCGCGCGCCCTCGATCATCGCGTCCGCCTCCTTCTTGGCGGTGTCGACGATATCGCGCTCGCGCGCCTCGGCGCGCTCGCGCGCCGAGGCCACGATCTTGGCGGCTTCCGCCTGGGCCACGCCCAGGGCCACCTCGACCGCCGCGCGGGACTTCTCCGCCTCCTGGCTCGCCCGCTCGGCCGCGAAGATCGCCTCGGCCGCGCGGGCGTCGCGCTCGGCCATCGCCGTCGCGATCTTGCCGAAGACCATCTTCCACATCGGGTAGATGGCGAGCGCGAAGATGATCAGGGTCCAGAGGAAGCTGCCGGCCCCGCCCACGTCGAGCGGGTTGAACCCGCCCTCGGCGATCAGCGCCACGAAAGGGACTGCGTGCATGCTCGTGCCTGGGGGTCTCGGTGGGCGCGCTGGCGCGGGAGGCGAGCTCGCGCGCCGCGCCCTCGGGGGATCAGAGGATGAGGATCAGCAGGGTCACGACGACGGCGAACAGGGCCACGCCCTCGATCAGGGCCGCCAGGATCAGCGAGCCGCCGCTGATGTCCTTGGCCGCTTCCGGCTGGCGCGCGATGCCTTCGTTCGCGGCCGCACCGATCTTGCCGATGCCGATGCCGGCGCCGACGGCGACGATCCCCGCGCCGATCCCCGCACCCATGCGGGCGATGTCGATGACCTGGTCTTGGGCGATGTACATGTCTCGCGTTCCTGTCCGCCCCGTTGCGGGGCGGCTCCTGGGGGTTGGGTGGTAGGGATGCGTTCACGGACTCCCGAGCGCGACGCCGGTACCGGCCGTCAATGCCCGGGGTGGATGGACATGTTCACGAACAGGATCGAGAGCTGCGTGAAGATGTACGCCTGCAGCACGGCGACGAAGCCCTCGATGATCATGATGAAGACGGCGAAGCCCACGGCGACCGGCGCGATCGAGAGGCTCTTCAGGGCGCTGAAGTCGTTCCCTGCGAAGAAGAAGATCAGGCCCATGAAGGACAGGACGACCATGTGGCCTCCCGTCATGTTCGCGAAGAGACGGATCAGGAGCGCGAAGGGCTTCACGAGGACCCCGATGACCTCGACCAGGAACATGAGCGGCCACAGCCACGCGGGGACGTGCGGCACGAGGTTCTTCCAGTAGGCGAGCGGCCCCTGGACCGACATGCCGCAGCCCAGCATGGTCAGCAGGGTGACGAGGGCCAGCGCGGCCGTGACGTACGGGCTCGCGGTGGCCGTGGCGGCCCCCGGCACCAGGCCGAGGAGGTTCATGAACAGGACGAACCAGAAGATCGAGAGGAACAGCGGCAGGAAGCGCGCGCCGAGGTCCTTGCCCATCTTCGCGTAGACCATCTCGTCCCGGATGGCGACGCAGAAGCCCGCCAGCGTGCGCGTGAGCGCGTCGCCCCGGCCGCTGCGCAGGTAGCTCGGTACGCCCGAGAAGGCGATGAAGACGAGCAGCACCGCCGCGATCTGGAAGAGCTGCAGGTTCGTCATCACGAGCTGCGCGCCGTCGTGCCGCGGATCGCCGTCGAAGAAGCCGAACACCCCGGGGAGCGGCAGCGCGACCAGCGGCGGGGCCCCTTCGTGCGCGCCCCCCGCGTGCTCTCCCTCTCCGGGCTCGCCGTGCGAGCGCGCCTCCGATCCCTCGCCCGCGTCGCTCTCGGCGTGGTCCCCGGCCTGGCCCGCGACGAGCTTCGCGGGCATCAGGTGCATGTACAACGCCATGAACGCCTGGTCGTTCGTGGCCGGGTGGTGCTCGGCGAACTTCCAGGTCAGGCCGCACGCGCCGGCGACGACCAAGAGCATCAGGATCGGGCGGAGCAGGGTCAAAGCGCGGTCTCCTGCCGAATGGCCAGGCGGTTCTCGAGCGCCCCCCCCACGAGCGACAGGTAGGCGGCGACGGCGTAGGTGAACAGGAACGCGCGCCAGTCCGCGAGGTTGCCGAGGGCGGCGACGAAGCGCAGAGCGAGCGTCCCCGCGGCGAGGCCGAGCAGCTTCAAGAGGAAGCTGAAGACCGACGCGTAGAGGACCTTGCGCGGCTCCGCCACCAGGGAGCGCTGCCACAGGAACCCGACCAGGCCGATCGACGCCCCGAGCAGGTACCCGGCCACGACGCCCGTGCCCACGCGCCCTCCCAGCCCGGCCGCCACGAGGGCGGCCAGCGCGAGACCGACGAGCGTTCCGAGGCTGGTACGGGACATTTCAGGACTGTGGAGGACCCTTGTGGGCGAAGCGGTCGGGGTAGACCTTCCTCGCCATCGAGTAGGTCGCACCCAGAAAGCCCAGGAGCACTCCCGAGATCAGGAACAGCGGCAGCGTCCCGAGCCAGCGGTCGAGCCAGTAGCCGCCGTACGCGAACACGCCGAGAGTCGCCGCGAAGGTGAGCCCCATTCCGGAGAGGCGCGCGAGCTCGGCGCCGCGCGCCGGAGACTCGGTCCGGGCGCGCTCGTGCGGTTCGTGCGGGGCGGCGGGCGTTACCACCGAAGGAAGCTCCGTTCTGAGGGAGCGTGGGCCGGGTTTCCAAAGTGCCGTCGCGGCGCGAGTCCTCTCCTCGAGACCCGGTGTCGCTGCGGCCGTTTTGGGTGAAACAATCTAGATCGGTAGGGGGTCGCGTCAACCCGGAGCGAGGAAAAAGGCACGCGTCCGTGGAATCCGGTGCGTCAACCTGTCGCAGCCCGGCCGGCCCTCGACGGGGGCACGTCGGCCGATAGAATGCCGCGCTCGTTTCGGAGCGCAGCCGCTGCGCGACCCGTCCCTGCCGGAGACTTCGACCGTGGAACGAACGCTGGTGCTCCTCAAGCCCGACGCCGTCCAGCGCGGCCTCGTGGGCCGGATCCTCGCCCGCTTCGAGGAAAAGGGCCTGAAGCTCGTCGGGATGAAGCTGCGCGTCTTCCCCGAGGAGCTCCTGCGCCGCCACTACGAGGTGCACGTGAAGCGCCCGTTCTTCGAGGGCCTGGTGCGCTACATGAGCTCGGGACCGGTGGTCGCGGTCGCCCTCGAGGGCAAGGACGCGATCGCCGTGGCGCGCAGGATGATCGGCGCGACGAACTGCGCCGAGGCGGCGCCCGGAACGATCCGCGGCGACCTCGGCATGTCCTTCTCGAACAACCTCGTCCACGGGTCGGACGGCCCGGAGAGCTCCGCGACCGAGCTCGCCCTCTGGTTCGCGGACGAGGGGGAGCTCGCCGAGTGGACGCCGACCCTCGAGCCCTGGGTCTACAACGTGGAGGAAGAGCTCGCCTGAGGCCGAGCACCCTGCACCTCAGCGCCCGTCACATCGGAGAGCTGGTCGACGAGCTCGCGCCGCTCCTCCGGCGCGCGAGCGTGCGCGACGTGCAGGCCCTGCCCCCGCGCGACCTGCTCCTCGTGCTCGAGCCCGAGAAGGCGGGCGGCATCCTGCGCCTGCGCCTCTCGACCAACCCGGACGCGTGCCGGCTGCACCTGCAGCACGGGCGCGTGCGCTCGCACGCGGGCCCGCCCGGCCCGTTCTACCGGCACCTCGCCGAGCGGCTCGCGGGCGCGCGGCTCACGCACCTCGAGCAGGTCGGCGGCGACCGCATCGTGCGCCTCGGGTTCCGCACCGAAGGCGGCGCTCGGGCGCTCGTCGCCGAGCTCGTCGGCCGGCACGCGAACCTCGTCAGCCTCGACTCCGAGGAGCGCGTCGCCGCGGTGCTCGTCGCCGCCGCGGCGCGCAAGGGCGGCGCACGCCTGGCGATCGGCGAGCGCTGGCGCGCGCCCGGAAAGGGGGCGAGCGGCCCGGTTGGCGACGCGGGACCCGCGCTCGCCGCGGCGTTCCCGGAGCCGCCGGAGGCTCCGCGGGCTTCTCCCACTCCCACCGAGCGCACTTCCGCGCCGCTCTCGTGGCGCGTCGAGGCGAGCCTGGGCGCGCGCGCCGAGGATCTGCGCGCGGAGGAGGAGCGCGCCTCGCTCGCGGCGCGCGTCGCGCGCAAGCTCGCGAGCGCGCGCGCGCGGCTCTCGGGCCTCGAGCGGCGAGCCGAAGCGGCGGCGGGCGCCGAGCGCGTGCGCCAGGATGGCGAGCTGCTCAAGGCGAGCCTGCGCGAGGTGCGCCGCGGGATGGAGGGGATCGAGGTCGCCGACTGGTTCGGCGAGGGCGGCGCGCGGCGGCGGATCGAGCTCGACCCGGGGCTCGCGCCGCGCGAGAACGTCGAGCGCCTCTTCGATCGCTACCGCAAGCTCGTGCGGGCGGCGTCGAGCGTCGTCGAGGAAGAGGAGCGGGCCCGCGCGCGCCTCGCCGACCTCGAGGAGCTGGCGCGCGAGGCGCAGGCGACTCCCGACCCGGCCGCGCTCGAGGCGGCCGCGGTCGAGCGCGGGCTCCTCGAGCAGCGCCAGGAGGCCGACGAGCGCCGCCGCAAGCCCGCGCCGGCGCGCCTGCCCTACCGCTCCTTCCGCGGCTCGCGCGGCTCCGAGATCCGCGTCGGGCGCAGCGCGCGGGACAACGACGGCCTGACCTTCCGCCATTCGCGCGGCGGGGACCTGTGGCTGCACACGGCCGACGCGCCCGGAAGCCACGTGGTCCTCTGCATCGGCAAGGGCGCGAGCGCCGACGACGAGGAGGTGCTCGACGCCGCCCACCTGGCGATCCACTTCTCGCCGCTGCGGGGCGCGCAGCGCGCCGCGGTCCACGCGGCGCCGCGCAAGCTCGTCCACAAGCCCAGGGGCGCGAAGCCGGGCCTGGTGACGCTGTCCGGGGGACGGATCCTCGAGGTCCGCGTGCAACAAGCGCGCCTCGATCGACTACTGCGCTCCGGCCTCGGCTAGCCTCGGTCAGCCGGCGAGCCCTGACCGAACGGTCGCCGTCCGGCCCCCAAGGAGGCTATCTTGATGGGTCGCTCCAGGATCCCCATGCGCTCAACGTCCGCCCGGATCGCCGCCTGCCTGCTCTCGATCCCGCTGATCGCCTGCAGCTCGAACAAGCCGCGCGAGATGTCCGACGAGGACAAGATCGAGTACTACTACGGCAACGCGCTCAACTACTACGAGCTCGGCGAGCTGGATCGCGCCGAGGACCAGATCTGGCGCGGGTTCGAGATCGACTCGCGCGAGAAGCGCCTCAACCTGCTCTACGGCTGGGTCCTGCAGCGCCGCGGCAAGCCGGAGGACGTGCGGCGCGCGGAGCAGGTCTTCCGCCGGCTCCTCGACCACAAGGACTACCGCGTGACGCTCGGTCTGGCGGTCGCGCTCGAGCGCAAGGGCGTGCTCTACGACAAGGCCGCGCGGGACGTCGCCAGCGGGAAGCTCCGCGTGGAGGGCGGCGACCCGCAGGCGCGGGCGCGCGAGCTCGCCGAGCTGGCGGTCGACGCGTGGAACGAGGCCGTGACGTTCTTCGAGAAGACGCTCGCGGCGAGCGAGGACGAGCGCGACGCGCTGAGCGGGCTGACCCGGGTGCAGGCCCTGCTCGGCAACGCGGAGCGGAGCCTCGCCGCCAACGACCGGCTGATCGAGCTCATCGAGGCGAAGAAGCAATTCCTCCAGCGCCAGCTCGACCGCGAGGACATCCGTGCGCCGGACGAGGAGCGCTTCCGCGCGGCGCTGCGCGAGGAGGTCGCGCTCGAGGTCGGGGCGCGCCTGCACGCGGCGACGCTCCTGCGCCGCACGGGCGACAACGAGAAGGCCGCCGAGCACCTCGGCGCCGTGATCGAGCTGCAGCCGGACCTGGCGGAGGCGCACAGCCGCCTGGCCCAGGTGCTGTTCGACCTGGGCCGTCACGAGCGCGCGATCTACGAGATCGACCGCTACCTGCGGCTGTCGACCGACACGTCCTTCGACGACCCGAGCATCCGGCAGGCGTACGACCTGCGGTCGCGCGCCGAGGCGGCCCTCGCCTCGGCCAGCGGGGTCTGAGCGCGCAGCGCCGCGCCGGATCGGATTGCCGCCGCGCCGCGCGCGGATTCACCGGGGATTCATCGCGGGTCCCGTCCGCGTTCGCCCCGGGGCGGTATCGTATCCGCTCGCCGAATCCACGACGAGAAGGCAACGAGGAGGACCCCCCCATGTGGAAAGCGGAGTGGAAAGTGGAACGAGCGATCCTTGCCGCGGCGCTCGCCTGCGCGGTAGGAACGAGCACGGCCGCGGCCCTGCCCGTCACGGGCGGAGGAGGCGTGGCCATCAACGAGATCCGCATCGATCAGACCGGCGCTGACAACGACGAGTACTTCGAGCTGTCGGGCACGCCAGGCTCGCTCGACGGCCTGACGTACCTCGTGATCGGGGACGGCACCGGCGGCAGCGGGGTCATCGAGAGCGTCACGGACCTGACCGGGAGCTCGATCGGCGCCAGCGGCTACTTCGTGGCCGCCGAGTCGACCTTCACGCTGGGCGTCGCGGACCTGACCACGAGCCTCAACTTCGAGAACAGCGACAACGTCACGCACCTGCTCGTCTCGGGCTTCACGGGCGCGGACGGCGACGACCTCGACACCGACGACGACGGCACGCTCGACGCGACGCCGTGGACCGCGATCGTCGACTGCATCGCGCTGCTCCAGGACCCCGCGAGCGGCGACCTCGTCTACTGCGCGGACACGGTCGGCCCGGACGGCACCTTCGTCCCCGGCCACGCCAAGCGCTGTCCCGACACGAGCGGCTCGTTCGCCATCGGAGCGTTCGACCTCGTCGACGACACGCCCGGGGCGACCAACGACTGCACGACCCCGCCGGTCGCGGCCGTGATCAACGAGATCCGCATCGACCAGACGGGCGCCGACAACGACGAGTACTTCGAGCTCTCCGGCGCGGGCTCCCTGGACGGCGCCACGTACCTCGTCATCGGCGACGGCATTGGCGGGAGCGGCGTGATCGAGAGCGTGACCGACCTCACGGGTCTCTCCTTCACCACGGGTTACTTCGTGGCCGCCGAGTCGACCTTCACGCTGGGGGTCGCGGACCTGACGACGACGCTCAACTTCGAGAACGGCGACAACGTCACGCACCTGCTCGTGATGGACTTCACGGGCCTGGACGGCGACGACCTCGATGTCGACGACGACGGCGTCCTCGACGTGACGCCGTGGTCGGCGATCGTCGACTGCATCGCGCTGCTCCAGGACCCCGCGAGCGGCGACTTCGTCTACTGCGCGGACACCGTCGGCCCCGACGGGACCTTCGTCCCGGGGCACGCCAAGCGCTGCGACGACACGTCCGGGCCGTTCGTGGTCGGGATGTTCGACCTCGTCGACGACACGCCCGGGGCGACGAACGACTGCGCGCCGCCGCCGCCCGACGTCGTGATCAACGAGATCCGCACCGACAACGTCGGCACCGACGTCGACGAGTACTTCGAGCTCTCCGGCTCGGGGTCGCTCGACACGATGTGGTACGTCGTGATCGGCGACGGCACGGGTGGCAGCGGCGTCGTCGAGAACGCGACCGACCTCACGGGCTTCTCGATCGACTCCGGCGGGTACTTCCTGGCGGCCGAGCCGACCTTCACGTTCCCCGTGACTCCCGACCTCGTGGCGGATCTCAACTTCGAGAACTCCGACAACGTCACGCACATGCTGGTGACGAGCTTCACCGGCCTGGTCGGCGACGACCTGGACGCCGACGACGACGGGGTCCTCGACGTCGCGCCGTGGGACTCGGTGCTCGACTGCATCGCGCTCCTGATCGACCCCGCCGGCGGCGACCTCGTCTACTGCGCGGACACGGTCGGTCCGGACGGCGCGTTCGCTCCGGGCCACGCCAAGCGCTGCGACGACACGACGGGGCCGTTCGTGGTCGGCGACTTCGACTACGTCGACGACACGCCGCGCGCGGTCAACGACTGCAGCATCATCCCGCCGAAGGTCGCGATCAACGAGATCCGCATCGACCAGACCAGCGACGACAACGACGAGTACTTCGAGCTCTCGGGCACCGCGGGCGACTCGCTCGACGGGCTGGCCTACGTCGTCATCGGCGACGACAGCGTCAGCGGCGGCGTCATCGAGAGCGTCACGGACTTGACCGGCCTCACGATCCCGGCCGGCGGCTACTTCCTCGCGGCGGAGGCGACGTTCACCTTCCCGGTGACGCCGGACCTCGTCACCGACATGAACTTCGAGAACTCGGACAACGTCACGCATCTCCTGGTCCTCGGATTCACCGGGATGCTGGGCGACGACCTCGACGCCGACGACGACGGAATCCCCGAGGTCACCCCCTGGGACGAGGTCATCGACTGCATCGCCCTGGTCGAGGAGGTCGGCGCGGGAGACCCGATCTACTGCGCCGAGACCGTCGGCCCGGACGGGACGTTCGTGCCGGGGCACGCCAAGCGCTGCGCCGACACCAGCGGCCCGTTCGTGGTCGGGATGTTCGAGCTGACCGACGACACGCCGCGCGCGAGCAACAGCTGCGACGGGTCGTTCGAGAGCTACTGCGTCGCCTTCCCGAACTCCGTCAGCGCCGACGGCGCCAGGATGGACTTCATGGGCACGCCCAGCATCTCGGCCGGCGACTCGGTCCTGGTCTGCAACGACGTCCCCGACGAGTTCGGCCTGTTCTTCTTCGGCAGCTCGCCCGACCTCGTGTTCCCCTTCGGCAACGGCGTCCTCTGCGTCGGCGCGCCGATCGTGCGGCTCAACCCGCCCGTGCTGCCCGCGGGGCACACCATCCAGCGGGCGCTCGACTTCACCGGCACCGGGCCGGAGTCGATCATCGTGGCCGGCAACTGGTACTTCCAGTTCTGGTACCGCGACCCCTTCCAGGGGGCCGGGTTCAACACTTCCGACGGCCTGCACGTGGTCTACGTCCCCTAGCGGGCCACTTCCCCCCGAGCGTGCGCCGGAGCCCGGTCCCGGACCGGGCTCCTTTCTTCGCACCGCCGCGGGGTTGACGGCCCACCGGGCCTCGTGCATAATCCTGCGCTTCGAAAGCATAAGAATGCCCGAAGCCCGCGAATCCCGCCGCCGCGCCATCGTCGACCTGCTCGGCGCGACGGCCGTCCGCAGCCAGGCCCAGCTCCAGGAGCTCCTGGCGCGGCGCGGGCACGACGCGAACCAGGCGACGCTCTCGCGCGACCTGCGCGACCTCGGCGTCGCCAAGGGACCGCGCGGCTACGCGCTCGCGGAGAGCTACGCGCTCGCGGAGAACGGCACCCCGGCCGACCCCGCGGCCGGGCTGGCGCGGGCGCTCGGCACCTGGCTCGTGAGCGCAGCGAGCGCCCAGCACACCGTCGTCCTGAGAACGCCGCCCGGCGGGGCGCAGCCGCTCGCCCTGGCGCTCGACCGGGCGCATCTCGACGGGGTGCTCGGAACGGTGGCCGGCGACGACACGATCCTCGTCGTCTGCCCCACTCCCGCGCGCGCCAGGCGCCTCGCGCGCGAGGTCGAGAGGCTGCGCCGATGATGCCGCCCATGGCCAAGCGCGTCGCCCTCGTGGGCGCCTCCGGCTACGCGGGGCGCGAGCTGGACCGCCTGCTCGGCGCGCATCCGGGAATCGAGGTCGCGGCGCGCACGAGCGCGCGCGCGGACCGCACGCCGAGCCCGGGCGGGCACGAGTGCGAGCCGCCGATCGAGCCCTTCGACCCGGCCGTCCTCGAGGGCCTCGACGGGGTCTTCCTGTGCACGCCGTCCGGCGTCGCGATGGAGCTCGCCCCGCTCGCGCTCGAGGCGGGCTGCCGGGTCGTCGACCTCTCGGCCGACTTTCGCTTCGCGGACGCGGCGCGCTACGAGCGCGCGTACGGCGCCGAGCACGCGGCGCGCGCGCTGTGCGCCGAGGCGGTCTACGGGCTGACCGAGCACGCCCGCGAGGACCTGCGTGACGCGCGCCTGGTCGCGAACCCCGGCTGCTATCCGACCGCGGTCCTCCTGGGGATCCTGCCGCTGCTCGAGGCCGGCCTCGTCGAGCGCTCCGCGCCGATCGTCGCCGACTGCAAGAGCGGCGTCTCCGGCGCCGGCAAGGCGCCGAGCGAGCGCACCGTCTACGGGGCGGTGCACGAGAACGCATGCGCCTACGCCGTCGGCCAGCACCGCCACGCGCCCGAGATCTGGGAGCACGCCGGGACCGAGCGGATCGTCTTCGTCCCTCATCTCCTGCCGGCCTTCCGCGGCATCCTCGCGACGCTGTACTTTACGCCGGCGGACGGAGCGGACGCGGGCGCGGCGCTCGGAGTGCTGCTCGAGGCGTACGGCGGCGAGCCGTTCGTGCGCGTGCTGCGCGAGAGCCTGCCCGACCTCGCGCACGTCCAGCGCACGAACCAGTGCCACCTCGCGGTGCGCGCGGCCTACGGCCAGGTCGTCGTCCTCGCGGCGATCGACAACCTCGTCAAGGGCGCGGCCGGCCAGGCGCTGCAGAACATGAACCTCGCCCTCGGCCTCGAGGAGACGGCGGGCCTCGCATGAGGCTGCTCGTCAAGATCGGCGGCGCGCCGCTCGAGGAGCGCGCGGCGCGCGAGCACTTCGCCGCCGCGGTGCGCTCGGCGCTCGCGCAGGGCCACGAGCTCGTGCTCGTCCACGGCGGCGGCAACCAGGTGCGCCGGCTGTGCCGCGGCCTGGGGATCGAGGACCGCTACGAAGGCGGCCTGCGCGTGACCGACGAGCCGACGGCCGAGGTCGTCGTCGCCGTCCTCGGCGGTCAGGTCAACCGCGTGCTCGTCGCCGAGCTCGTCGCCGGCGGGACTCCCGCGGTCGGCCTCACCGGGGCGGACGGCGGGCTCTTCAGCGCGTCCAAGCTCGTGCTCGAGGGCCGCGACCTCGGGTACGTCGGCGAGGTCGACACCGTCGACCCGCGGCCGGTCGAGCACCTGCTCGCGGGCGGCTTCGTACCGGTCGTCGCCACCGTCGCGCCGCTCGCGCCCGGGCGAGCGGGTGCGCGCGCGCACCTGTACAACATCAACGCGGACCAGGCCGCAGCCGCGCTCGCCTGGCGGCTCGGCGCGGACGCGCTGCTCTTCCTGAGCGACGTGCCCGGCGTGCTCGACGCCGAGGGCCAGCTCCTCGCGGAGATCGATCCCGAGCGGCTCGCCCGGCTCGAGAGCACGGGCGCCGTGCGCGCGGGCATGCTCCCCAAGCTCGACGCCGCGTTCCGCGCCGCGCGCGCGAAGCCGGACGCCCTGGTGAAGATCGCCGCTGCGGCGCGCGCCGATCCGATCGTCGCCGCGCTGGACGGCGGGCCGGGAACCCGCATCCGCGCCGCTCGTCGCGCCAACCCGCCGGCGCCCGCCGGCCCCGCACCGAGGAAGACATGAAGGACTTTCACACGCTGCCGGACAAGGACCTCGTCAGCGTCGCCCAGCTCGCGCCGGGCGATATCAAAGAGATCCACGACCTCGCGGCCCGGTTCAAGGCCGAGCCCCGCGCGGGCGCGGGCTTGCTCGCCGGCAAGCGCCTCGCGATGGTCTTCGAGAAGGAGAGCCTGCGCACGCGCTTCACCTTCGACGTGGGGATCCAGGACCTCGGCGGGAGCGCGGTCTTCCTCGACCATCGCTACGCGCGCCTGGGGTCGCGCGAGTCGGTACGCGACATGGCCAAGAACCTCGAGCGCTGGGTGCACGGGATCGTCGCGCGGACCTACAAGCACCGCGCCGTCCTCGAGCTGGCCGAGCACGCGTCGGTGCCGGTGATCAACGGCCTGACCGACTTCCTGCACCCCTGCCAGGCGCTGACGGACTTCTTCACCCTGCGCGAGAGGTGGGGCGAGGTCACGGGCAAGAAGCTGGTCTTCGTCGGCGACGGCAACAACACCTGCCACTCGCTCCTCTACGCGGGCGCCAAGCTCGGCGTGCACGTCACCGTCTGCACGCCCGAGGGCTACGAGCCGAACGCGAAGGTCGTCAGCGATGCGATGCACTCGGCGCGCGAGACGGGGGCGGAGATCCGGATCCTGAACGACCCCCTGGAGGCCGTTCCGGACGCGGACGTCGTCTACACCGACGTCTGGGCCAGCATGGGCCAGGAGGACGAGGTCGAGGAGCGCGCCGGCACGTTCGCGGGCTTCCAGGTCGACGAGGCGCTGATGGCGCTCACCAGCGACGCCCTCTTCCTGCACTGCCTGCCGGCCCACCGCGGCCAGGAGGTCTCGGCGGGCGTGATGGACGGCCCGCGCTCGATCGTCTTCGACAACGCCGAGAACCGGCTGCACGTGCAGAAGGCGATCCTGGCGATGCTGATGTGCCGCGAGCCGGCGGAGGTGAGTGCGTGACCGAGAAGGTCGTCCTCGCCTACTCGGGCGGGCTGGACACGTCGATCCTCATCCCCTGGCTCGCCGAGAACCGCGGCTTCGAGGTGCACTGCCTGGCGGGCGACGTCGGGCAGGGCGCGGAGGAGCTCGAGGGCCTCGAGGCGAAGGCGCTCGCCTCGGGCGCGGCGTCGTGCCGCGTCGTCGACCTCCAGCGCACGTTCCTGGAGGAGACCGTCTGGCCGACCCTGCGCGCGCTCGCGGTGTACGAGGGCCGCTACCTCCTCGGGACGAGCCTCGCGCGGCCGGTCCTCGCGCGTGCCCAGGTCGAGTACGCGCGCGAGGTCGGGGCGCACGCCCTGGCCCACGGCTGCACCGGCAAGGGCAACGACCAGGTGCGCTTCGAGCTCTGCTACGCCGCCTTCGCGCCGGGCCTCGAGGTCGTCGCGCCCTGGCGCCACTGGGAGATCAGGAGCCGCGAGGACGCGCTCGACTACGCCGCGCGGCACGGAATCGCGGTCGCCGCGACCAAGCAGAAGATCTACTCGCGCGACCGCAACCTGTGGCACGTCTCGCACGAGGGTGGAGCGCTCGAGGACCCTGGCAAGGCGCCGCCCGACGACGTGTGGATGCTGACGCGCGCGCCCGAGGACGCGCCCGCCGAGGCCGCGCGCATCCGTGTGGAGTTCGAGGGCGCCGTCCCGGTCGCGCTGGACGGCGAGAGGCTGGACCCGGTCGCGCTCGTCGAGTGCCTGAACCGCCTCGGCGGCGAGCACGGCGTCGGACGCGTCGACATCACCGAGAACCGCCTGGTCGGGATGAAGTCGCGCGGGGTGTACGAGACGCCGGGCGGGACGATTCTGTACGAGGCGCTGCGCACGCTGCGCGCGCTGACGATGGAGCGCGACACGCAGCACGCCTGCGAGCGCCTGGCGCCCGACTACGCGCGCCTGGTCTACAACGGCCAGTGGTTCCACCCGCTGCGCGAGGCGCTCGACGCGTTCTTCTCGAAGGCCAGCGAGAACGTGACCGGCGCGGTCGACGTGCGGCTCTACAAGGGCTCGGCGCGCTCGCTCTCGGCCGGGAGCCCGTTCTCGCTTCATTCGGAGGACCTCGCGACGTTCGGCCAGAGCGAGGGCTTCCGGCCCGCCGACAGCGCGGGGTTCGTGCGCCTCTTCGGCCTGCCCGGCACGGTCGCCGCGCGCCGAGCGCTGGCCGGCGCGGTCGCCGGGACGGGGACGCGGTCGTGAAGCCCCTCTGGAGCGGGCGCCTCGCGGGCGGGCTCGACGCGGCATTCGCGAAGTTCAACCGCAGCCTGCCCTTCGACCGGCGACTGCTCGCCGACGACCTGCGCGGGAGCGTGGCGTGGGCCCGCGCTCTCGGACGCGCGGCCGTGATCGCGCCGGACGAGGCCGAGGCGCTCGTCGCGGGGCTCGAGCAGCTCGGCACCGAGCTCGCGGCCGACCCCTCCGCCCTGCACCTCTCGGACGCCGAGGACGTGCACTCCTTCGTCGAGGCGGCGCTCGAGGAGCGCATCGGGCCGCTGGCGCGCAAGCTGCACACCGGCCGCTCGCGCAACGACCAGGTCGCGACCGACATCAAGCTGTTCCTGAAGCGCGAGCTCGCCGCGCTGGACGAGGCGCTCGCCACGCTCATGCGCGCGCTCGTCGAGCTCGCCGAGCGCGAGGCGGGCCTCCCGCTGCCGGGCTACACGCACATGCAGCGCGCCCAGCCGATCACCGCCGGCCACCACGCCCTGGCGTACGTCGAGATGCTCGCGCGCGACCGCTCGCGCGTCGCGGCCGCGCTCGAGCGCGCGGACACCTCGCCGCTCGGCGCCGGCGCCCTGGCGGGCACGGCCTTCCCGATCGACCGCGACGAGCTGGCGCGCGACCTCGGCTTCGCCGGCGGCCCGGCGCGCAACAGCCTCGACGCCGTGGCCGACCGCGACCACGTGCTCGACGCCGCGTTCGCGTGCTGCACCGTCCTCGTGCACCTCTCGCGGCTCGCCGAGGACTGGATCTTCTTCGCGACGAGCGAGGCCGGCTTCCTCGCCCTGGCGGACGAGGTGTCCACGGGGTCGAGCCTGATGCCGCAGAAGAAGAACCCGGACGCGCTCGAGCTCGTGCGCGGCAAGGCGGGACGGGTGATCGGGTCGCTGCAGGCCCTGCTCGTGACGCTCAAGGGGCTGCCGCTCGCCTACGACAAGGACATGCAGGAGGACAAGGAGCCGCTCTTCGACGCGCTCGACACGACGCGCGCGTGCCTCGCGGTCACGGCGCGCGCGGTCCGCGGCGTGCGCTTCGACGCCGAGCGCTGCCGCGCCGCCGCCCGCCGCGGCCACCTCGCCGCGACCGACCTCGCCGACCTGCTCGTGCGCCAGGGGGTGGCGTTCCGCGACGCCCACGAGCGCGTGGGCGCGGCCGTGCGCGAGGCGCTCGAGCGCGGGCTCGAGCTGCAGGACCTGGACCGCCTGCCCGCCCTGTTCCCCGAGCTCGACGCGAACCTCGCAGAGGCCCTCGCCGTCGAGAGCACCCTGGCGCGCCGCGCGTGCGTCGGCGGCACCGCCCCCGAGCGCGTGCGCATTGAGGTCGAACGATGGAAAACGAAGCTGTGATGACGACGAAGCCCCTCCTGCGCGACGCGCGCGTCGGCGACCTGGGGGCGATCCTCGATCTGATCAACGGCCTCGCCCGCGAGCAGGTGATGCTCCCGCGCTCGCCGGCCTCGGTGGTCGAGAACATCCGCGACTTCGTCGTCGCGGAGGTCGACGGCGCCTTCGCCGGGTGCGGAGCGCTGCACGTGGTCTGGTCCAACATCGCCGAGATCCGCTCGATCGCCGTCCGCGCCGAGCACCGCGCCAGGGGCCTGGGCCGCGTGATGGCGGAGCGCCTGATCGCGGAGGCCGAGGACCTGGGCGTCGCGCGCGTGATGGCGTTCACCTACGTCCCCGGCTTCTTCGAGAAGCTCGGCTTCCGCGTGGTCGAGCACGCCAGCCTGCCGCACAAGGTCTTCGGGGACTGCCTGAACTGCCCGAAGTTCCACGCCTGCGACGAGATCGCCGTGCTGCGCATCCTGCGCGAGGACGCGGACGACGCGCCCGGCCGCGGGCCGCTGTCGCTGCCGACGACGGGTGTTCCGCTGCCGATCCTCTGACCCCCGCGAGTGCTCGGTGTCGGTTGGCGACAGCCGCGCTGTCAACGGATCTCGAGGTGGATCGTCGTCATACTCGTAGGATGGATCTCCACGACGAACGAGCTCTCGCCGGTCGCCGTGACGGCAGCGGCACGATGCACCGTGACCAAGAAGGGGTGCAGGTCCCGTTTAACGTAAGCGCCGTGTTTAGGCCGCGCATCGTAGCTCCAGGTAACCGTTCCAGAAGCTGGCCCACTCGCCGGACCTGGCGCGGGTCCGGAGGTTG